>Ga0209812_10000612_pt1 | contig 30661 bp, 28 predicted proteins | sample JI71714BDNA_FD_187502 | JGI IMG/M metagenome (GOLD analysis project Ga0209812, IMG submission 187502) | Wastewater effluent complex algal communities from Wisconsin, to seasonally profile nutrient transformation and Carbon sequestration -... | ecosystem: Engineered > WWTP > Effluent > Algae...
AAAATCATGATTTGACCAATTATTGGATCCATTTTTTATTTTTTTAGATGATTAATTAATTATTGTGGTTAAAATTAGATAAAGGAACATTATGGTCTAGAAGGATAAATTCCTTGCCAAGCTATACACCAATTCATCACTAAATATGGTGGTGTAACATTTAAAGGTTGATTACCACCTTGTAACATTGCAGGAGCCAAAGCACCAGGTGCAGTTGCTGGATTGCCATAAATGCTTGCTTCATTTGCATTTTCTGCGCTTGCTGGTACATTTCCTGCCGGTTCGAATGTTGTTCCAGGTGCATTTGAACAAGGGATGTTTATTGGGGCATTTGGGAGATTGGTGACTAAAATGTGTACAGAATTGGTTCCAGCCATCTCACCTAAGTCATATGTAGGTAATCCTTGTCCTGAACCGACACCTAAACATGTCCTGCCTCGCATATCTGGGAGGGCAAAAGTGGTAACACCATCACCACCATAAGTGGTGCCTAATAAGGAAAACAACGCTGAATATTGTGCGATGGGCAACAACTGACCATTACACAAAAACCAGCCTTTAGGGGCAAAATTGCCCGCAAAAATCATAATTGAACCTAAAATTGGATCCATAATGTTTAAAATTTTATAGGGTTGTTAAATAATAGAGAAATCCAAGAAGCATTCTCAAATATTACATTTTGTATTACTTCTTGTACACTGCAAAGATATGGTAGGTCAAAAAGGTAAATAAGCGTATAAATACTAGTCTTTTTTATGCGTATTTATACGGGGTATGGAGAAAAAAATGGCTACCTATGTGTGTATAACAAATTGCATTTTTTGTACTTTAATAATTATATAGTTGTAAATAAAATCATACTACTTTTATTGCCATTTGCCTCGAGCCGGCAAGGCTTTAACTTTTTTTCTTCAGCAAAAAAAAGTTAACAAAAAATGCCGCCGCTGTTTTGTCTTCTTAACGCTTAAAAGTCATCTTCCCGACGGAAACAAAAAAAACTCACCTTTGAGATTCATACATTGATTTACTTATTCAATTATTTGAGATTTGTTCTTTGATAGTTCCATTGTTTTGGCTCAAACAGTTTTTTGTTTATTCCGTCTCCAGTGACTTTTAAACTAAAGACAAAAATGCGGTGAGATTTCGTCTATGAAAAATAAGTTACCTTAAGCCATTATATTACTTCCATTTTACCCAATTTGTTTGTCACACACTTCCTAATATTAGGAGCTAATATATCTCTGAATTTTGTATCTTTGCAGAAATACTTTTTCAGTAAAAATAGTATTTTATAATTGAGTCCGCTCTGAAAAACACGAATATATTGATAATCAACCGTTTTACCCTTGACCCTAAAGGGAAACGTCTGATTATCAATTAAGTAGTAATAAATATTTCTCATTAATTTGTACAAATGACTTTAAGGAGTGGACTTATAATTTTAAATTTAAAAACTCTAAAATAAAATAGCTTTACGCAATTAGTTATATGCGTCATAAAACATTTGGCAACATCTCTTTAATTCTACTTGCAGCAGGCGAATCTTCTCGTCTCGGCTCACCTAAGCAACTGCTTATGTACAAGGGTAAGAATCTGATGCAACATACCATCGATCTTAATCAGACCCTTTGTTTGGAAATGGTCATCGTACTTGGCGCTTTTAAAAAAGAGATACTTGCTGAGGTAGATGTTTTGGGAATAGAAGTGGTAGAAAATGTGAATTGGAGCGAAGGCTTGGCGTCTTCTATACGATGTGGGTTGCGTAATGTGTTGGAGACTAATCCTGAGACAGAAGCGGTTATTCTTGTTTTGTGTGATCAGCCATTTTTGAGTGTAGAAATTTTGCGTGAGATTATTGAAAAGTACCATCGTTCTGGTCAGTCTATCGTTCATTGTTCGTATGGTGATGTTTCTGGTCCGCCAACTTTATTTCACAAATCTTTGTTTCCTTATTTGATGGAGCTGAAAGGTGGTCAAGGAGCCAAAAAAGTGGTGGATATGTTTCCTGATCAAGTTGTTTATGTAGATTTTCCGAAAGGGAAGTTGGATATTGATACCGCAGCAGATTACCATCAATTATTACAAACAGAGTCAGACACATGATGACAGATGCTTTCGGTAGGGTACATAATTATTTGCGCATATCTCTCACAGATAATTGTAATCTGAGATGTACGTATTGTATGCCGGAAGACGACTATGATTTTACACCTGTGTCTCAACTGATGCAGCCTGATGAAATACTTACATTAGCTAAAATATTTGTAGATGCCGGTGTTACGAAGATACGCCTGACAGGTGGCGAACCATTGGTCAGGAAAGATGCTGCCGATATTATCCGTTTGCTTTCTACCTTGCCAGTGGAACTTACTATGACAACCAATGCTACTAGATTGCATCTTTTTATCGATGTACTCAAAGAAGCTGGTCTTCATTCGCTCAATGTAAGTCTTGACACTTTGCAAGCTGATAAGTTTATATTATTGACAAAAAGAGATCAATTTGAGCTGACGTATAGAAATATTATGTTGGGCCTTCAAGAAGGTTTTCATATGAAGGTCAATGTGGTGGTAATGAAAGGTGTCAATGATAATGAGTTAAATGATTTTATTGCGCTCACACGAGACATGCCTTTGCATGTGCGTTTCATAGAGTTTATGCCTTTCAGCGGTAATCATTGGAGTAGTAACAAAGTGGTGACGCTAGACGAAATGCTTCAAATCATTGGTGAGAAATATCAGTTTTTACCCATCCAAAGAGCGAAACATGCCACGACCAAGGGATATCAAATAGAAGGATTTGCGGGCACATTTGCCGTCATCAGTACGATGAGTGCCAATTTTTGTGGAGACTGTAACAGACTCAGATTGACTGCAGATGGGAAGATGAAAAACTGCCTTTTTTCTAAAGAAGAGGCAGATTTGTTGACGGCACTTCGTCGTGGGGAAGATGTACTTCCACTTATATTACAAAGTGTACAGAGCAAAGCCAAACAACTTGGTGGTCAAATGGTAAGTGACTTTACCCATGTGGATGCCGATGCTATCAAAAATAGGAGTATGATCACTATTGGTGGTTAAATTCAAGTCTAATGAGTAAAAACATGATCCCATACCAAGAAGCCATAGATATCATTTGTCAGCGCGCTCAGGCATTATCACCAACCATTAAGCCCATTTCAAATACACTTGGACTTGTGCTTGCAGAAGATGTATATTCGCCTATTGATATACCAGGTTTTGATCAGTCTGCCATGGATGGATATGCTTTATGTCTGGGAAATGAGTTTGTAAAACCATCATATATGATTGGCGGCGAAGTTGCTGCGGGAGACGCTCCTGATCATGTAATTGATCCTAATGTTGCCGTAAGAATATTTACCGGCGCTGCTGTGCCAAAGGGATTTGACACGGTTGTTATGCAAGAAAAGACCTTGGTAGAAGATGGAAATCTTATCTTAACTGACGATCATATAACATCAGGTCAAAATGTGCGTTTGCAAGGTGCTGAGATAAAATCTGGAACATTAGCATTACCGAAAGGCAGCTTTCTGACACCTGCAAGTATTGGGTATTTAGCTGGTATGGGTATAAGAGAGATATCCGTTTTTCCTAAACCAAAGGTAGTACTGATCATCACAGGTAATGAGCTTAAACAACCTGGTGAACCGTTGGATATTGGGCAAGTTTATGATGCTAATTCTTATACGCTCACAGCTGCTTTACATCAAAAAGGGATAACAGATATTCAAGTTGTATGGGTTCGAGATGATCTTGATAGCCTTACAGAAGTACTTAAAGTTGCAATAGAAAGCAGTGATTTGGTTTTATTGACAGGAGGGATTAGCGTAGGAAAATATGATTACGTCCTAGAAGCCACACAAAAAAACGAAGTGGATTTACAATTTTATAAAGTCAAACAACGCCCCGGAAAACCTATTTATTTTGGTACAAAAAACAATACTTTGATCTTCGGGTTGCCGGGTAATCCTGCTTCTGTTTTGACGTGTTTTTATGTCTATGTTTCTATGGGTATCGACTTACTTTCTAATCATCAAAAAGATAATTGGACTAAGGCAGTCTTAACGGATGATTACGAAAAAAATAGTGGACTTACTCATTTTTTGAAAGGCCATTATGCTGATGGACGAGTTAAGTTTTTGGGCGGTCAAGAGTCCTTCAGGTTGAGTTCGTTTGCTGAAGCCAATTGTCTTATTCGAATCGATGAATCAGCGACAATTTTGGCAGCAGGATCAGAAGTTGATATTTTACTTATACCATCTTAAAAAGAAACTATGGAGGAGTTGATTTTTTATGGTTTATTATTTGTGGTAGCGTTGCTATATGCGTCTGTAGGTCATGGTGGTGCGAGTGGATATTTGGCATTAATGGCTATTTTTGGTATGAGTGTAGATACGATGAAGTCTTCTGCTTTGATATTAAATTTGTTTGTTTCACTTGTAGCATTTATACAGTTTTACAAAGGTGGTCATTTTAATTTTAGATCTTTTTTGCCGTTTGCTTTGGCTTCAGTACCGCTTTCTTTTGTTGGTGGATTGATTCATATTGATAGTCATGTGTACAAGATATTATTGGGTGTTTTTTTGATGTTTGCAGTGATCCGGATGTTGTTTTTTGACAATCTAAAGAACAATAAAAACGATTCGCCTTCGGTAGTGATATCCTTATTGATAGGAGGAAGCATCGGTTTTTTATCAGGACTATTGGGTATCGGAGGTGGCATTATTTTATCTCCTATTTTGATATTATTGTATAGTATGAATCAGAAACAAGCCGCTGCAATCAGTGCTATTTTTATTTTTGTAAATTCATTTGCAGGGCTAAGTGGTCAGTTGGCCAAAGGTGTTAGCATTGATCCCCAAATCTATATTTATGTCATCGTAGCATTTGTTGGTGGTACAGTTGGTTCGTATCTAGGCGCATCAAAATTGAACCATCGTGCGTTAAAATATGTCTTAAGTCTTGTATTGTCAATTGCCATTTTTAAATTATTAAATCAATAGAGTTCACTCCGAAAACACAAAATGATTGATAATCAACCGTTTTGTACCCTGACCCTAAAGGGAAACGCTTGATTATCAAAGCAGTAGAAGTCAATGTTTTTCATTTTAATTGAACTAAGGACTTTTCGGAGTAAACTCAATCAATAGAAGAATAAGTACCAAATCAAATTGTATGAGGATAAAAATCTTATTATTTGGACAATTAAAAGAAAGGTTGGGTGCAGATTTTATTGAGATAGAAGGTGCTGAAGATAGTGATCTTTTGATGGTGAAATTAAAAAGTGAGTTTCCTATCTTATCTGATATATCTTTTAGAGTAGCTGTAGATAAAAATTTAGTTTCAGAAAAGGTTGTTTTAAGTGAAAAATCGGAAGTAGCTTTGTTGCCGCCTTTTTCTGGAGGATAATGGCATTGCAATCTTTGATTGCAATTTATAATTTATTATTGAATTGCAACACTTGTCCAGCTTTAGCGGGATTCAAACCATATAGAATCGAAGTCACAGACTTCGACTATCGGTTGGAATTCGATTTTTTGCCACGACTTGTGACGCAACAGCGTTAAAGGCACCAAGACACTAAATATATCTAAGGGTTACATTGTTGAAATTTAATCGAAGTCACAGACTTCGAATATCGGTTGGCTAGTGGAGTTGCAAACTTGTTTGCAACAACTCCTTTTTTCTTGCAAACAAGTTTGCAAGTCCAATAAAAAAAAGTAATGGAGCGATATCAAAGACAAATCATTCTATCACAATTTGGCTCTGAAGGCCAAGCTAAACTTGCTGATGCTAAGGTATTGGTAGTAGGAGCTGGTGGGTTGGGTTGTCCTGTCTTGATGTATCTTGCTGCTGCTGGCTTGGGTCATTTGGGTATTGTGGATCAAGATGTAGTCAGTCTTTCCAATCTCCAAAGACAGGTTTTGTACAAAACAGAAGATGTGGGATTGCCCAAAGTAGAAAGGGCTAAACAGTATCTTTTGGAGATGAATCCGGATGTTAAAGTCACTTCGTATTTTACTTATCTGACCACAGGAAATGCATTGGAAATTGTAAATGATTATGACATCATAGTGGATGCATCGGATAATTTTCCGACAAGGTATCTACTCAATGACGCTTGTGTGATTTTGGGCAAAGTTTTGGTATATGGTGCAGTATCAAATTTTGAAGGACAAGTGGCTGTTTTTAATGCTGACTTAGGTAATGATAAAAGATCATCTAATTATAGAGATATTTTTCCCAATCCACCTATGGAAGATGAAATAGGTAATTGTGCAGAAATTGGAGTGTTGGGTGTTTTGCCTGGCACCATAGGTTGTATTCAAGCAAGTGAAGTCATAAAGCTGTTAACAGGAATAGGAAAACCATTGGTCAATCAATTACAGACCGTCAATCTACTTACCAATCAATGGCAAACATTTACAATTCAAGCTTCTGCTGAAACTCGGTTATTGATACCTGATGACACAATTAGCTTTAAAAATAAAGATTACAGTCTTGCTTGTGGCCCACTTCAGAAAATGGAGATAGATGAAGCGGATTTTCAAGCTTATTTTGATAAAGAAGATGTGGTTTTTGTAGATGTGCGAGAAGCCTTTGAAAAACCATTTATCGATTTTTTTCATTATAAAAAATATCCACTTTCAACTTGGGGAAAAGAAATGCCTAGTTTTCACGAAAGTACTATCATACTTTTTTGTCAATCGGGAAAAAGAAGTTTAGAAGCAGCTAAGATACTTTCTCAAATATATAAAGACAAAGAAATTTATAGCTTAAAAAATGGTTTGATGCAGTTTAAGTTACATGGGTAGATGTTTTAGTCTTGTACATTTCTGGTTCTCTTTTAATCTCAAATCATAAAAAATGACCAAGAAGTAAAAATACTTCTTGGTCTTCTATTTAAATTTTTATGGTCTCGATGGATAAATACCTTCTAATGCAATGCAATAGTTTACAGTTAAGAAAGGCTGCATGTTGTTATGTGGTAGATTACCACCTGCAACTCCTACTTGAATTGAGCCTGTATTAAGTGTTTCGCCGTTATCTGGTGCACCTGTGTTATAAATATTGGCACTAGATACTCCTAATGTTTTGTTGCCTGGTTCACCTGAGGACGCATCGTCACTATTGCCTCGAAGGGTTGCAATGTGGTTGTGCGCAGGCATTTGAGTCACAATTAGTGTTACTTGTTCTTGACCTGCACTTTCACCCATATTATATGTTCTACCTCCAGGCATTGAGCCTTGATTGATAGCTACTCTTCCTCTTAAATCAGGGAGTGCAAATGTCTGCACACCATCACCACCGTAAGTGACTCCAATTAAACTGAATAAGGCTTGATATTGTGCTATGGACATTAATTGACCATTACAAAATGCCCAACCTCTTGGGGCATAGTTAAATCCAAATGCTTCTATTTGACCTATAAATGGTTCCATAAATAATATATTTTAATTGTAAATAATGTTTTAAAATTCGAAATAAGTCCGCTAATTAAAGAAGGAATATTAATCTCTAGGGGGAAAAATACCTACTAATGCGATACAGTAATTTATAGCTAGGTATGGCTGCATATTATTGTGAGGTTGATTGCCACCTGCAGGCGCTACTTGGATAGAACCCGTATTTAAAGTTTCACCATTATCTGGGGCACCTGAGTTATAAACATTGGCCCCTGCGACGCCCAATGTTTTATTACCAGGCTCACCCGAAGATGCATCATCACTATTACCTCGTAATGTAGAAACATGGTTGTGAGCAGGCATTTGAGCTGATGTTAAAGTCACTGATTCAGACCCAGCAATTTCGCCCATTACATAAGTGCTTAAACCAGGGCCATGACCTTGATTGATAGCGACTCTACCTCTCAGGTCAGGCAATCCAAATGTTGTTCTACCATCTCCGCCATAAACAGTGCCCAATAAAGAAAATAAAGCCGAATTTTGGGCAATAGACAATAGTTGACCATTACATTGCGCCCAGCCCTTAGGTGCAAAGTTGAAAGCAAATGCTTCGATTTGTCCGATATAAGGATCCATATTTAAAAAAAATTTAAGGTTAAAAAAGATGTTAATTATATGACAAAACTAAGTGCTTTGTTTTGCTCAGAAAAGCGTAGAAATACTAAAAAAATAGTACGTATTTATACGTGATATTCCCTTGTAGTTCACTCAAAATTTCAATAGCCATAATGCGGAAGTCTAATTTGATTTTTAGTTAAAAAAAAAGAGCTCCCACCCGTCATAGTGGAGCTCTTTCTACAGAATAAGGATTTGAATTTTAATTATACTTTTGATAAAACGATTATTGAGCTTTGATGATTTTCTGAGATATTACAGCTGAATTTCTACTTTTTAGCACATAGATTCCATTGTTTAAATGGGAGATATCCATTTTTTTTATGTTATCTGATTCTTGCAATATAATTGTTTCAACCACTTTTCCATCCATCCTCAAAAGGTCTAAAATAAGCGCTTCACTCAATTTGCCATCAAGTGCAATATTTAAGAAATTGTCAGCAGGATTAGGGTTGATAGAAAGATGAAAATCGTGATTATCTGTTTTTAAAAAAATAATATTTGAGTAGTCATATCTACCATCAAGATCGACCATTTTTAATCGGTAATAGTTGTCTTTTGAATTTGCATTTACATCCAAGTATTCGTAATTTGATAATTGGGATGAGTAAGATTCTCCTTTCATGATATCTATAGATTTGAAATCTAACCCATTTGTACTATGTTCAATATCAAAATAGTTGAAGCCATATTGAACAGCAGTGGCCCAAGTTAGTAAATTGCCTTTATTATTGTTTCTTCCTTTAAAATATACCAATTCTACAGGAAGGATATTCCCAAGTGCTTCAAATGCGTCTGCTGCAGCTTCTGCTGGTCCCGGGGTATCATCTCCTGACCAATTGGCAGTGTTGGTTATTTTTGCTAATGCATCTGCCTTGTCGGTAAACGGAGTTGGTCCAATATACCAATTATTATCATACTCATCTGTAGGTGTACTTCCAAAGGCAAAAGTAACGCCAGAAGTAGGCATATTGGATTGATTACCGCTACAAGCGGTTGGCCAAGTTCCACCGCAAGAAAGCCATGATGTTCCATTGAAGTGGGCGCTGTATATGAAAGTAGGACCTCCTTCACCTCCAGTATAAACAATAGTTTGGTCACCTGATGTTCCTACATTATAATCTCCAGCCATTACGGCAGAAAAACCAGTTGTTATAGAAGATAAGCTTGAAGGAAAGTTGCTGTTAATTTGAATATCTATCACCTTCCCAGCCGAATGTGCAGTTGTTGAAGTGACCGTTAGAATACCTTCGTCTGTGTCTAATTGTGTGCCATTAGATCCATTTTCTGTTACTTTAAATACTGTATTTGCAGAAATGTTTACTAAAAGGACTAAACCAATTCTATCTAGATTTGCTCCTAAACCACCTGATGATTCTGATAGGTGATAAATCACTGCAACATCTCCCGAGACTAATGTAGTTTGAGAATTTCCGATGTGGAATGAAAATAATGTAATAATTAATAAAAGTAAAAACCTTTTCATGTTTGGACGATTAACTTGTGAAATAATTGGTTTATTTGATTTGAAAAAAAATGAAGAACGAATAAAAGAAGATATTTTTTTATTCATTCCTATCTATCTTTCGTTCTGCAAAGTTCAGGTAATGTATATTATTTATATACCGTATAAATACTGTAATTTTTTATAGGTATTTATACGTGTTTTATTTGTCTAACTGCAAGTAAATTTCAAAATATACGATTTTGAAGATTACTAATTAGGCATTTCTAACTATATTGTTAAGCAATTTGATAATGTTTTTTAACTTCTAGTTTGCTTTGTGATTGTTTAAAGCATTTGTGCGAAAACTAGAATGCGATTAAATATGTTTACCTTCAATGTGTCATTATTTTATCTTTGAGAACCAAGTGTGGTTTACATTATGATGCTTTAATATTGAAGATTTTTCACTTCTAGTTTAGAATTCAGGCATTGATTAAAATATATATTCATCATAAATTTTTTAGCTCGAATGAATACCCATAAAGTAAAAAATATATTCATCCAAGGTGCTATCTCACCTTCATTTATCATGGAGAGTATTCAGAAACATAGTTCCAAAACTGATATAGGTGCACATAATATATTTCTCGGTCAGATACGCGCAGATGAGAAGGAAGGACATCAAGTCACAGCCATCCAATATACTGCATATGAGGAAATGGCACTAGAAAAGATGTCAAACATTAGAGAAGATATCTTTGCTAAGTATCCCCTTACTTGTTTACATGTTTACCATAGCCTTGGTTTGGTGCCTACGGGTGAGATATGTTTGTTTGTATTTACATCAGCGGTACATAGAAAAGAAGCCATCGATGCTTGTGAAGAATTGGTAGAAAGGATAAAAGTCGAATTGCCGATATGGGGCGAAGAAATATTTGATAATGGATCTCAAACTTGGAAAATAAATAAATAATGGTTGACATCACACACAAAAATAATACACTACGTAAAGCCATTGCATCTGCGACCGTCACGGTGTCAAAGCCTGAGACAATAGACATGATCATCAATAAATCAATACCTAAAGGTGATGTATTTGAGTTTTCAAGGGTAGCAGGACTATTTGCAGTAAAAAAAACATCTGATGTCATCCCTGATTGTCATCCGTTGCCCGTGGAATACACCAATATCAGACACCATATAGAAGGACTGACCATCAAAATAGAAGTGGAAGTTCATACCATTTACAAAACAGGTGTGGAAGTGGAAGCGATGCATGGTGCTGCCATAACGGCCCTTACCCTTTATGATATGCTGAAGCCAATAGACAAAGGCATCGAGATATCATCTATCAAACTAGAAACCAAAACTGGTGGTAAATCTGATGCAAAAATCAATAGCGAAATGCCGCTCAATTGTGTAGTCATCGTTTGTTCGGATACTATTTCTGCTGGTCAAAATGTAGATGCTTCAGGAAAATATTTGGCTGGCAAACTAGAAGAGATGGGTTGCAACATGATGCATTTTGACATCATACCTGATGAGGCCGAACTCATACGAGCATCGGCGCAGCATTTTAGCGATGTCGGTGCAGACTTATTGATTTTTGTAGGTGGTACAGGACTATCACCAAGAGATGTGACGCCACAAGCCGTAGCACCACTGATAGAGATAGATGTACCTGGTATCATGGAGCGATTGCGCAGTTATGGTCAGGATAGAATGCCTTATGCTATGTTTTCTCGTGGTATTTCAGGATTTATTAAAGATACATTGGTGATCACGTTGCCGGGTTCACATGGAGCTGTGAAAGATGCTGTTCAGGCGCTTTTCCCGCATGTGTTTCATGTGTTTAAAGTGCGTGGTGGATATCGGCATGAGTGAGGGATGAAAAGGAAATTATGCTTGACCATTTATTCTGATTGGGTGAATTATAATGTTTCCATTTTCAACAAATCCAAATTGTTAAAATAATTCTACCATGCAATTGTAAATGAATTTTTACCTTTGCGCTTCATTTCTTTAAAACATCATCAAAATTCGTCACCATGGACACTATCATAGAGCATTTGATTCAAGAAGAGTTACAACGTCAGAGACAAGGTATTGAGTTGATTGCATCAGAAAATTTTACTTCTCAGGCTGTTATCAATGCCATGGGTAGTTGTCTTACTAATAAATATGCAGAAGGATATCCTGGCAAAAGGTATTATGGTGGCTGTGAAGTTGTGGACAAGATAGAACAAATCGCTATCGATCGACTTTGTGCGCTTTTCGGTGCGGAGTATGCCAATGTACAGCCACACTCAGGTGCACAAGCCAATGCTGCCATATTTTTGGGCGTACTTCAGCCAGGAGATGCCATTTTAGGTTTTGACTTATCGCATGGTGGTCACTTATCTCATGGTTCGCCGGTGAATTATTCAGGTAAGGTGTATCAAGCTAATTTTTATGGTGTAGAACAAGAAACTGGACGCATAGATATGGACAAAGTCGCTGCTAAAGCGCGCGAAGTTCAACCAAAACTCATTATCTGTGGTGCTTCTGCATATTCTAGAGATTGGGATTATAAAAGATTTAGGGATATTGCTGATGAGGTAGGAGCGCTTTTATTGGCAGATATTGCACATCCTGCGGGATTGATAGCGGCAGATTTGCTGACAGATCCATTGCCACATTGCCATATTGTATCATCTACGACCCATAAGACATTGAGAGGACCGAGAGGAGGAATCATCATGCTCGGCAAAGATTTTGCAAATCCATGGGGAAGAACGACCAAAAAAGGAGATCCGATCATGATGTCCACAATATTGAATAGTGCCGTATTTCCTGGTATGCAAGGTGGCCCATTGGAACATGTCATTGCTGCTAAAGCTATTGCTTTTGGCGAAGCATCACAAGATAGTTTCAAAGAATATGGCAAACAAGTCATTGCCAATGCAAATGTAATGGCAAAAGCATTTACAGATCGTGGTTACCAAATCATCTCAGGTGGGACGGACAATCACATGATGCTCATCGACCTAAGAGCCAAATCAGCAGATATCTCAGGAAGAGATGCCGAAAATGCACTCGTAAAAGCAGATATCACCATCAATAAAAATATGGTACCATTCGACAGTAGACCTGCATTGCACACGTCCGGCATTCGTGTAGGTACGGCAGCAGTGACTTCACGTGGATTTAAGGAAGCAGATTGTGAGCAAGTAGTAGATTGGATTGACGCTGCGATTATGAATAAGGACAATGAAAGCATGCTTACCGATATCCGTCATAAGGTTAATGGTTTTATGGCTAATTTTCCGCTATATGCATAGTTAAAATTACTTTTAATAATGGCTAGGAACATTCTTGATTCTTTCAAATATTTTTTACCACTAAGGTCACTAAGATTCAAACTAAGAACACTTTAAGTTATTTGGAAGTAAGCTCGTTTTATTGGCTTATTAGCTTAGTCATTAATAAACAAAGTCAAAACTCTAATGTTAGACAATCCTTCTATAATTAATAATAAAAGGTAAATGACGCTTGATTTTGTACCATTCGAAGATATAGATAAAAACAAATGGAATGGCAACGTACATTATTCTCCAAATGGAAATATATATGGCTATCACTGGTATCTAAAAAGTGTGATAAAAGAATGGGATGCCATCATAGAAGGTGATTATCAATCTGTGATGCCGATTCCCAGACGACCTTTGACAGCTTTTGAGCAATCGCTTCTACCTTACTTGGGTCCTTACACTGTAAATGGATATTCTGCCCAACGTGCTCAATCATTTTATATGACATGGAAAGAACATTCCAAAAATAGTTATTATGGTTTTAATGATAGATTCGGAAAACTGATAGAAGTCGAAGATGAAAAACTCATAGTAAAGCATCGGCATTATATAAATCTGCAACCTTCTTATGATCAGATAACGGAAAAATATCAATCGAAGGCACATCAACTGCTCAATGACGCTACGCTTCAGACTTTTGTTTATGGGAGCGATATAAAACCAGAAACACTGATCGAAAATGAAGACCTAAATGATGCAGAAAAAAGCATTTTGTATAGAATCATGTATAATGCTATACAGCGTAGTGTGGGTTGGAGTCTACAAGTAATCAATAAAGAAAGTGGTGCTGTGGCAAAGGCATTTTTCATTAGTGACAAAAGCGGTATTTATGAAATATTCTCATCACGTCAGAACGATGAAACCAATCATCTATTAATGCTAGATACATTATTAAGGAGCAATGCGGGGAAACCTATGAAACTGTATACGCATCCGAATGGTGAAGAAATCAATACACTTTTGGGTGGTGAAACCCTAGAAATTATGGTCGCGGAAACGTCAAAAAAACATTTTATGGCTGGAATAAAGTCATTTTTCGGACTTAAATCATAACAAATTGATAACCTTCTGAAAGCGCTAGAATTTGGTTAGTGTCAGATAATGTCAAAAATAAATTGGTCAAATTTTGATTTTAAGTGCCCATTTGTCAAAAAAATTGCACAAAAAAAACGTTCAATTAACAAATTTACTTCATGTATTAACAAGTGTTCTTTAATGAATTAATTAACATTCAAAAAGACTATATCTATGTAATCAATTGATAATCAGATATATGCAATAATTAAATATACCAAAAAAAACTTTAAAAATGTGGATAAAAACTTTTTTCAAAAAGATACCAGCCAATGATATTTATCTATATTTACACCGTAATTTAATCCTGTACTCAGTAAACATATATGGAAAACAAAATAAAACGAGATTCGGCCCTGATAAATTTAGTGTCTGAATTTGAGTGCAAATTTGAGCAAGGAGAGGTTGGTTACGTGGACGAAAAAGTGTTCCTCCAACTTTTAGAATATTATGAAGACGAGTATTTATTTGACAAAGCATTGGAAGTCGTAGATTATGCCATAGCTCAATATAAATACAGATCTGAGTTTTACATCATTAAAGCTAGACTCCTTTTGTCCAAGACGAAGGTAAAAGATTGTCTAGCATTACTCGAGATTGCTGAAAATATTGCCCCATTCGAGAGAGAAATCTCCATCATCAGAGCAAGAGCACACGCCATAAATAAAGATTTTACGGCTGCGCATAGTATACTAGATGACCTAAAACTCGGAGCCACCAAGAGTGATTCTGTAGATATACTCATCGCTGAGTCTTTTATATACGAACATATGAAAGACTACAATGCCATGTATGATGCGCTTTCTAATGCTGTCCTCATTGATACCAAAAATGAAGAAGCTATGGAACGTATTTGGATCAGTGCAGAGTTATCTAGAAGATATGAAGATAGTGTACAGTTGCACCTGACGATCATAGACAAAGATCCTTACAATTACCAAGCGTGGTATAATCTAGGGCATGGCTACAATTGTATATGGGAATACGAAAAAGCAATAGACGCACTTGAGTATTCATTTATCATCAATCCAGAGTTTGAAAGTGGTTATCTAGATTGTGCAGACACTTGTCTTCAGATCAGAAATTACGAAAAAGCCCTTGAGATTTATATCGAAGCCAACAATAAGTTCGGTCCGAATAATGAATTGATGGTCAATATCGCACATTGTTATATCTATCTCAATAGAATAGGTATCGCTAAGCAGTGGTTGCTCAAAGCTATCAAACTAGATGGATATAATGACGAAGCTTACTTCTTGCTAGGTGAGTGCTATTCTCGTGATCAAGTATGGTACAATGCGATTAATGCATACCACAAGGCCATAGAACTAGAAAACAGAAGAGAAGAGTATTATCTAGGTCTTGCAAAGGCTTACCTTGCAGTAGAAGATTATAACAAAGCGACGGTCAATTTCCAAATGGCTACGCAGACAGGCCCTGAAGATACACTGTATTGGAAGGAGTATATCTGTTTTTTAATCAAAATGGGATTGCACGACGAGGCTATCCAAGTACTAGACGAGGCAGAAGATCATACGTATGGTCCTGACTTGCTTTATTGTCGTGCAGTGACGGAATACTTCCTAAAGAATAAGGTAGATTGTCTAGAATTGCTAGAAGAAGCATTGATGGAAGATTATGATCAGCACACCTTAATTTTTGAAATCGCACCGGAGTTGAAACTCGATAAAGAGATCAACTCTATGATAAAATATTTTGCAGACTAATCTCGGTCTGAACAAGAATTTTACTCTTTTAATAACCAAGACTGAAGGGCATTTCTTTTGCAAAAAAGAGTGCCCTTTTTGCGTTTAATGAAAAATTAAATACAGCTTGACATAAAAAATGCTACTAAAGCTCAAGAATTTATATATTTTTGTACTTGACTTATCATTGTACGTAAAAAACATGAAGCTTATGAAGCGTTATCTGCAAATCTATATGGTGTTACTTCTTTCGATTTTGAGTACCACCATCATCAAAGCACAACAATTTGAAGATATAAAACAATTGTATTCAGATGAATCAATATATCTATGGGCTGAAAATATTTTTAATCTTAACGATCATAAGATTATTATCGTAAAATGTGTGGATACACCAGGCAATATATTTTATGATGATGTATTGATAGATCCAAAACCAACAGACTTTATTAACAGGGATTATTTTATTTATATAAAAGTTGATGCCAAAAATAATTATATATCACACTTTTCTACAAAAAATTTCTACAATAACAAAAGTTTGTGGCCTAGTTCAGAATCATTCACTGTAAGTGATGGTAAATTTTATGCTTATTATTTTCAAGAAGATGACAAAGGACTAATCTTAGGGTTTGATGAAAATTTTAATCTGATTTTAAATTGGAATACATTTAACTTACATGTACCTAGATTAAAAGCTAAAGATGGATTTCTCTACATAGAATCGTTTTTGTATTATTATGTACCAACAATCATATCTAAAGATACCTTTGATTTATGGGGTGATTGGAGATGGGTAATAAAACGTAATATAGCTGAAGATAGTACTTATTATACAGCGGATATTAGAAGTGGAGAATTAGCTGATGCAAGGCCAATCCAAGTAAACAGTAAGGGAGAAGTTATTGTCGGAGGTGTGTTTGCTAACTTATTTGCCACCCATATTTCTATACAAGGAGATAGTATTTTTAGTGTAAATGGCAACGCAGATGGTTATATTTATAAGCTTGATAAGGATGGGAAGCTTTTATATTTAAAACATCTACAAGGCGAAGGGATAGAAAGGATTAGAAATGTAGTTGTTATGGAAAATGACGAAGTTTATGTTGTAGCACAGACTGTAAATTCATCAGATAGTAATCTAGATGGCGTACCCATAATAAGTGATATCAATGAAAACAATCAAATCATCATGAAATTAGACGACAAAGGAAATCTGATGTGGCAAAGTTTCGTACGAGGAGCTGAATACATTTTTTTGGATGAAATGGACGAAAGTTATTTTGCTATTGGGTTTTCTTATAGGAATGAGATTGAGATATCTGATACAATTTACTATGGGCAAGGCAAATTTAATGCTGCATTTGGAAAAGTAAATAAATCAAATGGTAAAATCGAGATTGTTAAAAATCTTAGTAATAAATGCGAAAATTACGTCAACTGGTTTTCTAAATCTATATTACAAAATAAGTTTACAGTTCCAATTTCAGTTAGCGTACATCCAGATGAGAATTTTCATTTTGATAATATTCCTATCGACCCAAAGCACGTAAATTCTAATTATAAGTTTAGTCTAATTATTTCTAATTTTAATTTTGAGAAATTATCATCTCTAAAGCAAAATATGGCACAAGAAAGAATATTAGTATATCCTAACCCTTTGTTTACTTTTAGCTCATTACAAATTGATTCAGAAGTCATTTTTTACATGGCTCAACTATACGATATTAAGGGTAAGGTGGTATTAGAAAAAAGAGAAGATAATATTAGGGAAATAAGTCTAGAAAATTCACAAACGATTGTATCAGGAGTTTATTTCCTAAAATTATATACTGACAATCAAGTTGTCACAAAAAAAATAATTATTCATTAAATTTTCTGGTTGTCTTCGTTCAGATAGTTAGTAAGTGATTTTTAAATGAAAAATTACTTTTGAAAAAGGTATTTTCTGACCATAAATAATCAAAATTAGCACAGCTTTTTTTGCAATAACGTTCATTTTATTTTAGTGTTCACAAAACGTGAACAGATGAATAATGTGAACAAAAGTAAGGTGTTTTATGATAATTGTCAACGTTATGTCGATAAAATTTATTTTTCGTGTGTAAAACATATTAAAATTAATAATAATGTATTAATTTTGTGTTTTCAGAATTTTATCATATAAATTTGTTCTAAGATGAAGCCAGTTGTCACAGAAGATGCCACTCAAAAACTCAGAGATTTGATCGATGCCACCGAAAAAGAATTCAACCACGAATTGAAAATCACACCGGGTGAGGCAAAACGTATCGAGTTGATCAGAAGGATGAAGGAAGATACTGACAAAAAGGAATATATGATCATGTTCAATGGGCTGATCATCGGTCTTCTACTAACAGGTCTTGTGCATTTTTTTATATACAAATCTGTTTTTACATTGATAGGTGTTGTGATAGGATTGGTCTATTATCTTTTTACAAGACAAAAACTCAAACTTGCTACCTACCAACTTGCAGAACATAAAAACAACTTTGACAAATACCTTTGGGAAGGATATCACCTGAAGGAAATGAGATATTCCGCTGTAAAACTTGCTTACTTTTTATTCTTCCCGCTTGTGGCTGTGTTTTTTACAGATATCATGTCAACGCGTGCTGAAGGATTGTCTATAATGTTGAGTATAGGTATTGCCGCATTTATCAGTGCGATAGGATGGTTTATCTTTTTTGCAGATGACAAAAACATGCTCGAAAACATTGAGTCTGATCTTAACTCATTGCAATATTTGTAAGATTATAGCGTTTTTGATACTGATTATTTGAGCGTATCCTCAAATTACACCTAGTTTAAAATTCCTTTTTTTAACCCTGACCCTGAAGGGGACAAAATGAATTTTAAATTAATTTCTGTGTAAAAGTGAGATACAACCGATTACTTCACCGTACGACCACTAGCCTTATTGGTGCTAACTTTGGTATTATTCTTTTTGTCTAAGTCTACCATCAGGTAAGCAAATGCACTTTCATTGGTGGTTTTATAGACTTTATCTCCATAAGTGACACTGCCATATCGTCTATCCCAATCTTTTGCAAGTAAGACATATCTGCCATTAACCTTTTCTGAAGGGCCAAATACTAAGTATTTATTATCATCGGATGCATCAAAACCGACGGCATAATGATTTTTTGTAGGAGAAAATAGGAATGCACCTTTTGTTCCTTTTTTGATAATGACTTCTTCTACTTCTCGACCATCTACCATCTTTATTTTACCATTCGTAATGACCGACTCTCCACGACTGATATCTCGCCATAGAACGATGTCATTAGAAAGATAAAATTGGATTTTGCGCAATTCACTATCCGACCATCGGTTGTCATCGTGGATGTCTTTGGTGTAATATTTAAGAGAAGGTGCACACGATGCTAAGGTCGCTATGATGAATGCAAAAATTATTGTCCTCATGATTATTGGTTTTATTAATACGATATCAAAAAAACGTCTTTATAACCAGATTGTACTCAACCTTAAGAAAGTTTAACATCTACATTAACCTTTTGATAAGAATCGATGGACTTTTTTATAAGCAAACAATCGTAATCTTATTTCATCTTTTGGGTGTATACCGAAATTGCTGGTTGTTTAAAATTCTTTTTGTTTTACCCTGACCCTAAAGGATACAAAATGAATTTTAAATTAGTTTTTGTGCAAAAATGAAATATACCGAATGAATCAACCTACCTTTTCTGAGCAAAAAACTCAGTCATTAAAGCAGCGCATTCATCATGTTTGATTCCGTATTCAAGTTTTGTTTTGGGATGTAGGAGTTCTTTGCCATAACGCATAAAACCACGTTTTTCGTCACTAGCTCCATATACCACACGGTCTAGCTGCGCCCATGCAAGCGCACCTGCACACATAATACAGGGTTCGAGTGTGACATAGAGCGTACATTCATTCAGATATTTATTGCCAAGGTGCGAACTTGCAGCCGTGATGGCCATGATCTCTGCATGTGCTGTCACGTCATTTAGAATTTGGGTTTGATTATGTGCTCGTGCTATGATCTGTTTTTGGCAAACGACTACGGCTCCTACGGGTATCTCACCGGCATCTCTTGCTTTTTCGGCTTCACGGAGTGCTTGACCCATAAAATAGTCATCAGAATAAATGGACAACATTGGACTGATTTTAAAAATGAAAGTGCAAGAAAAGGAAAATATTTATGGTAGAAAATAAAAAGGATGAAATACTTGTAAAAGCTTTGATTCAAAAAGAAAAAACCCTCAGAAATTACTTCCTGAGGGTTTTATAGGTGCGTGAATGGGGTTTACTTTATTTTATTTCAGTTTAATGATTTTATGGGTAACATGTACCTTGTCATTTTGTGAAATTTTCAAGATATAAAATCCATTATTTAGTGCGTGTAGATCTACTATGCCATCTCCGTTTACCAGACCAGATATCAATGTTCTACCAGAAGCATCAGATACTTCGTAATTGGCATCAGTTGTAAGACCTACTATTTGGATATAGTCATAGAATGGATTTGGTTGTACCTTTAGATGTGAAAGTGGATTTTCGGCTATTCCATTTATAATTTTTAGGTCCCAAAAAAGATTTACGTTTGCAGGGTCTACATCTCCACTTTGTTTTATTTGATTTGTAACTTCTTGATTTAGATCTATAACATCACTGATGATAGTGTTTTTGTTAGAAATATAATTGAATTTTAAGAAATCTTCATTGTTTCTTAACGCTACGCCTTGTGGAGTGACATCTAAATCTATAGCCCAAGAAATCTGTATATTATCTTCTGTAATGATAACATTCTTTGTTTTGTCAAAACCAGGTAAAACATCAGACTCTACATCTATAATACTAATACCTTTATCCTTAATACTAAAATCTAGTTTCACAGCAACTAAACTTTGATTTCGATCGCTACTAAATGATGTCTGGTAAGTTTCTCCTTTATTAAGTGCAATATCATCTGCTTTTAAGACTGTAAATATAGGTGCATTACTACCCATATCTGCATTATAGCTACCATTCACATCTCCCATTTTAATACCTATAAATTCATTACTATAAATGAGATTGTTTGTGTTAATAAAATCTCGGTATGGAGTTACTAATCCATTAACAATTTGATGGTTTTTATCTAAGAACTTCCAAACAGGTGTATTGAAAGGCCAATTGTCTATTTCTCCGTCAATCATTTTTCTTATGTAAACCAAATCAAGTGTTGTTACTCCATTGACTCCATTTATATCTGCTGCAATCATTTGATAAGGATTTAACTCTCTAATAGATAAAACACCTTCATATACCATTACGAGGTCCATTATATCCACATTATTTCTTGCATTTCCCGTTTTTGATGGGCGAATGTTATAATTTTCTACAAAATCAAATATAGTACATCCCGATTCATTTGTGTTACCCAATCCCATATTGACATTATCTATTGGCTCTTCATAATAAGTAAATGCACAGACTTGATTTACATTATCATAATTAAGTGTAATATTTTGTACATAAGTACGAGTAACTGATGACACCCAATTATGAACATTCCATGTACGTTGTATCAACTTTGTATCATCATCGATGGTCGTTACTACATCATAATATGTTACTTCGTATGCAGAGGTGCAGTCTTCTACAAGTGTAGGCTCCACATCATTAGGATGAACATCAGGGTTTGTTCTTAAAGCATTCAGAGAGATGAGAGCGTTTTCAACAGTTATATCAGCAGGCCATTCGATGGCGTCAGTATCAGTATGACCAGAGGCACAATCACCAAAAGGCGAATTCCATGGTAATGTATCACAAATTTCTAACCCATTATAGAAGACATTGAATATTTGAGTATATTCGTAGGTATTATTATCCAACCAATTTAAAATTGTCCATGTTCTCACTATTTTTTTGTTTTGTGATGATGGAGAGCCAAGAGAAAAAACTTGGTCTGAATAAGCTATGAAAATTACGGAACAATCAAAATTTATTATTTGAGGTCTTACATTTTCAGATGGAACACTATGTAGCGTTTCTAACTCTTCTGGCGATAGTTGATGTGCACTAACAACATCACAGACATAGATATCAAATCCACAAGGCCAATCAATGTTATCTTCATTTGTATATCCCGATGCACAATTGCCAGGGGATCCATTAGGACATAAAGTGTCACAAACTACAAATGGTAAGTCACAATCTTCGATTGGTTCTACATTTACATAGCCCCAACAAGTATTTCCAGCAATTTCATCTGTGACTTGGTAAGTAATTATTTTACCAGCGTCATCCCAATCTACTTGAGGTGAAGGGTATTCTACACCATTGTATGATAATATTACATTAAAAATGGAATTACAACTATAATTTCCCTCAAGTACCATTTGTGGAGTGATAGTTATAGAAGATGTAGGGTTGACTTCTACTGTGATCTGATCATTGCATACGATGACACCGTTCATATTTACATTTGTAGTAGTATAACTTACTTGGGTGGTTGCGCTAACTACATTGCCACCCATGTCTGTTACGATTAGTCTTACTGTTGTCGGGTTTGGGCTATTACAAGTGATTTCATTTGGTATTACTTGGAGTGATTGTATCTCACAATTGTCACCATAGGAACCCACTAGCTCTGGTGTAAGAATGTATGGATTTATTGAATTTAAGATAATTGAAAAATTGCTTTCCATAACAACATAAGGAGATAAATTGTCTTGCACTTCAACTTCACAAATACATTGATTGATTACATTGTCAGTGCCGGTGGCGGATAATTTCACAAGTTGAGTTGCACCCATGTCGTCACAAGTAAGTTCATGTCTATTGATTTCTAATGTATGATATCCTGTTGAAGAATTATCCACCTGACTTGGAGTTATGTAGTACTTGCCAAAAGCATTTAATGATACACTTAAGTTTTGTTTGCATCTTGCTAAAGCATTCGCACCGCTATGTGGAATAACTGTAAAATTTGACCAACAAGTGTTTAGTGTTTCTTTGTTTTTTATTATAGCAATGTAAGACTCAGCATTTGAACTGAATTGTATGATATTGTTAGGTATAATGTTTTCATCAGCATCCTTTATCTCTAATGTGTAGTCATTATCTACAATATCATTGATGGCAATGAAATCTGATGGCAGCATTTTAATGCTACTGTTCATCTGTAAACTGAATTGTAAGTCTTCATAACACCATATCGGCTGTGCCAAAACAGCACTCATATTTGTTATGAAAAACAAAGTGAATACTAGTAATAATGGTTTAAAATGTTTCATGATAATTTGTTGTTTGTATGCTCTTTCACAAGCACGAATGAAATAATGTAAATGAGAAGGATAACATCTATTGCGCAATTGGATGATTTCTTTATGTTTGTTTTAAAAATTTATTCGGTATCCGAGATTAAATCTATAAGATGAAATGGATGTTTTTATATTCATACTACCTTCAGATCGCTCCATCGATCTCCAGTCGTATGATAGTCCTGTGTACAAAGCTCCAAGTCTACTTAGACTCCATTCCCAAGCGATCCCACCACTGTATCCGAGTTTAGTGGACCTATATGGATTGCTGGCGAAATCATACTTTTTTAGCTGACCATTTGATGATAAAAATCCACCTTCAGAGCCTGTCCACACTTGAAAGATAGCGCCACCATCTATAAAAAACTTATGTTTGTGGGTATTGGCCAAAAGATATCTAATTGTGATAGGAACGTCAATAATATGATAATATGAGTGCCACTTGGATTTGATATTGGTTGTCGTAGTTCCATTAACAGAACCCTGTATATTACTAGCAAAACCTGATTCGTCGATGATGATTTCGGTGACACCTTGACTTGTGGTTGATGTGTAATCAGTGAACACATTCTCCAATCGTGTGGCGTACCTACTGTATCTCAATCCTGGCTGTAAGTACCATCTATGGCTTAATTTTATGTCTCTCGAAGCGCCCGCTGTAAGATATTCTAATGGCTGCTCTGCATGTAGAAATTGTGTATTTTCGCCGGATGAATTATTTTGAGTTGAGTGTTGGAGTGTGAAAAATCCTGCTCCGACTTGCAAGAGAATATTATAGTTTTTCTTACTCGCTACTTTAATATTTTCTGATGGGAATCTATTTTCTCTAAAGATTTGTGTACTAATTATTGGTAAGAAATGGACAACTTCATTCGTTCTTTTTTCATCTTCAACACTTGTTAAATTATTTGTAATATTGGGATTTACTTGGGAAGTTGGTGGTGTAATAAAAGCTGTCTTGTTATTATTTTCAGTCTCTACATTTTTTGTTTCAAATGCAATATATGATTTTTGTGTATTTGGTGAAATGGTATTTTCATATACAATGTTATTCCCTTGAGTGGTTAATTTTTTATTTTGGTTAATACGAATAGGAGCTTCATTTTTAATTTTATTTTCGGCTTCAATAGCATTGTTTTGACTGTTCAGAGTTTGACTTCCTTTCTGATTTAGTGGCTGTGAAACTTCATTTTTTAGATTGGTCAATTCTGGTACATTGCTGCTGCTTTTTGGTGATGAATTCTTGGAAACAACTTCAATTGGTTGTGTATTTGATGCCATAAAATTTGTTTTTTGGGTGTCAAACATAAACCATAAACTAAGACTTACCAATGCAATACCTACGGTCCAAAACCATATAAATACTGGTCTTCTGCGTTTCTTTTGTGGCACATGTGGTTCTAGTTTGTCCCACAATTGCTCAAAGTCAATCGGCGTTTCGTGCTGCTCTGCTATTTGTCTGATATATTTATCTTGTTCCATGTCAATGGGTCATTTGTACTTTATACTTTAGTAATAAATCTCTCACCATTTTTTTTGCCCTTGTGAGTTGGGTTCTTGAAGTGCTTTCGCCGATGTCCATCATAGCTGCTATTTCTTGATGCGAATATCCTTCTATCACATAAAGATTAAATACCAATCTGTAAGGCAAAGGCAATTCTTCTATGATCTTTAGAATGCCTGATTCGTCATCAAGTGTAAAGGTTTCGTTGATATCGGAGACATCATAATCACTGATTTCTGAATCTATCATTAACTGCTTTTTGCGCAACTCTTTGAGGCACGTTGTAGCAGCTATTCTGAAAAGCCAAGACTTAAATGAACCTTTGGCTTCGTATTGTAAAATGTTGTTAAAGATTCTGATATAACTTTCCTGAAGCATGTCTTCTGCAAAATGCCGATCGCCCATGTATCGTACACAAACAGACATCAACGCAGGAGAATAGACCCTGACTAGCTCCTTAAAAGCCGCCTTGTCGTATGCTTTGCATTTTTGTATGATTTCTGTTTCTGTCATTTTATAGCACTTTACGCCGCTAAAACTCCTTTTTTAATTGAAATTCTCCTTCCACATTTTTGTATCCTGCTGTCAATGGAGACAATGTTTTTACCCAAAACCGACCTTTGAAATATCCACGTATTAAATCGTCATTTTTGAAGTCGAAATGTGTTATTTCAAAATGTTCAAATCCACAACCTTGTGTCGATGTAGGACAAAATATTTCATATCCCTGACCTTCAAATGATTTTTCGCGGAGAAGGATATTGAGTCGGTTGTCTGCTTTTTTACCTACACCATCATCAGGGACAAAAATGGTCAGTACGACATTGGACTGTTCATCCTGTAAGTCTATGGACCATCTACCATCACTATTTTTTTTTGTTTTGGTTTGCCAATACATTTTATTGGTACCATCGATGATCAAATTGAAGTATGGATTTTTTGCTCTATCACAAGCAAACCAAGTACCTGTCTGAACGACATCTTCTATGTGCCATGTGACAATATTTCCTTCTTCATTTCCATCTATTGTCGATGTGCTTAGAGACACTTCACCACTTTCACACACCGGCAGAAGTACATCTGTGGACGATCCTTTGGCAAAATAGTAAGTGGTTTGGTCTGTGTGATTTTTTAGAATATAATCCATGTTTAAGTCGCCATTACAATCTTTGACCTGACCTACGATTCTGGTAAAAAGGTGGCTACTATTGTCCAATGATGTGGTTAAATTTTCAATAGACGCGTTTTGTGTTTTAATATTGAAGGTGGCAATTGGCCCACATGCAGCCTTTACATCTGCACTTATATCAGCGTCTGCTGGTAAAAAGGCAAACCATTTACCTTGTGCTGATGTAAAAACACTCTGACGGCTTTGTCCATCGTATAAGTTGATTCTGATATTTGAAATAGGTGTATTTTCTAATGCCAATTGGCCACTCACATAAATACCTGGTTTACTTTTTGCCATACAGTAATACCCAGATTTCTGATATGTAAATGATTGGTTATTATCTTCTGTTTTCACTGGAAGCCATATTGCTTTATCATAATCGAAAGTCCAGATTTTTATGCCATTTTCTTGAAGGTAATCGGATTTTATGGCAAGTTTTGTTTCAAGTGGTTGGCCATTTTCAGATGTTATATCTAGAAATAAAACATCATACATTTCAAGGTATTTGTGCTCTCCATTAATATCTTTTCCCATACGATTTGCGGGTATTGCAGTGATGTGAACATCATTATTTAAATCAGGACTGAAGTGCGTGATATTGACCTTGGAGTTGTAGCTGTTTCCATTGATGGTATATGTATTTGGTTGTGTGGTAAAAGTTGTTTTATCATTGATGGTTACAGATATTTTTTCATCGTGTCCGAGTTCAACTTTATTTCGATTTTCGAATACCGTCAATACAGAATAATTGATGTCATTTTCTACACCGGAGACGACGTAAGTGGATGTCAATCCCGATGCACTTTGTACGGTTAACTTCTCTCCGTACTTATTCACCTTCCTTCCTTCAAAAATGACAAAAGCTAGTGACAAATCATTTTGTTGTTGTTGATTGTATGTTGCATCAAAATTTAGTAAGGCTTCGCCTTTTTCGTTTATCACACGAACTGTCTGCGTCGTAGAGATGGTCACTCTTGGTGGATCATTATATTCGATGCGAATGATTTCTTCTTCATTTGTATGACAAGATGATATCAAAAGAATCCCAAGCACAGCTAACCAATTTATTTTTATATACTTCATAACCATATTTGTATTGCTATACATACATAATCCAAAAGTAATCAAAAACGCTACAGGAGATGTCGATTTTTTAAATTATAAATTTTTGTTATTGTGATAATCATTAAAATATGACCATTAGAGACTTTCAAAGTTTTATATGTCGGGTTATATTGTTGGATTGAAATGAGACATTAAAGTATTGATAAATGGGCAAAATTATACTTTCTATTTGAAAACGATAATGCTTTTGCTATACAGGTTATGTGGCCTATTTACGGACGAAGTTTAAATTCTATAAGTACAGGGCATCGCAGTTGCAAACTGATCAGGTTATAGTGCTATGTTATACCCTATATTATTTAGAATAATTAACTTTAAACGGACTTGTAAAAAGACATTTTACTTTTTGTTCTTTTAAATATCCCATCAACTCAGAACTAAATTTTAAATTGGTAGGCAAATTTTCCACTTCATTCAGTATTAACATATCATAATCGTAATATGATATATCAAATACATATTTGTCAATTCTCACATCTAAAGGAAAATTCCCATAAATTTCTCTTTGATGATTCATAAATTCGTCTTTTGAACTAATGTTAATATTGGCTTTTTCAAAATCTCTAACATTTGAATTATAATATTTATACTCACATTCTATAAAGTTAAGGTCTTGAAAATTATTATAGTATGGGTATATAAAATAATAATCCTTCTCAGTATCAATCAGGTTATCCTTTAAATCTAAAACTTGACATTTCCCAAAATTGAATCTTTTTACTATGTTTTGATAAAATTCTTTTTCAATAATAAAAGAATATGACAAATGAGTGGCATAATTAGCTCCCGTAAACTTTATTGACTTATCCATTTTCATTTGAAATCCTTCAAATGGATCATAATCCAAAGTCAATGACTTAAAACCAATTCCCTTATTATCAACTTCTTTAAAAGCAAGTTCCGAATTTTTAGGGATAAATTTCTTTCTATAAATTTGTTTATCTATCAATCCATTAAACTCTGTTTGAAAATGGCAGTTATAAAATTCTTTAGATTTCATAATTAAATACTAATTTGATTGAAATTATTTATAAGGATATATTTTTAAAATATGCACCTAAAGATTGACCAGCACCATTATTCGATATATATGCTTTTTCGATGTGCCCCCCCGATGGTCGCAGTTTGAAACTGCGATCCTATATTTTGCGAATTTGAAATTCATCATAAACTATCAATAAACCCAATTTTTGTTCTAATGATAACAGTTCAATTTTTACAAAGTTTCCTTGACCAAAAAAATAGGTAGCACCGCCTTAAAGATACTTCTTCCGCTTTGTTTACTTTACTATTTCTTACAGGATTCTAATGGATTCAAGCACGCTTCTGATTTATCTTGATGCATTGGATCGAAGTCAAAGACTTCGACCATCGGGGCAAACTTGCCTTAACATGGGTTACATTTTTTTTATAGATCACCGACTAACGAATTATAAATTCTTGATGTACTGGATCGAAGTCACAGACTTCGACCATCGGGGTGCTTTATTTAGCCAACATCTAGTTAAACACTTTGTTTATCGAGAATATTTACTGAATCTTTCTATCCAACCACCGTCTATTATAAGCTCTGCTTTCAACATTTCACTAATATCTAATAAATTAACTTGTTTATCATTTTCCTTAAAAATCAATTCAAATTCTGGATATTCTTCAAATATCTTTAAAATATCAAAAATCAATCCCGTAAGGATTTCAAATGCCAAATTTTCTAACTCAATCTTTTGAATCTGTGTCATATTTGAAAATAAATTTTCAAACCTTTCAGTTTGAATCAAGTCATTTAAATCACTTTTTACAAGCGATGCATGTCGATCAAACTTTGATACTACTATCTTTCCAAAAAAATCTAATATTTCTTGATTATTCATTATTTAAGGATTTATGCCATTCCATGGGATTCTAGTTATGTTCGTAGTCCCTTGATTTTTAAGATCCCCCGATGGTCGCAGATTGAAACTGCGATCCTATATTTTGCGAATTTGAAATTCATCATAAACTATCAATAAACCAATTTTATGTTCTAATGATAACAGTTCAATTTTTACAAAGTTTCCTTGACCAAAAAATAGATAGCACCGCCTTAAAGATACTTCTTCCGCTTTGTTTACTTTACTATTTCTTACAGGATTCTAATGGATTCAAGCACACTTCTGATTTATCTTGATGCATTGGATCGAAGTCACAGACTTCGCCCATCGGGTTTTTTTGAATATTTACTAAATCTGTTTATCCACCAATCATCGAAATTTGTATCTTGATACTTAATTAAGATTTAACCGTGTCTATGCCAATTGATTCTTCTATCTAGTTCAGGATCAAAATAATAACTAAAATAATACCAATTTTTATTTAACTTGTGGAGCATTGTAGTTTTCATAAATTGACTTTTTTTGATTAAGTCACCTTTAAATAAAATGTATATTGAATCTTTAATTTTACTTTCAATATACACATCTTTGCCTTTTTGTCGTAAAACAAGGCAATCTAAATCTTTGAAAGCTAACACAAAATTTGAATCTATTGGATCAGATTCAAAATTTTTAAATAAGTAGATATTTGGATCTGTTTGAAATGCTGCACATGGATTTATTGAATCAGTTTGTAATTTATCCAATCTTACAGCATATTCTTTGATATTTTGTCTTTTTGTAAGCCTATTTAATTCAATTTCCATGTCTTCTTTGTTTATGCTGTAAAATTTGTCGTAAGATCTGATCTTGTCCAGCATTTTTGAGCTGATATTTGGATCATCTTTACAACCAAATGTAAAGAGTAATGGGATGCAAATTAAAATCGTTCTTTTCATTATTTCAATATATTTGCGTTACCAACTCCAGCTCCAACCAATAGCAAGCCAGGTTTTCTCCATACATTTCGAATTGATATTCACTTTTTTGAATGAAACCACATTTTTTCAAGACATTTTGTGATGCGATGTTTTCAGTGTGTGCGGATGCATATAAAGTATGGACGTTAAGCTGATTTTTGGCATACTCTATCCAAGCATTGGTAGCTTCAGTAGCATAGCCTTTGCCCCAAAATTCTGGACGGAAACGATAGCCTATATCATAAAAGTCTTTATGTCCATTGGTCTCTTCATTCATAAACTTTAAACCTGCCCAACCAATCATTTCTCCTGTAGATTTCTCCACGACAGCCCATCTACCTATGCCATATAGTTCATATTGTTTTAGGATGTTTTTGAGATAAAAATTAACGTCATCAAGGTTTTTGACAGGTCGATTTCCCAAATATTTCATGACGAGTGGATCTGAATCCAATTTATATAGGGCATCTACGTCATTCGTATTTAATGGTCGCATGATGAGTCTTTCTGTTTCTATGGTTGTGGGCATATGTTTATTTTCTGCAAAGTTAACGGAATCTTTTTTTTATAGTAAGGAATTTTGGTTTGAGTGTACGTATACCATTTGACACTTTTTAATCGTTTCAATTTTTTCATGGTATAATAAATAAACATTGATACTTTGTTTTAACTTTTGCCTTGAGCTGGCAAGGCTTTCACTTTTTTTCTTCAGCAAAAAAAAGTAAACAAAAAATGCCGCCGCTGTTTTGTCTTCTTAACGCTAAAAAGTAATCTTCCCGACGGAAACAAAAAAAACTCGCCTTTGAGATTTGTTCTTTGGTTTGACAATTCAATTACTTTAGATTGTTTTCTGGTATTAACTTAGTTTTGGCTCAAACAGTTTTTTGTTTGTGCCGTCTCCAGTGACTTTTAAGCTAAAGACAAAAAGGCTGGAAAGAAGGTTTCCATGATAAATACACTTTCTATTTAAATAATTTATATGTTTTGTGCAATATGTTATAAACACAGGTTGATCTTACTTCAATGGATGTGGGAACCGA
>Ga0209812_10000613_pt1 | contig 30661 bp, 19 predicted proteins | sample JI71714BDNA_FD_187502 | JGI IMG/M metagenome (GOLD analysis project Ga0209812, IMG submission 187502) | Wastewater effluent complex algal communities from Wisconsin, to seasonally profile nutrient transformation and Carbon sequestration -... | ecosystem: Engineered > WWTP > Effluent > Algae...
GTGGTTCCTGGAGTTCGAAGTGCAGCGCGCTGCCGCCGAACTCCAGGAACCACGCGGCCGGCGCCGGATCGCGCAGCACCAGCGGGTGCGCCGCGGCCAGGTCCAGCAGCAGCAGGCGGACCGCCGCCGCGTCGGCGCGGTAGTCCACCCCGACCTTCACGGTGATTCTCGTGCTGCTGTCGGACAGCGTCCAATTGACGAAACGGTCGGTGATGAACGCCTTGTTCGGGATCACGATGTCCCGGTTGTCGAAGTCGACGATCGTGGTCGCGCGGGTGCGGATTCGGCGGACGGTGCCGGTGTATTCGCCGATGGTGACCACGTCGCCGACCCGGAACGGCCGCTCGAACAGCAGGATCAGGCCGGCGACGAAGTTGCCGAAGATTTCCTGCAGGCCGAAGCCCAGGCCGACCGAGAAGGCCGCGGCCAACCACTGCAGATGCCCCCAGCGCACACCGAGCAGGCCGAAGACCAGCACCAGCAGCAGGAAGGTGATCAGGTAGCGGCTGACCGTCACCACCGCGTAGCGCACCGAGGCGTCTTGGGTGAATCGCTGCAGCAGCAGCAATTCCAGCAGTCCCGGCAGGTTGCGCGCGGCGATGACCCCGAACACCAGTGTCACCACGGCCAGCAGCACGTCGCCCAGCGTGACCGGGCTGGCGACGCTGGCACCGTCCACCTGGACGACGGTCTGCCAGAGCGTGACGGTATCGAGCAGGGCAAAGGCCGGCGCGACGCCGGCCAGTGACCACAGCAGGCCGGTGCCCAGCAGCATCGCCGTGCTGGCGCGCAACAGGCCGTGCGATTGCACGCTGACCAGCTGCAGGTCGGGCGGCTCCTCGGCCGCCGCCGGGTGACCAGCCTCGTCGGTGATGACCGTGACCGCCGACGACTGCCGCTGCGCCTCGGCGAGCCGCCGCTCGGACAGCACCAGCCAGCGCCAGACCAGTCCGTGGCCGAGCAGCACGGCATACAGCACCCACAGCGTGCCGAGCAGCGTGTTGAGCAGCACCCCGACCGTCAGGATGTAACCGGCCAGCGGCAGCACGGCCAGCAGCAGGCCCCCGGCGATCAGGCCGCCGCGCAGGCCGCGCCGCAGCCGCGGCGTCGGATCCGGATGGCCGTCCGCCCCGGTCAGCAGCCGTCCCGGTGCCAGCAGCCAGCTGGCGATGCCGGTGAGCGTCAGGCTGCCGAGCACCAGTGCCAGCTGCAGCAGCGCGCCGCCGGGATATTCGAGGTCGCGGGCCTCGCCCAGCGCGACCAGAAACAGCAGCGGCAGCAGCAGCAGATACAGCCACGGCCGCAACTGCAACAGGATTACCCGGCGCGGCGGCGGCCAGCGCAGATGGGCATCGACCAGCCCGTCCGGCCGGCAGCTGGCGATCAGCAGGGTGGCGAGGTAGACGTGCGGCGCCAGCTGCGTCAGCGCCTGGCCCAGGCTGTGGGTGAAGCGGCCGCCTTCACCAGCCGATTGCAGCAGCTGACCGAGCAGCGCGATCAGCAGCGCCATCGGCGCCGCGCGTAACAGCGTCAGGGCGAACACCGCCAGCGTCGGGGCGTAGGCATCGCCGTGCCAGGCGGAGGTCCGCTGGGCCAGCGCCCGGTCGATCGTCGGCCACAGACCCCAGAGCACGATCGGCAGCGTCAGCAGCACCCACCAGACCGGTGCGTCGGCCAGCACGGCGAGCAGACGACGGCCGCTGCCCTCCCAGCGCTCGGGCTTCAACAGGTCCGCGACCTCGGCGGCGAGCGGCTCCAGCCAGGGTCGCGACCAGCGCGGATGGCTCGGCACCCACAGCAGGTGCTGCTCGATCAGGCCGGACAAGGCGCGACTGTCGACGCTCAAGCCCTGCAGCTGGCGCTCGGCGCTCTCCAGCACCTCGGCGACGCGCTGCTGCTGCAGCTCCAGCCGCGGCAGCAGCTCGGCGCGCCGCAGCAGCAGGTCGGTCAGGGTGGCGCGCAGGGCCGGATCGGTGGCTTGCGCCAGATCGTGATCGCTGCCGAGGCGGGCGCGCACGGCATTGCCGATCGAGCCGAGCGCCTCGCGCTCGTCGCCCACCGCGAGCTGGGCCAGTCGCACCTCGACCAGTTCGGCTTGCAGGGCGCGTTGCTGGGTGTGGATCGCGCTGGCCGGCGGCAGCTTGCGGCGCTCCGCCATCAGCAGGCGGCCGACCGTGGCGGTGATGCCGCCGATCTCGACCCGCGCCTGCGCATTCGCCAGCGCCCGCGACACCTCGGCCGACTGACGCTCCAGCCGCAGCAGCTGTTCGCGCAGCTGCGCGAGGCGGCGCGACAGGGTCAGCATGCGCTCGGCGGCGGCGAGGTTGCCGGCGGCGGCCTCGCGCACCGGCCCGGCTGCCTGGGCGTGGCGGGACTGTTCGATGCGCAGCTGCGCCACCAGCGACTGCAGCTCGCTGTCGCCCTGTTCGCCGATGCGCTGCTCCAGCACGGTGATCCGTTCCTCGCGCAGCAACAGCTCCTGTTGTCGCTCGCGCTGCTGGCGTTCGGCGGCGCGCAGCAGGGTCTCGGTGCCGGATTGCTCCTGTTGCAGCAGGGCCAGCCGCGCCAGCCGCAGTCGCCGCTCGACCGCGGCTGTCAACGTCGCCACCCGCGCCGTGGGACTGTCGGCGACCTCGGTCGTCGCGGTCGGCGACGGTTGCCCCAGTTCCGCCAGCGCCCGACGCAGCGCGGCCGGACGTTCGCGCAGCGCCTCCAGCTCGCCGTTGGCCCGGCCAATCGCCTCCAGCAGAGTCGCGCGGGCTGCCTGCTCGACCGCCAGCAGCTGCTCCAGATCCTCCAGCCCGGCGCGCTGCGGCAGGCTGCTGCGCCAGCGCAGCAGTTCGGCGGCGGTTGGCGGCGGCTCGGGTGCGGCCAGCACGGCCTCGGCGGCGGCCAGCGTCGCGGCCAGAGCGTCGCCGCGGGCGCTCACCGCGTCGGCTTCGGCATCTGCCGTCGTCGCGGCGTCCAGCGTGGCCAGCAGCGCCTCGCGCTCGGGCAGCGCATCCGGTAGCGTGCGACGGAAGGCCGCCAGCGCCGGCGCCAGCGCGGCCGGGATCGGCTCCGCGGCGGTGACTTCCGTCGCGCTGGCCTGCAACCAGCGGGCCTGCAGGGCCGCCTCTTCCTCGACCGTGATGCTCGCCAGTGCGGCATCCAGCTGCGCGATCAGCGGCGCAGCCGTCGGCGGACCGGCGAAGACCAGCTCTGCCTCCAGCCCGCTGTTGCCGAGCACCGCCAGCTCGCCAGCGAGTCCGAGCCGGCGCAGCACCGGCTCCGCGCTGGGCAAGTCGCCGATGTAGGCGTCGGCGCGACCGTCGGCCACCGCGGTCAGCGCCGCCGCCACGTCCGGCACCGGCAGCAGGTCGGCGGCGTGGCCCTGGTCGCTCAGCAGCGCCGCCCAGCGGCGGCCGCTCACCACCGCGATCCGGCGACCGCGCAGCTCCGCCAGCGTGGTCGGCGCGCCGGCCGCCGGTTTGCCGATCAAGGCCGCCGGCAGGCGCAGATAGGGCCGGCTGTAGCGCAACGTGGCCGAGGGACTCGACGGCTTCAGCACGCTGGCCTGCAGATCGGCGCGGCCGCTGTCCAGCGCCGCCTGCGCCGCGGCCAGGGACGCAGGCCGCTGCACTTCGAAGCGCAGCTCGCCGCGGCCAGCCAGCAAGGTCAGCAGATCGGCGGTCAGCCCGCGATGGCGCCCGCGGCTGTCGAAGCCGTCGATCGGCGCGAAGTCCGGATCGGCGGCGACCCGGATCACCGTCGGCGCCGCCACCGCCATCGTGCACCAGAGCCACAGCCACAGCCCGCCGACCAGTGCTCCGAGCTTGCGCAGACCCTGCGGCATCCGCGTTCCTCTGGTCATGTCGGAAGGCTGCAGGATAGAGGGTTTCCGGAAAGCCCCGACGCGAGCAGGCTGCCGAGGCCTCGCGCGGTACCGCGTGCGCGCTCCGGCCTGAGCCGCTTCAAGCCCCCGCCGCCCGCAGGCGACTCCCCGCCGCCACCCGATCATCCGGGTGCAGCACCACCGCCTCGCCGGCCGCGACGCCGCCCAGCACCTCGACGCTGAGCGCGGATTGCTGGCCGATCTCGATCGGCCGCAGCTCGGCGATGCCGCCGGCGTCGACGTAGACCGCCCAGCCCGCGCCGTCGCGGATCAGCGCGCCGCGCGGCACCGTCAGCACTTTCGGCAGGTCGGCAAGGATGAACTCGGCTTCGATGCGGTAGCCATCGCCGAGGCCCTGCCGCTGCTCGCGCGGGCTGATCAGGTCGGCGCGGACGCGGACGCGCTGTTCCTCGACGCCGAGCGCGGAGATCTTGGTGAATCCGACCGGCTCGACGCGGCGGACGCTGGCGGTCAGCGCCTCCGCGCCGCCCCAGCGATGCACGCGCACCGCCATGCCGGGCTGGACCTGCACCGCGTCGGTGCTGAGCAGCTCGATCACCAATTCCAGCGTGGCCGGATCGCCCAGTTCCAGCAGCGGCTGGCCGGCGCTGACCGGGGCTTCGCTCTCGATCGGCCGCGCCAGCACCACGCCGTTGACCGGGGCGGAAAGCACGATCGGCGCGCCGGACTGGCCGGCGCCGCGGGCCAGCAGGGCTTCGGCGGCCTCGATGCGGGCCGTGGCGGCACTGACCATCGCCGCGGCGGCGGCGCGTTCGGCGGCGGCCTGCAGCGCGAGGCTCTTCGCCCGATCGCGGTCGGCCGCCGACACCAGCCCGTCGCCGTGCAGCCGCTCGATCCGGGTGGCGTCGCTGCGCGCCAGCGTCAGCGCGGCCTCGGCGGCCTGCTGGCGATCGCGGGCCGCCTCGCGCTCGGCGGCGGCGGCGCGGGCCTCGGCGCCGATGCGGGCGCGGCTGGCCTGATCGAGCAGCGCGCCCTCGGCCGGATGCAGCGTCAGCAGTGGCTGACCGGCCTCGACCGGGTCGCCGACCTCCAGCGCCACGCGCGCCAGCGTGCCGGCCACCGGCGCGCTGAGCTGCCAGCGCTCGCGCAGGCGGGTGGTGCCTTCCTCGGTGAAGCTGACGACCAGCGGCGCCTCGACGGCGCGGGCCAGTTCGACGGTGACCGGTGCGGGGCGCAGGCCCAGCGCGATCAGGCCGGCCGCGCCGAGCACGGCCAGGGTCCAGAGGGTGTAGCGGGTTCGGGGGTTCATTCGCGAGTCTTCAGGACATCCACGAGGTCGAAAGTGCGGACGCGGCGGTGCACGACCCAGACGCCGAGGGCGGCGGCGGCCATCAGCACCAGCGCGGAGCGGGTCAGGGTGGCGGCGGACAGGTGTGCCGGCACACGGTAGAGCTCGGATTGCAGGCCCTGCACCAGCACCCAGCACAGCGCCCAGCCGAGCAGCATGCCGAGCGGGATGGCGATCGCGGTCAGCAAAATCAGCTCGCTGCTGACGATGCTGGCGACCTCGCGCGGCGACAGGCCGAGCACCCGCAGGCTCGCCAGTTCGCGGCCGCGTTCGGCCAGCGACAGCCGCGCGGTGTTGTAGAGCACGCCGAAGGCGATGCCCATGGCGAGCAGGCTGGCGATGCCGGTGAAGATCGAAATCGACTCGGCCATGGTCTGGTAGAAGTTCTCGATGGCCATCCGCCGCTCGCCGAGGCCCACCACCTGCGGGCGACGGTCCAGATCGGCGTAGACCTGCTCCAGCACCGGATCGGCGCGGGTGCCGCCGTGCTGGCCGCCGGGCGCCTCGTCCAGATCCAGCAGCGCGTAGCTGATCCGCTCGCCCTCGCCGAGCGCCCGGTTCAGCGCCTCGATGCGCAGGTAGCCGGACACGCCGATGTATTCCTCGGCGAGGCCGACGATCGGCAGCGAGAATCGCCGGCGCGCGCCGGTCAGCTGCTCGGCCTCGACCGTATCGCCGACCCCGACGCCCAGATGGCGCGCCAGCCAGGCGCTCAGCACCAGCCCCTCCGGCGGCAGCGTCAGCAGCCGCTCGCCGGCGACCAGCACCCGCTTCAGCCGCGCGCCCTCCGGATGGCCTTCGAGCACGGTGCGGAAGCTCTTGCCGCCGGCCGATAGCCGCACCGGCACGCTGCGGTAGCCCTCGACGTGGATCACGCCGGGAATCCGGGCGATCTCCAGCAGCGCATCGCGGCCGCGCGGCTCGGTGAAGGACAGGCCGATGTCGTTGCGCTGCGCCAGCGCGAACTGCTGGTCGACCATCCGATTCAGCGCGTCCTGCTGGAAGCTGCCGAGGATCACCACGCCGCCGGCCGCAGCGATGCCGAGCACCGACAGCGCCGACTTCGCCGGCCGCCGCTGCAGCTGGCGGATCACCATCTTCTGCACGATCGACAGCCGTTTGCCCAGGCCCAGCCGCTCCGGCCAGCTGCGCACATAGCGCGCCGGCGCTTCCGGGCGCATCGCTTCGGCCGGCGGCAGTCGTGCAGCTCGATACAGCGCGACGCTGGCACCGGTGCCGGCAGCCAGCACGCTGACCGCGAGGCCGATGCCGATCGCCGACAGCGGCAGCGCGAAGTCCAGGTACGGGAAGCGGTAGAACACCATGTACATGTCGGCCAGCAGCCTGGCCAGCACCCAGCCGCCCGCCAGGCCGAACAGGTTCCCGAACAGCAGGATCGCGCCGACCATGCCGGCGTAATGCAGGCCGATCGCGCGCGGGCCGTAGCCGAAGGCCTTCAGGATCGCGATCTGGTCGCGCTGCGCCGCCACCATCCGGCCGAACACCACGTTGAGCAGGAAGGCGCTGACGCCGAGGAACACCGAGGGGAACACGGTGGCCAGCGTGCGCAGCTGGCCAAACTCGGCGGCGAGGAACTTGTGCGAGGCCTGATCGGCGCGCGGATAGGCGCCGAGCCCGCCCTGCCGGCCGAACTCGGCGTCCAGTCGGGCGATCACCCGCGAAGCGGCGGCCGGGTCGGCCAGCTTCAGGCTCAACGTGTTGAAGGCGCCGTCCAGCTCGGCGGCATCCTCCAGCGCGCGCCGCGACAGGAAGCCGATCGCGAAGCGCTTGAAGTCCGGAAAGGCGCCGCCCGGCTGCACCTGATAGATGTACTCCGGCGACAGCAGGATGCCGACGATGGCCAGCCGCTCGCGCTTGCCGCGGATCAGCGCCTCGACGCTGTCGCCCGGTTCGAGATCGTGGGCGGTCGCGAAGGCCTCGCTGAGCGCCACCTCGCGGGCGGCGCCGGGCTCGGGCAGCCGGCCTTTCAGCAGGAACGGCCGGTTCAGCGCCGGCGGCCCGTCGTCCGGCAGCGACAGCAGCAGCGCGCTGACCGGATCGGCGAAGCCGGTCACCGTCAGCCGCGCGCGGGTCACGATCTGGGTCTGCAGCTCGGCCACCTCCGGCCAGTCGGCGATCGCTGCGGCCCGGCCCTCCGGCGCGCGGACCAGGCTCAGCCAGACGTCGGCGAAGCGGGACTCGGCGTAGATCCGGTCCAACGTCTGCTCCAGGCTGTGCAGCGTGCCCAGCGACATCAACAGCGTCGCCAGCCCGGAGCCCAGCACCAGCACGATCGCGATCACCTGCCCGCGCAGATGCCAGAGGTCGCGCCAGAGCTTCTTGGTGAGCGGTTTCATCGGCGCCGGCCAGGGCTTGCCGGCCGCCGGCAGACCCCGGCGTCGCCGTGCGCCTCCGGAGTCGTCATCGCGAACAACGTGAAGCGATCTCCGACGGCATTGGCGCAGACGGTCGAAGCAACAGGACACCGGGTCTCGCAGTCGCAGGGCCAGACGAGATCGCCACGGCGCGTTGCGCCTCGCGATGACGCCGGTCCGGGGGATGACGCCGGTCCGGGATGCGCGGCAGCGTCGTCGCCACGTTCGGGACGCGGGCGGGCTCCGGCGTCACCACGTTCGGGACCCAGGCGAACCTCGGCGTCGCCATGGACCTCAGGACTCGTCATCGCGAACAACGTGAAGCGATCTCGTCTGGCCGTGCACTTGCGAGGCCGCCGGAGATCGCCACGGCGCGTTGCGCCTCGCGATGACGCCGATCCGGGGGATGACGCCGATCCGGGCGATGACGCCGGTCCGGGGGATGGGGCCGGTCCGGGGGATGGGGTCGGTCCGGGATGCGCGGCAGCGTCGTCGCCACGTTCGGGACGCGGGCGGACCTCGGCGTTGCCGTGGACCTCAAGACTCGTCATCGCGAACAACGTGAAGCGATCTCGTCTGGCCATGCACTTGCGAGGCCGCCGGAGATCGCCACGGCGCGTTGCGCCTCGCGATGACGCCAGTCCGGGGGATGACGCCGATCCGGGGTGTGCGGCAGTGCGGTCACCCCATGCACGCAAAGATTCAGCTGGATCCGCGCATCGACCGCCTGGATGCCATGAAGGCGAGAGGCAATCCACGTTCACCAGTGCACGTCCCGCGGCGCCAGCCGCGTCGCGTTGCGGGTTTCGCCGCCGATGCGGCCGTCGTGCAGGTGGATCACCCGGTCGGCCATGCCGGCGATCGCGGCGTTGTGGGTGATCACCACCGTCAGCGTGCCGAGTTCGCGGTTGGCGGCGGCGAGTGCTTCCAGCACCACCACGCCGGTGTCGCTGTCCAGTGCGCCGGTGGGCTCGTCGCAGAGCAGCACGCTGGGCTGCTTGGCGATCGCGCGGGCGATGGCGACGCGCTGCTGCTGGCCGCCGGAGAGCTGTGCCGGGAAGTGGTCCAGCCGGTCACCGAGGCCGACCAGCTCCAGCGCCGCTTCCGGGGTCATCGGCCGGCGGGCGATGTCGGTGACCACCTCGACGTTCTCGCGGGCGGTCAGGCTGGGGATCAGGTTGTAGAACTGGAACACGAAGCCGACGTGTTCGCGGCGGAAGGCGGTGAGCGCCGCTTCGTCGGCGCGGGTCAGGTCGACGCCGCCGTAGCGCACGCTGCCCTCGGTAGGGACGTCCAGCCCGCCGAGGATATTCAGCAGCGTGCTCTTGCCGCTGCCCGAGGGCCCCAGCAGCACGACGAACTCGCCGGCGCACAAGTCCAGGTCCACGCCGCGCAGGGCATGGATCGTCACCTCGCCGACCACGTAGCGCTTCGCGAGTCCGCGCGCCGAGAACACTGCTTCCGTCATCCGGCAATGGTGCCGCAAGCGCCGGCCGCTGCCGCTGAAGCCGGCCGCGATGTGACAATCTGCCCTCTGGTCACGCTCGGGAGCCCCGTCATGTCCGCTGCTGCACCGATCGTCCACGACGCCGCCGAACGGGTCCCGGCGCGTCTGACCTGGCGGGATTACCTCGCCCTGCCGGAAACCGGCACGCGGCAGGAGCTGATCGGCGGGGTGTTGCGGGCGATGGCGGGCGCCGGCGCGCTGCATCAGCGGGTCGTGCTGGAGGTGGGTCGTCAGTTGGCGAATCAATTGTTTGGCAAACCCTGTCAGCTGTACCCGGCGCCCTTCGATGTCCGACTGCCGCAAGCCGGTGAGGCCGAGGGCGAGGAACAGAACGTGGTGCAGCCGGATCTGCTGATCGTCTGCGACCCGTCCAAGGTCGGCCCGCGCAGCCTGCGCGGCGCGCCGGATTTCGTGCTGGAGGTGATCAGCCCGGGCTCGATTCGCCACGATCTGATCCGCAAGCGCCGGCTCTACGAACAGAGCGGGGTGCGCGAATACTGGGCCTACGAACCGGAAGGCGTGCTGCTGTACCGATTCTCGGCCGGACCGGACGGTGCCTGGATCGCCGAGATCGTGGCCGGCACCGGCACGCAGACGCTGTCGGCGCTGCCGGAACTCGCCGTGGACTTCGACAGCGTGCCGAAGCCGGAGGGCTACACGCCGCTGCCGCCGGTCGAGTGAGGCGGCGCCTCGGCGCGGCACTTCGCCGCGGCCCCTGCCGGCGCTGTCGTCTCGGAACGGGCGTCGGGCTGCGGGATACTGGGCCATCACCCCGCGATGCGGCCCCATGATCGATTCCAGCCATCAGCCTGATGCGCGCCGCAGCCTGCAGCTGGTGGCGGCGCTGGCGGTCGTGCTGGTGGCGTTGCTGCTGATCGGCGTGCCGCGGGACGTCAATTTCCAGCATTTCCACGCACTCCATTCGGGCCTGGAGATCGTTGCCATCGCGATTTCGGCGATGGTGTTTGCGGTGGGCTGGCATGCGCAGGAGCCGGATCAGCGCAGGACGATGCTGCCCTTCGCCTGCCTGATGCTGGGCGTCGCGCTGCTGGATACCAGCCACCTGCTGTCCTATCAGGGCATGCCGGACTTCCTGACGCCGAATGGCGCGGAGAAGTCGATCGACTTCTGGCTGTCGGCGCGGACCTTTTCGGTGCTGGCGCTGTTGCTGCTGGCCTTCGAGGGTTGGGCACCGCTGGCGCGGCTCGGCCGCTGGACCCAGTTGACGATCGTGCTGACCGCGGTGCTGCTGCTGCACCTGCTGTTCCTGCTGCGCCCGGACTGGACCCCGGCCACCTTCGTCGCCGGTCAGGGTCTGACGCCCTTCAAGCAGGTCGTCGAAGGCACCTTGATCGCCGGATTGTTGCTGGCGGCCTGGCGTTTCCGCCGTCGCCTGCAACAGGCGCGCCAGCCCGGCGCCAGTCCAGCGGCGACGCTGCTCGGTGCGGCGCTGGTGCTGGTGCTGAGCGGGATCTGCTTCATGGTCTATGTCGACCTCACCGGCTTCTACAACACGCTGGGCCATGTCTACAAAGTGGTGGGCTACGTGCTGCTGTATCGCGCCGTGTTCATCGCCCGGGTGGAGCTGCCCTTCGAGCGGCTGCGCGAGTCGGAGTCCGAGTTGCGTGCGCTGTTGGCGGCGATACCGGACCCGCTGTTCGAGGTCGATGCGGAGGGTCGCTATCTGCGGGTGCACGCGGTGGACCAGTCGATTCTCGTGGCGGCGCCCGAGCAGCTGGTCGGGCGCAACGGCGCCGAGGTGATGTCGCCGGAGGCCTGGGCGGTGTGCCGCGCGGCGCTGGACGAGGCGGCGGTGCAGGGCGTCTCGCGCGGGCGCCGGGCCCGACTGCTGCTGCCCGGGGGCGAACGCTGGTTCGAGATGTCGGTCTCGGCGCTGGGCGGGGGCGATGGCCGGATCCCGCGCTTCGTCGCGATCTCGCGCGATGTGACCGCGCAACACGAAGCCGAGCGTCGGCTGGACTTGCAGGCGCGACGCGCCGAAGCGCTACTGTCGCTGTCCGCCGCCGCCGAGCGCCTGGATGAGCGCGGTTTCATGCGCTACGGCATCGAGCAGGCCGAAGCGCTCACCGGCAGCCGGATCGCCTTCATCCACTTCGTCAACGACGATCAGGAGACGTTGGAACTGGTCACCTGGTCCAGCGACACGTTGGCGAAGTACTGCACCGCGGCCTACGACAGTCACTACCCGATCAGCGCCGCCGGCATCTGGGCCGATGCCTTCCGCCAGCGCAAGCCGGTGGTGCACAACGACTATGCGGCGGCGCCGAATCAGCGCGGACTGCCCGACGGCCATGCCGCCGTGCTGCGTCTGATCAGCGTGCCGGTGCTCGAGGGCGGCGGCGTGCGGATGATGGCGGGCGTCGGCAACCGCGAGACGCCTTACGCCGAAGAAGATGTCGAGACGGTGCAGCTGATCGCCGATGCAGTCTGGCGGATTGCCCGCCAGCGTCGCGCCGAAGCCGAGTTGCGCAAGCTGTCGGCGGCGGTCGAGCAGGATCCGAAGCCGGTGCTGATCACCGGCCTCGACGGCAGCATCGAGTACGTCAATCCGGCCTTCACCGTCGTTACCGGCTACACCGCCGCCGAGGTGCGCGGCCGCAATCCGCGGATGCTGCAGTCGGGGCAGACCGCGCCGGCGACCTATGCGGCCATGTGGGAGCGGCTGGCGGCCGGCGAGGCCTGGCGCGGTGAACTGATCAACCGCCGTCGGGACGGCGGTGAGTACGTGGCCGACACGCTGATCTATCCCGTCCGCGACCGCGACGGCCGGATCAGCCACTACCTCGCCCACAGCGAGGACATCAGTGAGCGGCGGGCGGCCGCCGAACGGATCCTGCAGCTGTCGAACTACGACCAGCTGACCGGCCTCGCGCATCCGACGCTGTTGCGCGAACGGGCACGGCTGGCGCTGGAGGCGGCCCGCCGCAGCGGGCATGCACTGGCGGTGATCCACATCGACCTCGATCACGTCAAGGCAGTCAATGACTCGCTCGGCCATGCGCAGGGCGACCTGCTGCTGATGGAGATCGCCGGTCGGCTGGCACGCCTCGCCGGCGAGAGCGAGGGCGACACCGTGGGCCGGATCAGTGGCGACGAGTTCGCCTTCATCGCCCCGGAGACCGGCCAGGCCCGCGCCGGCCAGCTCGGCTTCCGGCTGGTCAATGCGATCGCCGAGCCGCTGCAGCTGGCCGGTCAGGAGCTGGTGGTGACCGCTTCGATCGGCATCGCGCTGTATCCGCAGGATGGCGAGGATTTCGAGACGCTGTCGAAGAACGCCGACATCGCGATGCGTCGGCTCAAGCAGGACGCGCGCAACGGTTACCGCTTCTTCACCGCCGATCAGGAGGACCGCTCGGCGCGGGTCCTGGGCTTGAGCAGCGCGCTGCATCAGGCGATGGCGCGACAGCAGTTGACGGTCGTCTATCAGCCGCAGGTCGAGATCGATCGGGCCCGGGTGGTCGGCGTCGAGGCCCTGCTGCGCTGGCTGCATCCGCGCTGGGGCGAGGTGTCGCCGGCCGAGTTCATTCCGATCGCCGAGGAATCCGGCCTGATCATCCCGATCGGTGCCTGGGTGCTGGAAAGCGCCGTGGCGCAGCTGAAAGCCTGGCAGCAGCGGGGTTACGGCAGCCTGGTCGTGGCGGTCAACGTCTCTGCCGTGCAGTTCCGCCATCCGCAGTTTCTGGAGCAGATCGAGTCGCTGCTGGACCGGAGCGGCGTCGATCCGGCCGGACTGGAACTGGAACTCACCGAAGCCGTGGCGATGCGCGACTCGAACGCGGCGGTGGCGATCATCGATCGGCTGCACCAGCAGGGCGTCCGGCTGTCGATCGACGACTTCGGCACCGGCTACTCGTCGTTGAGCCAGTTGAAGCGTTTCCGCGTCGCCAAGCTGAAGATCGATCAGTCCTTCATCCGCGAGCTGCCGACCGACCCGGATGACCAGGCGATCGTCACCGCGGTCATCCAGATGGCCCACAGCCTCGGCGTGACCACGCTGGCGGAGGGCGTCGAGACCCCGGCGCAGCTGACCTTCCTGCGCGAACAGGGCTGCGACGCCGTGCAGGGCTACTTCTACAGCCGACCGCTGGATGCCGCGCAGGCGGACCGCTATCTGGCCGAGCACTGGCGCCCCGAGTCCTGAAGGCGCGCTCGACCCGGTTCGGGGTCGGCAGACACAGGCACCTCAGTGCTTCCCGTACGTCGATGCGGCACCCCGGTCGTGCGACCGGAGCCTGGCGCAGATCGCCTGTGCGGTCACTGGGCGCAGGGGATTCTGCCGATGACGGAGCATGACCTGCATCGGGTCGGCTCCGATGGGGGATCACGCGCAGAGCGTCGGCGTGCCCAAAGAAAAACCCCGGCCAGTCACCCGGCCGGGGTCGAGGTCTTGCAGTCACCAACCGGGCGAAGCCGGTCGGTGACGTGAGTCCGATCAGCCGTCGGTCCGCAGGCTCACGGTGTCGACCCGGAAGGTGGTCGGCAGAGAGCTGTCGGTGGTCGAACGCAGGCGGATCTTGACGTTCTTGCCCTTGTGCGCCACGACGTTGTAGCTGCGCAGCACATAAGTGGAGGCACTGGTGGTCTTGTTGACATTCGACAGCGTCACCAGGGTCTGCAGCACGGTGTTGGTGCTGGCATCCACCAGTTCGACGAACAGCCGGTCATACACGGTCGAGGTGGTGGTTTCGCTGGTCACGATCGAGGTCTGGAAGGCCAGCGTGGCTTGCGTGGCACCGGCCGGGATCAGCGTGGCCTTGCTCTCCACTCTCTGGCTGGCGCTGTTGTTGACGCCGAGGTAGGCATAGGCGCTGCCGCTCTGGGCATTGGTCTGGCCGGCCAGCAGGGTGTTGAACGACGTGCCGGTCACCGCGGTGCGCGACCAGGAACCATCCGGCGCCGTGTTGGTGCTGGTGGTGATGCTGTCGAAGTTGCCGTTCGACAAGCGCTCGACCACCGTGCCGCCACCACCGCCACTGGCCGTGCCGGTGAAGTTCTGGCCGGTGACGTTGGCGCTGCTGACGGTCACGCTGCGGTTGACCGGCGAGAAGGTGTAGCCGGTCAGGGTCGGGGTCACGGTGTAGGTGCCGTTGGCCAGACCGCTCAGCGTGTAGGTGCCGGAGGCGTTGGTCGTCGCACTGGTCGAGCCGGTGCTGACGGTGACGCCCGAGAGCGCCGTGCCGGTGCCGGTGGTGATCGTGCCGCTCAGCGTGTAGGTCGTCGGCGTGGTGCCACCGCAGTTGTTGAACTTGAAGTGGCTGGCGCGGGTGGCCCAGCTGCCGGTCGGGCGGTACATGCCGACGAACCAGAAGGTGCAGTCGTCGACCGGATCCACCGTCATCTGGTAGTAGTCGCCCCAGCGGCCGGAGCTCTCCACCGCAGCGCCCGTGGCGACCAGGTTCTCGCCCTGGCTCATCACGCCATTGGCATCGGTCACCAGACGGCCGGTGTAGTACAGGCTGGCGAACCGAGTCGGTGTAGTGGTCTTCGTTGAGTTGAAGGCCATACCGATGTTGCCCATCTTGTCGGTGGCCAGCGTCGGCAGCAGGTGGTGCGTGCTGGTGTCACCCGGGCTGTAGGTGCCTTCCTGCTGCAGCGTCCAGTTGCCGGTGCCGGTCTTGCGCAGCTCGAACCAGCGGATGCCGGCGTCGACCACGGTGCCGGTGCGGGCGGCGTTCTGGTTGGTGGCGAAGCTGCCGACGATCGACTGATAGGTCCCCATGTTGCGGTAGACCATCGAGTTCAGGATCACCTCGCGGATCGGGTCCAGACGCGCGGTGGTCGAGCCGGGCTGCGGCACCGTCGCGAAGCTGGAGTAGTCGCGGAACCAGCTGTTGAACTCGGTGATCGCGATGCGCGGCAGCGTCGTGATGTTCGAGTTGGCCGGCGTGTTCCAATCCAGATTCAGCTGGAACAGGTCGATGTAGTCGGTGGTGGTGTTGGCGCTGGCGCCGGCATGGGCTTCGTCGTCATTGTGACGGGCGAGGATTTGCGCCTGGCCGGCCGGCGGGGCGGTGGTGCCCATGAAGGCCGCCGGGGTCAGGGCCTGGAAGCCGTAGCCGGCCAGCTTGGCGACGCTGGTGAAGCGCTGCGCCGGGCGGGCGGTGGCGCCATTGAGCATGTTGGCGCGATCGAAGGCATAGACCTTGGCGCCGGCGCCGGACTCGTTGGCGGTGCAGACGTAGGCATTGTTCCAGACGCCGCAATGCGGATAGTCCGGCAGCGCCGGGGTCGGGAAGCCGTAGAACCACCAGCCGCCGGTGACCGGGTCACTGGTCTTCGAGACGTAGACGCACAGACGGTTGGCCGAGCTGGTGCCGCCCATTTCCAGCATGAACCAGCGATTCGCCAGCCGGTCGAAGTGGATGATCGGGTCGGACACCGAGGTGGCGCAGGGATCACCGGCCGGAGCCAGCGTCTTGAAGGCCGTCGGGCCGGCGACCAGCGAGCCGGTCTTGTTGTAGATCCGGAAGGTGGTGCCGGTGGAGGCGTTGATGCCGTACATGATGTGGCCGGTGCCGACCTCGACCACCGGGTCACCCGGCGACACGCCGGTGTTGCCGTTGTCGATGTTGATCCGGTTGCGCTCGGCGGCCTGATCGTTGCGGTCGCCGTGCTGCAGCGTCCACGACTCCTGCAGGTCGTCCAGCAGGTCCGGGCTGGTCATCCAGTCGGCCGGCGCGGCCGGATCCTTGGTGTCCAGCGGGTAGTACTGACGCTTCGCGGCTTCGCGGATCGCATCGCCCGGACGCCACTCGATGGCCGGCGGCAGCGTCGACAGGTCGATGTCGATGCCGACCGGGGTCACCGGATCGCTGATCTGCACGCCACCCACAGTGCCGGTATCTGCCGGCGGGGCGGTGCGTTGGGCGTGGGCGGAGGTGCCGGCGAGCGCCAGCAGCAGGCCCAGACAGAGCGTACGGGTCTTCATCGGAGGAGCGTTTCCTTCAGGAATGCGCGAGGGTGGGTGGACTGCTGGTACTGCGAAACGTCGGTCAGCTCAGCTGCCCGGCGCTGCCGGTGGGGCATCGGGGTCGGCGTCGACGTAGGGACTGCGACGCAACAGACGGATCTCGCCGCGGCGGCTCTCGACGCGCAGCGTGGCGCCACCCTTGCCCAGGCGGGCGGTGGCGGTCTTGTTCGGTTCCTGGCCGGGCTGCGGCGTGACCTCGATCGAGAACTCGGTGGCAAACGCCGCCGAGGTCGCCAGCATCAGGTCCAGATCGGATTCGGCGGGCAGGCCCAGCGTGATCGGGCCGGTCAGCGTCGCAATGCGCTGTTCGCTGCCGGCGGTGGGCAATTGGGGCGCGGCTTCGATGCTGCCGGCACCGCTCTCCAGATCCAGCAGGCCGACCACGCCGCGGATCGCGATCGCGCCCGCCTCGCTGCGGGCGGTGAGATCCCCGCGCAGGCCGCGGACCTCGATCTGGCCGTGGGTGGTGCGCACGGTGACCGGGAAGCCCTCGGCGATGAAAAACACCAGATCGACACGCTGGCCTTTCGCCGGCGACTGGCCCTCGGGCAGCGCCGGCTGCACCCGAGCGACCTTCGCCTCGCGCACCAGCTCCAGTTCGAAGCGGGCGTCGACGCCGGCCGGCCGCTGGGCGATTGCCTGCAGCTCCAGTTCGCGCTGGTAGCCGCCGAAGCGCAGCCGCACGTCGCCGTAGGGATTGTCGATCTCGATCCGCGTGCCCGCCGGCAGCACTCGCTTCCAGTTGACCCGGTCGATGGACTGGCCATCCGGCGTCTGCTCGGTGTCGTTGCCCTGTGCGCGCGCCGGCGCTGGCCCCAGGGCCAGCAGCAACAACAGCAGCATCAGGACGCGGAGTCCGGTCACGGGGTCGGCGGGTTCTTCAGGGTCGGGAGAGTTGTTGCGACGCAACAAGACTCGACTGAGGGCTGCGTGAACAATCGTCACAAGCCTAGAGGCCGTTTCGGGCTCCGTCACCCAGCTGATCCGATGCGTACATTAAGTTACATTCATGAATGTGCTGTAGTGAAACTTTGAGAGGTTTTCCCGCTGAGCTCGACGTCGTGGCCGCGCTTGCTGCCGGGTCGGGGGCTTCCGACAATCGGCGGATGCTGATTCCCCCTGATGCCGATCTGCACCGCGCCGCCGAGAGCCTGGGTCACCGGCTGCTGGACGCGCGCCTGAAGCTGGCCACCGCCGAGAGCTGCACCGGCGGTTGGGTCGCGAAAGTGGCGACCGAGGTGGTCGGCTGCTCCGGCTGGTTCGACTGCGCCTTCGTGGCCTACAGCTACGACGCCAAGGAGGCGATGCTGGGCGTGCCGCGGGTGACGCTGGAGCAATACGGCGCGGTCAGCGAGCAGGTGGTGGTCGCGATGGTCCGCGGCGCGCTGTCGCGCTCGCGCGCCGACCTGGCCGTCGCCATCACCGGCATCGCCGGCCCCGGCGGTGCCGTGCCCGGCAAGCCGGTCGGCACGATCTGGATGGCCTGGGGCCGCGGCCACCATCCGCCGGTCACCCGCCTGCTGGCATTGTCGGGTGATCGCGATTCGATCCGCCGGCAGACCGTCGCCGAGGCGCTCGCTGGACTGGATCGACTCGTGAATCAGGAATGAATGTTTTTTTGTCCGTACGACGGTTCCTACCGCCCGTCGCGGCCCTGTCGCAGCCCGTGAGACGGCGTCGTCTGACGCTCTCCCTCGCCGCGCCCCACCACAATGACCCACCGCCAGAGGGCGCATCCGTTGAAAGCCACGAAAGGAATGGACATGGACGAGCAGAAACGTCGGGCGTTGGCCGCGGCGCTGACCCAGATCGACAAGCAGTTCGGCAAGGGCGCGGTCATGCGCATGGGCGACAAGGCCGAGGAGAAGATCGAGGTGTTCTCGACCGGCTCGCTGGGCCTGGACCTCGCGCTCGGCATCGGCGGTGTGCCGCGCGGCCGCATCATCGAGATCTACGGGCCGGAGTCTTCCGGCAAGACCACCCTGACGCTGCAGATCATTGCCAACGCCCAGCGGATGGGCGGCACGGCGGCCTTCGTCGATGCCGAGCACGCGCTGGATCCGGGGTATGCCGAGAAGCTCGGGGTCAACGTCGATGACTTGCTGGTTTCGCAGCCCGACACCGGCGAGCAGGCGCTGGAAATCACCGACATGCTGGTCCGCTCCGGCGCGGTCGATATCGTGGTGGTCGACTCGGTCGCGGCGCTGACGCCGAAGGCCGAGATCGAGGGCGAGATGGGCGACAGCCACGTCGGCCTGCATGCCCGGCTGATGAGCCAGGCGCTGCGCAAGCTCACCGGCAACATCTCGCGCTCGAACTGCACGGTGATTTTCATCAACCAGATCCGTCTGAAGATCGGGGTGATGTTCGGTAATCCGGAGACCACCACCGGCGGCAACGCGCTGAAGTTCTACGCCTCGGTGCGTCTGGACATCCGCCGGATCGGCGCGGTCAAGAAGGGCGACGAGGTCATCGGTTCGGAAACCCGCGTCAAGGTGGTCAAGAACAAGATGGCGCCGCCGTTCCGGCAGGCCGAGTTCGAGATCCTCTACGGCGAGGGCATTTCGAAGCTGGGCGAGATGATCGACCTCGGCGTGGCCAACAACCTGATCGAGAAGTCGGGCGCCTGGTATGCCTACAAGGGCAACCGGATCGGCCAGGGCAAGGAAAACGCGCGGACCTATCTGCGCGAGCATCCGGCGGTTGCCGATGAGATCGAGTCGCTGATCCGCACCAAGCTGATGGATGCCAAGCTGCCGCCCGCCACCGGCGCGGTGGCCGAGGGCGAGTGAGGGAGATCCCGGCACTCGACGCTGCCGGCGCCAGAGCGCGAGCGCTGGCGCTGCTGGCCCGCCGCGAGCACGGCGCGGCGGAGCTGGCGCGCAAGCTTCGCCGGGTCGGCTGCCCGGAGGACCTGCTGCAGCCGTTGCTGGAGGCCCTGCAAGCCGAGGGCCTGCTCAGCGAGCAGCGCTACGTCGACAGCAAGACCCGCAGCCTGATCGGTCGCGGCAAGGGTCCGCTGGCCATTCGGGCCGTGCTCGGCCGGGACTTGCCGGCGTCCAGCGAAACGCCGCCGGACTGGGTCGAGCAGGCCCGCCGCGCGCTGCAGAAGCGCTTCGGCGCCGAGCCGCCGGCGGATCGCACCGAAACTGCCCGGCGTGCCCGCTTCCTCGCCGGCCGTGGCTACACGTCCAGTCAGATCCGCACGGCCCTGGATGCGGCGGTGGACGAGGACTGACGCCGCAGGCCCGGAGCGTCGCGCCGCCATCGCCGCTTCGCCCCTTCGGAGCCCGCACCGTGCGTCACGATGCCGCCTACAAGCGCCTGTTTTCCCATGCCGAGCTGGTCGCCGATCTGCTGCACGCCTGTCTCGAGGACGGGCTTTCCCGAACTCTGGACTACGCGAGCCTGGAGCGGGTCGATGCCAGTTCGGTGGATGAAAAGCTGCATCAGCGCCATGCCGATGTGATCTGGAAGCTGCGATTCGGTGACGAAGGCTGGCTTTACGTCTACCTCCTGCTGGAGTTTCAGAGCAAGCCGGATCGATCGATAGCCCTTCCGGATGCTGCAATATGTGGTCGGCTGCTACGACCAGCTGAGGCGCAGCGGTGCGCTGCACGAGCGCGACCTGCTGCCGCCGGTGTTGCCAGTCGTGCTGTATCGCGGCAACGATCGCTGGAAAGGTCCGCTGATGCTGTCCAGGCTGCGACCCCGGCTCCCGCCGCTGCTGGAAGCCTTCCAACCGCAGTTGACCGCGTTGTTGATCGATGAAGCCGAGCATCTGGGCGATGCGGGCAGCCCGGTCCGCAATCTTGCGCAGGCGATTTTCCGGATCGAGCATGCCGAAAGCGCCGAGGCGGTGGAGCAGGTGCTGACCGACTTGCAGGTCTTGTTGCAGAGCGTGGATCGACATGCCGTGCGACAGAGCGTCTTGATCTGGCTCACGCAGGCTTATCTGCCCACCCGGATGCCGGACGTAGAATGGGAACGGATCGTGGAACTCGCGGAGGTACCCGAAATGGTGAGCAGGCGACATCTGACCTGGGTCGAGATCTGGAAGCGCGATGCGGTCGAGGAGGGTCTGCAGGAAGGCCGTCAGGTCGGTCTGCAGGAAGGCCGTCAGGAAGCCCATCAACGTGCACTGGAGCGTCAGACCCACAAGCGTTTCGGCCCGGAGGCGGCGAGGCAGGCTGCAGCCCGGCTGCGCGCGATCGGTGATCCGGTCCGGCTGGAACAGCTGGCCGAGGACTTCCTCGACTGCGCGACGCCGGAGCAGTGGCTGGCGCTGCTGACGCCCGACGTCGACGCCGCCTGAATCAGCGACGCAGTTCGTAGAGTTCGACGCCTTCGTCGCCGGCGTCCAGAATCATCCGCAGGCGGCCGTTCGTCAGGGCTTCCAGCGTGCCGACCGAGTCGTGTTCGCGCGTCCGGTCGGCGTCGGGCTGATTCGCGCTGTAGCGGCGTTGCGGCTCGTCATTGACCGTACGCGCGCCCAGAAACACCCACTGGCCCTCGTCGTTGGCGTACAGGTAACCACTGCGTCGCTGGGAGCCGCTGAGCTTCTCGAAGTAGGGCTTGCCGTGCTCGTCGAGGCGGATCCGGCAGCGGAAGGCCGGATAGGTGAAGACGCCGAGGCTGACGCTGACCTGCAGCGAGCGGCAGCGCCAGTCGCCGAGCAACCGGGCTTCCTCGGCGGGCTGGGTGTCGGCGTCGAGCAGGGCACGCAGCAGCGGACGTTCGTCCAGACCGAAAGCCTCCGCGCCCAGCCGATCCAGCGCCGCACGCGCGGTGCTGGCGCTGGCGTCGATGCGGTTCTGGTCGTCCGGATGCGCGACATCCCGCCAGTCGGCGTAGCTGCTGACCGGGTAGATGCTGGCGCAGACGATGACGGCGAGCAGTGTTGAGCGCAGGGCCACGGTGGAGCCTCGATCGGGAACAGGCCCCGATCATCGCGGCAATGCGCGCCCGAATCTCACCCCAGCTCGCGCAGCGTCACCAGTGGCGGCACCCGCCGGACCCGGATCGTCCCGATCAGGCCGAAGCCGACCACCAGCGCCGCGCCGACGATCGGCCCGAACAGCAGCAGCTCCGCCGAGGGCGTGAACGGGATCTGGAACAACTCGCGGGCGAGCAGATGGGTGAGTCCCCAGGCGATCAGGGTCGCGGTGAGCCCGGCGGTGATGCCGATGGCGAGGAACTCGGCGGCGTGACTGACCAGCAACTGTCGCCGCCGCGCGCCGACCGTGCGCAGGATCGCGCCCTCGCGTTCGCGTTCGTCCTGGGTGGTGGCGATGGCGCCGAGCAGCACCAGCACGCCGGCCGCGAGCGCGAACCAGAACACCGCCGAGACCGCGCGGGTGACCTTGTCGGCGATGTCGCGGACGGTCTCCAGAATCCGGTCGAGGTCGATCACGCTGACATTCGGATGCGCTTCGAGCAGCGCATCGGTGACCGCGAGGCGATCGGCGGGCAGGTGGAAGCTGCCCATCCAGCTGGTCGGCTGACCGTCCAGCGCGCCGGGCGAGAACACCACGAAGAAGTTCGGCGTGAAGCTGTTCCAGTTGACCTCGCGCAGGCTGGTGACCGGCGCTTCGACGCGGCTGCCGGCGATGTCCCAGGTCAGCACATCGCCGAGCTGGATCCCGAGCCGGCCGGCAATCTCCACTTCCATCGAGGACTCGGCGGCCGCGCTGTCGGCGCTCCACCAGCGCCCGGCCACCACGCGGTTGTCGGTCTTCATCGACTCGGCCCACGACAGGTTGAACTCGCGCCGGGCCAGTGCGCGGGTGCGCTGGCTCTCGAAGTCCTGCTCGCTGACCGGTTTGTCGTTGATCGCCAGCAGCCGCCCGCGGATCATCGGAAACAGCGATTCCACCGGCGCGCCGGCCGAGGCCAGCCGCTGCCGGACGTCCTCGACCTGGTCGGGCTGCACGTTGATCAGGAAGCGATTCGGCGCGTCGGTCGGCAGGCTGGCCTGCCAGCTGCCGAGCAGATCGCGCTGGGCGAACAGCAGCAGCAACAGCGCGGTCAGCCCCAGCCCGAAGGCCACCACCTGCAGCAGGCTCTGCTGCGCGCGCCGGCTCAGGGCCGCGAGCCCCAGCCGCCACGGCCCTGGCGCGGCCTGCCGCAATGCCATCAGGCCGCGCACCAGCAGCGCGCCGACCAGCGTCAGCAGCAGCAAGCCGGCCGCCATGCCGGACAACACCCACGCGGCGATCTTCAAGTCCCCGGCCAGCAGCCACGCCAGCAGGAACAAGGCCACCAGCGCGAGAACCAGCACCACCGCCGCGCCGCTGTCGGCCACCGGCAGCTCGCGGCGCAGCACCTTCAGCGCCGGCACGCGGCGCAGCTTCAGCAGCGGCGGCAGCGCGAAGCCGGTCAGCAGCACGAAGCCGACCAGCGTGCCCTGCAGCAGCGGCCCGAGTCCGGGGGCCGGCAGCGCGACGCCGAAGGCCGGCGCCAGCAGGCTGGCGATCAGCGCCTGCGCGGCAAAGCCGAGACTCGCGCCCACCGCCGCACCCATCAGGCCGAGCACCGCCAGCGTCAGCACCATCACGCCGGTCAGGGCGGCGGTCCGCGCGCCGAACACCCGCAACATCGCGTAAGCGTCGAGGTGACGCTCGGCGTAGCGCTGTCCGGCCAGCGCCACCGCGACCGCGGCCAGCACCAGCGCCGCCAGCAGCGACAGGCTCAGGAACTGCCGCGCCCGATCCAGCGCCGCGCGAATCTCCGAGCGGCCATCCCGCACCGTCTCCAGCCGCTGACCGCGCGCCAGCGTCAGCCGCGCGGCCTCCAGCCAGCCCTGCACCGCGGCGGGCGCGCCGGCCACCACCAGTCGGTAGCCGATCCGGCTGCCGGGCTGCACCAGCGCCGTGCTGGCGAGATCGGCCTCGGCGATCACCACCCGCGGCGCGACATCGAAGTAGTCGATGGCGGCATCCGGTTCCTTGCGCAGCGCTGCCGCGACCGTCAGTTCGCGCTCACCGACCGACAGCCGGTCGCCGATGGCCAGCCCCAGCTGCCGCAGCAGCTTGTCCGAGGCCCAGACGCTGCCCGGCGCCGGCCCGGCGCTCTGCGTGCGGATCCCGCCGGCGTCGGCCAGCTCGTAGCTGCCGCGCAGCGGAAAGTTCGGACTGACGGCCTTGATCTCGACCAGCTGGAAGCGCGCATTGCCGCTGACCATCGACGGGAACTCGGCGGTACGCGCCACCGCCAGCCCGGCGGCTTCGGCAGCACTGGCCGCGTCACTGCCGATCGGTCGGTCGGCGCGCAGCACCGCATCCCCGCCGAGCAGCTGGCCCGCCTCCTGATCCAGCGCGCGATTCACCCGATCGGCCACGAAGGCCACCGTGGTCGTGCCCATCACCGCCAGCACCAGCGCGCCGAGCAGCACGGACAACTGGCCGGCCTTCAAATCCCGCCAGAGCAGGCGCAGCGTCAGCCCGATCAGCGAGGTCATGCCGCATCCCCGGTCAGTCGGCCGGCTTCCAGCGTCAGTCGTCGGCCGCAGCGCGCCGCCAGCGTCAGATCGTGGGTGACCAGCACCAGCGTGGTGCCGGTCTCGGCATTCAGCGCGAACAGCAGGTCGGCGATCTGCTCGCCGGTGCGGGTGTCGAGGCTGCCGGTCGGCTCATCGGCGAACAGGATCGCCGGGCGGATCACGAAGGCCCGCGCCAGCGCCACGCGCTGCTGCTCGCCGCCGGAGAGCTGCTTCGGGTAATGCGTCAGCCGCGCACCCAGGCCGACCTTGACCAGCCACTCGCGCGCCTCGCGGGCGGCATCCCGACGCCCGGCCAGTTCCAGCGGCAGCATCACGTTCTCCAGCGCGGTCAGGCTCGGCAGCAGCTGGAAGGACTGGAACACGAAGCCGACCCGCTCGCCGCGCAGGCTCGCCCGACCATCCTCGTCCAGCGTCGACAGATCCGCGCCGGCCAGCAGCACCCGCCCGCTGGTCGGCACGTCGAGCCCGGCCAGCAAGCCCAGCAGCGTGCTCTTGCCCGAGCCCGAGGCGCCGACGATCGCCACCGTCTGCCCGGCCTCGATGCGGAACTGGATCGCGTCGAGCAGGACCAGCTCGCCCTCGGTGGTCGGAACACGCTTGCTCAGCGCTTCGGCGGCCAGAACGGGAACGGCGGCGGCGGTCACGGATGATGCGGACATGGGGATGGCGGCTACGCGGTCGGAAAGCCCGTGATGCTGCGGTGCGCCGGGTGAGCCGCGCGTGTGCCGGGAGGCGGGGCTGAACCGCGTTGCAGAAGCGTGCGCGACAGCCCCCGACCGCACGCCGCCGACCGTTATTCGACGCCCTGCAACAGATAGGCCGCGGCTTGCCACGGCGCCATGTCCAGATACAGACCTTTGCCGTGCAGGTCGTCGCCGTTCCAGTCGTAGCGGTCGGCACCGAATTGATCCTGCAGCTGCCAGCGTCGGCCGGCGATGCCGGGGAAGGGCAGGCGGACGTGGCACTGGCTCCGATGCGCGGCGTAGTTGACCGCGATGACCAGCACGCTGCCCTGCGCATCACGCCAGGCGGACACGAAGTAGGCGTCGACGCTCGGGTTGCCGTCCCAGCCGGGCGTGCATTCCAGCAATTGCCACTCGCCGTCGCGCACGACCGGGTGCCGCAGCAGCGTCAGCAGGCGCGCGTAGAACGGCTGCAGCGCTGCATCGACCGGCTCCTCCGGGCCGCGCACCAGATGCGGCGAGATCCGCTTCCGATAACCCTCCAGCTGGCCCTGATGGAAAAATCGCAGGCCGGGGGACAGAAAGGTGATCAGTGCCGCGGCCCGGTGCACATCCACGGGAAATGCCGCTGCCGCGCGGGCTTCGTCGTGGTTCTCCAGAAATCGCGCCAGCCGGTCCTGATAATCCAGCCCGGCGCGAAAATGGTCGCGGACCGGCCGGGCATGGCCGTCGCGCAGCCGGTCGTAAATCCGCTTGTCATAGCAATAATCGAAGCCCTGCTGTTGCAGCGTCCACTCCATGTCCCAATAGACTTCCGCCATGAACACGAAGCCCGGGACCTGCTCGCGGACCTGCGCGGTGGCGGTCGGCCAGAACAGCGGTGCGCGCTGGCCCCAAGTGCGTTCGAACACCTCGGGCAACACCAGCATCGCCATATCGCAGCGGACCCCATCACACTGACCGGCAATCCGCAGCAATTCGCCGATCATCGCCGACTGCACATCGGGGCTTGCGTAGTTCAATTGCAGGGTATCGGGCCAGCCGGAAAAATACGGGTCGCGACCATACGCGTAGACCTGCTCGCCCGCCGCACGCGCGACCCGGACGTAATTCTGCGGCGCGGCGGCGAGATCCTGCTCGATGCCCTGGACGAAGTAGTCCGGATGCGTCTCGGCCCAGGGGTGGCCAAGGCCCATGTGGTTCGGGACGAAGTCGAGCATCAGCTTCAGCCCGCGCGCCCGCAGCCGCTCGCGCAGCCGCGCCAGCGCCGCGTCACCGCCCAGACCCTCGTGCACGGTGTAGGCCGTGATCGCAAAACCGGACCCGGCAATATCGTCCTCGCACAAGTCCGGCAGCGTTTCCGCGAACTCATGCAGCCACTCCGGATTGCTGCGCGAAACCTGCCGCGCCTCCGGGCCGGTTTGCCAGACGCTCAAGAACCAGATCCAGTCGAAACCCAGCGCCGCGAGACGATCCAGTTCGGTATCCGGAATGTCATCCAGCGAGGCCGGCCGCCCGAGCGTCCGGGACAGCGCCGTCAGCCAGACGCGCGTGTTGATCTGATACAGCGAGGGATAGCGGGGCTCACGCATGCGGGCGATTCCTCTCTTTCAAGGTTGAAAACCGGCAGCGATCGCATTGACGAAGCCTCTTCATCCGGACCGCTCTGGCACCGTGCCCGGAGACTATCGCATACACCGAGCCGATACTCCGGGGTCCGTTACCGGCTGTGATCGACCGGCGCAAATGGCGGCGCTGGCATGGCACCTGGTGTTTCTCGAAAGCGTCCGGCGCCGGCATCCGGGAGTCATCGCAACGGACTGATTTTTCTGCCGGGTTTTGCGAGGTTTCCAGCGGCGCCGGCGGCTCAGGCCGCCGTCGAGGGCGTCATCCGCAGGGCGCGCGGTCGTCTTGCAGGACTGCTTTCGACCGTCGCAAGGTAGCGGCCCCCGTAACCGGAGTCGCCCCGCCATGAAATTCGCCCTGTGCGCCCTGCTGTTCGCCCTGTGCGTGTTCGACGCGCCCGCGTGGGCGGCGGACCCGCGGGTGCCGGCGGTGGACGCGCTGGTCGAGGAGGTCGCCGGCGTCGATGCCCCGGGCATCGCGGTGCTGGTCAGCGAGAACGGCAAGGTCCGGCACCTGCAGGGCTACGGGCTGGCCGACCTCGACGCGGAGATCCCGGTCACGCCGGACACGCTGTTCGATCTGGCCTCGGTGTCCAAGCAGATGACCGCGCTGGCTGCCGCGCTGCTGGTCGAGGACGGCACGCTGACGTTGGACACCGAGGTCGGCAGCCTGGTCGAGGCCTTCGACGTGCCGGACGAGCACCGGCCGGTCACGGTCGGCGATCTGGTGTACCACCTCGGCGCGTTGCCGGATTACTGGAACGAGCTGGAAGGCTTCGGCTCGCGCACCGACAACGCCGCGGTGGTCGAGTGGCTCAGCGCCCTGCCGCTGAAACGCGCGCCGGGCACCCGCTACGAGTACTCGAACTCCGGCTACGTCCTGCTGGCCAGCACGCTCGCTGCGGCCGAAGGCACCCCGGATCTGCGCACCCTGCTGCAGCAGCGCGTCTGGCAGCCGCTCGGCATGAAGAGCACCGGCCTGGTAAAGCCGCCGTCCGGCGTCCCGGCCTCGCGGGTTGCCCGCGGCTACAAGGGCAGCGAGGGCGAGTTCGAGCCCAGCCGCTACCCCAGCGTGCTGCAGGGCGACGGCAGCGTACTGAGCAGCATCCGCGACCTCGCCCGCTACGAAGCGGCGCTGGCGGACGGCAGTCTGCTCGACGACACTGACGCGCTGTTCGTCAACGGCCGCTACGACAACGGTCGCCCGATCGACGACGGCGAGGGCAGCAAGGCCGGTTACGGCTACGGCTGGTCGCTGTATCAGCGTGAGGGCGAGCGCTACGCCGGCCACGCCGGCAGCTGGATGGGTACCGCCGCCTACTACCAGCGCAACCTCGACACCGGCGTCAGTGTGATCGTGCTGGCCAACGGCGAGGATCTGGACACGCAGTCGCTGGCCGAGGCAGTGGCCGACGCGGTGGAGTGAACGGCGGGTCGGTCGGATTACGTCTGCGGCAACGCCGGCACGGATGCTCTGCCCGATCCGCGAGCAGGTGACCGGCATGTCGGGTCCGCCGCATCACCTCGAAAACGGCGTCACCTCGAACACGGCGTCACCTCGAACACGGCGTCATCGCGAGGCGCGGAGCGCCGTGGCGATCTCCGGAGGTCCTCTCGATGCCCGGTTCGGCAGCGAACCCTGCATTGCGATGATGACCGTCCCGACTCAGCCCACCGGCCGCACGCTGCCCGGAATCACCCGCGCGCCGAAGCCGGCCTTGAGGCCGACCATCACCGGGTCGTGCTCGGCGGCGTGTTCGGCGGCGGCCTGGGCCTGGCTGCGGCGCTCGTCCATCCGCATCAGCGGAGTCGGGGCGACGACATTGCCGACCCGGACGCTGAGCTTCAGCGCCGGATGCAGCGCCTCGCGCAGCGCCAATTCGAGTTCGCGGGTGGTGCGCTCGCTGACGCAGGTCTCGTTGTCCTCGTCGACCACCAGCGCGATGGCCTCGGGGCTCAGGTGCTCGGCAGCGGCGTGGACCGCGAGCATCTTGGCCATGCCCTTCAGCGGCAGCTGCTCGATCAGCGCGTCCCAGGGCAGCCGGCCCCAGTCGGCCGGCAGGCTCGGCCGGGTCGAGGCCTCGACGACCGGCGCCGGTGCTTCGACCACCGGGGCCGGACGCGGTGCCGGCACGGGCGTCGAAGCGGCCGGTGCGGCGCGGACCGGCCGCGGCTCGGCCAATCGCGCGGGCTCGACGGCCTGCGGAGCACTCGGGGGTGCCGACGGCGTCGGGTCCGCGGGCCGTGTGGGCGCGCGTGACGCCGGCTCCACGGTGCTTGGCAGCGCCGGAACCGGCGCCGGCATCGGCGCGGTCACCGAGGCCATTGGCGCATCGGCGCGCATCGGCGTGGCCGCGGCGCTGCGACGTGCCGCGGCCGGGCCGGCCGTCAGCGTCCCGCCACCGCCCGCGACCGGCGCGGCACTGGCGGTGTCGGCCGGCGTGAAGGCCAGCAGCCGCAGCACCAGCATCGCGAAGGCCACCCGCGGCTCGGGCGCATCGAGCACCTCGCGCCAGCCCTTCAGCAGCAGCTGGTAATGCAGCTGGACCAGCTCCGGCGCGCTTGAGGCCGCCAGCGCGCGAACGTCGGCCGGCGTCTCGTCCCAGCCCGGCGCCTTCTCGCCCAGCACCTGGATCAGCGCCAGCTGGTGCAGCAGCTCCAGCATCCGCGCCACCACGTCGCGATAGCCCGGCGCGCTGGACTGCAGGTCCTCCAGCACCGCGTGGGCCTCGACCGCATCGCCGGCCAGCAGCGCGGCCAGCAGCGCCTGCACGGCGGTGCGGGCGACCGTGCCGAGCATCGCCAGCACCCCGGCATGGGTCAGCGCGCCGCCACCGTCGGCAATCGCCTGATCCAGCAGCGACAGGCCGTCGCGCATCGAGCCATCCGCGGCGCGGGCGATCTCGGCGATCGCCTCGGCCTCGAAGGCAATGCCCTCGGCGCCGAGGATCTGGCTGAGATTCCCGGCGATCTGGCCGACCCCGAGCCGCTTCAGATGGAATTTCAGGCAGCGCGACAGGACGGTGACCGGCAGCTTCTGCGGGTCGGTGGTGGCCAGCACGAACTGCACATGCGGCGGCGGCTCCTCCAGCGTCTTCAACAGCGCGTTGAAGCTCGACAGCGACAGCATGTGGACTTCGTCGATCAGGTAGACCTTCATGCGGCCGCGCGAGGGCGCGTAGATCACGCTGTCCAGCAGCTCGCGGGTGTCATCGACCTTGGTGCGGCTGGCGGCGTCGATTTCGAGCAGGTCCGGAAAGCGACCGGCGTCGATATCCCGGCAGTTGACGCACTCCCCGCACGGGTTCGCGGTGATCCCGGTCAGGCAATTCAGCGACTTGGCGACGATGCGGGCGATCGTGGTCTTGCCCACCCCGCGGGTGCCGGTGAACAGCAGCGCGTGGTGCAGCTTCTGCGCGGTCAGCGCATTGCCCAGCGCGCGGACCACGTGATCCTGGCCGGTCAGGGTCGCAAAGCTCTTGGGGCGCCACTTGCGGGCCAGGACCTGATAGCTCATCGCCGTCGTTCGTCGCACAGGGCCGGCCAGTATGCCCCCGCCCCGGCCAGCCGGCCCTGTCTGGGGTGGCGGTCAGTTGCCGAAGCGTGGCGGAGCGCGTCGCGTCTGAGCAGCAAAAGGGTGCCGACCAGTATCCGCCCGGTGCCTTGTCCTGAGGGATCTGCAGATCACAGAGTTTGATAAATCGATAGATTTTCCTGAGTCAGTCTGGAATCTATGTCGATCGGCTCTGCATACTGAGCGACCGTCAGTTTTTAAGCTCTTTTGGGTTCAACCAAGTTGTCCATGCACTTACCCCATCGCCCCGCGCTTTTCCTCCGGCAGTGCAGCACGAACGGCTTGGCGCAGGTCGTCGGCGAGTTTTTGGAAGGCTGCTTCGGTGGGGTGCATTTCGTCGTTCCAATCACTGTCCTGGGTCAGCTTGCCGCGAAAGTCGATGACGGTAAGTGAGGCATAGTCTTGCTGCAGTTGACGAAGTACACGATCGGAGTAGGCGTCGATTAATAGCCTGGCAAAGGCGCGCTGCTCACTTTCCGTTGGAAGGACTCTCTTGACATGCTTGGCAATCCAATCACCCACGCTGCGTTTGAACAGTGCCACGAGGCCGACCTGTTCGACTGTGAGTTCACCTTTTTTGCCCATCAGCTGCGGGTAATCATAGGTGTGCGTGATGATCTTGAGGTCAGGGCGTGCCTTCAGGGCGACCTCTAGCAATCGCCGATAGGCGCGCAGCACCTCGTCGTAGCGGCCATTGTCGATCACCCGCTGCAGTGCCGCTTCCGGGGTCATGGCTTTAGCGTGGCGAAAGGTGTCGCGCAGGAAGTCGTCGACAAAGTCGTTGCCGCCAGCGCTGATGAGCAAGACGTCGAATTCGAAGGTCTTGATGCGATCTCGCAGCTTTCGCAGATTACCGCCGTCGAACATCTGTGTGGCGAGTGCGCCCGGCGACTCCAGACGCATGAAAGTGGCGTTCCGCGCGCGTGCCTCGAGCCAGTCAACCAGGTTGTAGTACAGCGGGGTGGAGAACCAGGAATCCCCCTCGCTCAATATTACAGGAGTGGTCTTCAGCAAGCCGGCCTTGTTGAGGCCGCGGTAGTGATTGATGAATTTTCCGAAATCAGTGTGAGTCGTGGCCATGATGTGCTCCCGGGGTTCGGTTTCAGGAAAGATCCGTCGATGACGTTTGGCTGCGCTGGGCTGGGAATCAATCTGCTCTGGGTAGTGTGAAATTCAATTCTTGCTCCACCAGTGAAAATTCGTTCAAGCGTTGATCGTCAAG
>Ga0209812_10000615_pt1 | contig 30622 bp, 20 predicted proteins | sample JI71714BDNA_FD_187502 | JGI IMG/M metagenome (GOLD analysis project Ga0209812, IMG submission 187502) | Wastewater effluent complex algal communities from Wisconsin, to seasonally profile nutrient transformation and Carbon sequestration -... | ecosystem: Engineered > WWTP > Effluent > Algae...
TTCAGTGAGATGATAAGTGAGTAGGTTGGGTTGAACAAAGTGAAACCCAACACAACCACTCTGGCAAGACTTTTTTAACTGATAAGCTAAGGAATGGAAATTAAATAACTTGAGCATTGGCTTTTTCAGTGAGATGATAAGTGAGTAGGTTGGGTTGAACAAAGTGAAACCCAACACAACCACTCTGGCAAGACTTTTTTAACTGATAAGCTAAGGAATGGAAATTAAATAACTTGAGCATTGGCTTTTTCGGGGCACCCTTGAGCTCGAAAGCAGGCAAGATGCCTGCACTACTTTATTAAATTTTCATTCCTAAGACACATTTCAACCACAAAAAGTAGGACGAGCCTCCTGCTTGTCACAGGCTCGAAGACTACTTTTCACAGGCTCGAAGCCTGTGCTACAAATAGGAATTTTAAATGGGTAACAGCTTATGAGATTTTGGGATTGGGGAGTGAGATGATAACTTGTCAATGCTAGATTGTCAATGGTAGGTTGTCAATGGTAGATTATAGATCGTAGTTTGTCGATAAGATCTAACACCTAAGACTTATTCTCCAGTCTGGAATCACCAATCACCAACCCCCAATCACAAATCTATGGATACCAAAGCATTTAAGCGATCGCTCCATAATTCAGAAAACTACCACCGTAAAGGATTTGGCCATGAAGAAGAAGTCGCGTCAGTGATGCAGTCGGCTTATCAAAGTCCACTCATTCAAGAAATTCGCGAAAATAATTACACCTTACAACGGGGTGATATTACCATTAAACTCGCGCAAGCATTTGGATTTTGTTGGGGAGTTGAACGCGCCGTCGCGATGGCCTACGAAACCCGTCAACATTTTCCCACACAACGGATTTGGATTACCAATGAAATTATTCATAATCCTTCTGTTAATCAACATTTACTCGATATGAATGTTGAATTTATTCCTGTGGAAAAAAATCATAAAGATTTTTCTGTCGTAACTCAAGGAGATGTGGTAATTTTACCCGCGTTTGGTGCCAGTGTTCAAGAAATGCAAATTTTGAACGATCGCGGATGTAAAATTGTCGATACCACTTGTCCTTGGGTATCTAAAGTTTGGAATACCGTCGAAAAACACAAAAAGAAAGATTATACCTCAATTATTCATGGAAAATATAGCCATGAAGAAACCGTCGCCACCAGTTCTTTTGCCAATAAATATCTGATTGTTTTGAATCTGAAAGAGGCAGAATATGTCCGTGATTATATCCTCAATGGGGGCGATAAGGTGGAATTTCTTGCCAAATTTAAGAACGCGTGTTCAGCGGGATTTGACCCCGATCAAGATTTGGAACGTTTGGGCATCGCGAATCAAACAACCATGTTAAAAAGCGAAACTGAACTAATAGGTAAACTTTTTGAACACACGATGATGCGGAAATATGGCCCCGATCAACTCAATGAACATTTCTTCAGTTTTAACACGATTTGTGACGCGACTCAAGAACGTCAAGACGCGATGTTTGGATTAGTAGAAGAAAAACTCGATGTTATGATTGTGATTGGTGGTTTTAATTCCTCTAATACCACTCATTTACAAGAAATCGCGATCGAGGAAAAAATACCCTCCTATCATATTGATTGTGCCGAACGCATTTTATCAGGAAATCGCATTGAACATAAACCATTAGGGGGCGCTTTAGAAATTCAAGAAAACTGGTTGCCCGATGGTAAAATCGTTGTCGGTGTCACCTCCGGTGCCTCAACCCCTGATAAAGTCGTTGAAGATACCATTAATCGCATCGTGGAAATGAAAACCGCGGTACTGGTTTAAATGATTGACAATCTCCTGGCTTCTCGCTGGGAGACCCTTCTATCGGAATAGGGTTAAATCAAACCAAGAACGGAGAGGGAGGGATTCGAACCCTCGGTACGGAGTTACCTGCCGTACAACAGATTAGCAATCTGCCGCTTTCGACCGCTCAGCCACCTCTCCAGGGTCACAGTTCCATAATATAACACAACATTTCTAGATTTAGCAAGGCCTTGGGAAAAAAATTTTCTCAATTAAGGAAAATGCCTTGCCCAAGCCAGTTAGACAGGGGGAGGCGTGTTCGCGTGAGCTTGAAGGAGGGGACCAAAGCCGCGACTAACCAGGTGTTGCTGCCAACTAAAACTAGGAGCGAGGAAAAACGTTTTCGCGGCCTCGTATCCCATACGATAGAGGCTATTTTTTTTCTGCGCCGGCAGATTAAACTCCGTTGTCGTCACATTGGCTTTTGAGACATCAATATTGATAATACGACCTTTATCCATCTCCCGTCCGTGATAACGATCGCGCGCGTTGAGCATCGTGCTAAAAGTGGCAGATAAGAGGGAGAAAGGTTCCTCAATCGTAATATTCTTCTCCAGGTTGCGATCAATAAAGCGGAAACCAAAGGTAAACCAACGGGGCAGTGGAGAGTTGTAACCCGGTTGTTTATCATAAATCCACAAAGGAAAGTTACTGAGAATACCACCATCGACAATCATACTTTTGCCCAGTCTTCCGGGGGTGAAAAATAAGGGAATGCTCATGGATAATCGCACAGCTTCGGGGATACTAAAATCCTGGGAACTCTTTAATTTTAGTTGTTGCACAAAAGTCGGATCTTTGGAAGTGTTGATTTTATTTAAGTCATCAGGTAATACCAACATTTCGGCACGAGTAATATCAGAAACCACAACTTTTAATTCTCGCCCATCACCTCTTTTTTCAATATCTCCAAAGGTTTTAACATTAGCTCTTTGGAGAGTTTCTGCTAACCAATCACGAAAAGGATCTGAAGAATATTCTCCGATTTGACGAGTCGCGGCCAAAGACATCATCAATTGAAGGGGAAATTGTAAATCATCAGAGGGGTCCCCATTGAGAATCAGAGGACTGTTTTTTTTGGTTAAAAAACGCATATAGTCAAGTTTTCCGACAGCATCTTCGAGTTGCTCCATCGAAAAGTTTGACGCGAGTAAAGACGCGGTAATTGCACCCGCGGAGGTTCCTGCTACTTTTCGCCAACGGATGCCAATATCATCACAACACCGTAGGGCTCCTAAAAACGCGATCCCTCGCACGCCACCGCCTTCAAAAACGGCATCTGCATACCTCTGCCCCTCGCTATCGGCTGGAGGCATTTTTTGGTGGATGGCTTTGATTTGAGAGTCTGTGAGTCTTAACCCGTTTTCTTGGAGAATTTTTTGGGGTGAGAAAGTTTCCAACATAAGACTACGCAATAGTAAATTGTAGATTTTAGATGATCTGATCGTCGATCATCGCGCTGGGGATATTACGATCAAGGCTTTCTTTGATAAGTTGCTGGACTTGCGATCGCGCTGGCTCATAAGCAAGAGCCGCACACCAAGGTCTTAAGTTAATAATTGTACCATCATGGGAGAGACTGGTAACTAAACAAGTAGGAGAAGGATCGTCCAAGACAAGGGGATGGGATTTTACCACATCTAATAATTCACTAATCGTCGTACCAATAGCGCGATCGCCAATATTCACCTCAATATCGACTCGTCGAGTACCCAACGCGGTCATATTTTTCACAGTGCCATTAAATAATTGACTATTGGGAATCGTAATTCTGACATTATCAGGGGTATGAAGAGTAGTGCTAAAAATGCCAATAGCATCGACAACTCCGGCAACGCCAGTGGCACCGGGGATACCACTTGTCTCGATCACATCACCAACCTCAAAGGGGCGTAAACTGATTAACATCACACCCGCGGCAAAATGGGATAAAGTATTTTGCCATGCCAAACCAATAGCTAAACCCGCCGCACCAATAACAGCAACAATACTGGTAGCTTGAATCCCAATAGCATTAAGCGCGGCAATAATACCAACTAAAAGGGTGAAGACTTCAACCGCTTGTACAATAAATTTCCCTAAAGTAGGTTCGATTCCTCTCAGAGTTTTACGGGTAATACCACCTACAAATCCAATGGCAAGACGGGTGAGTAAGATAATACCTACAGCCCAAAGAATTTGGGGGACAATGTGAAACGCTAATTGCAGTAATTCTTTCCAGAATTGAGAATTTTGCATGATATAGAGTATAACCACTAAGGCACTAAGGCACTAAGATGCTTTTTTGAGAGTATCACCACTCAGGCACTAAGATGTTTTTTTGAGAGTATCACCACTCAGGCACTAAGATGCTTTTGGCAGAGTATAAACACTAAGGCACTAAGGCACTAAGATGCTTTTGGCAGAGTATAAATACTAAGGCCCTAAGGCACTAAGATGCTTTTGGCAGAGTATAAACACTAAGGCCCTAAGGCACTAAGATGCTTTTGGCAGAGTATAAACACTAAGGCCCTAAGGCACTAAGATGCTTTTTTTGAGAGGATAAACACTAAGGCACTAAGGACTAAAAATAGAAAAACAGTGGAAAAGAGAAACCCGATCCCAATTGCGCTTTTTCTCTTCATCCTTTAACCTCGAAGTAATCGAAGATTCACCCTTGAATTGTCCTAGGTTCCCCCTGTGGTATTATCTTGATAAATCCCCCCTAATTTCGGGAGGTTAGGGAAGTTCATCCTTGACTCAAACTTCGCACCGTGACGCGAGGTAAACGATGTTTAAAACCGCAAAGAATTTCCCAAGAGATTGTGCCTAATTTATCAGCCCAATCTTCCGCAGAAATAGACTCATCTCCCTGTTTTCCTAATAATGTGACAACTTCCCCTACTTCTACATCGGGAAGATCTGTGACATCTATCATTATTTGATCCATCGTGATCGCGCCTATTTGAGGGACTAAATTACCGCGTAATAACACTTTCATTTGATTAGAAAGATTACGCGGTATTCCATCGGCATAACCAATACCAATTACCGCGATCTGAGTTTCTTTTTGCGCGACAAATTTATATCCATAACTTACCCCTGTTCCTCTGGCAATGGTTTTTACTTGTGTTACTCTTGCTTTCACTTGCAGGACTGGTTTTAAGTCAATTTTTGCAGATAAATGAGGCGCGGGATAAAGACCATAATTGGCTAATCCTACCCGTACCATGTTATAATGCAAACTCCGATCGCGCAATGTCGCGGCAGAATTGGCTAAATGTAAACGAGGTAATTTTATCCCCGTAGATTGAAGAGATAAAATCGCGTCCTCAAAACATTTTTGTTGTTGTCGCATCACCGTTTCATTCGGACTATCCGCCGTCGCTAAATGAGAGTAAATACTGGCTATTTCTAAATTAGGCAGACTATGAACTAATTGGACGAATTGCGCGGCTTCTTGCCAAGGAATACCTAAACGTGACATACCCGTATCAATTTTAATGTGAACAGGTAATGTCTGATTTTTATGATGTAAAACTTCGGAGAAGACTAAAGCTTGTTTCGCAGTACAAAGTGTTGGTTGTAATTGCCAATACGCGATCGCGTCCACTTGTTGGGGTGTATGAGTTGCCCCTAAAACCAAAATCGGCGCGGTAATACCACTTTGACGTAATTCAATGCCCTCTGGGATCGTCGCCACACCTAACCAAGTCGCCCCCGCGTCTAACGCGACTTGGGCAACAGTAGAAGCTCCATGCCCATAAGCATCAGCTTTAACAACAGCCATCAAATCCGTTTGAGGTGATAAAATACCTTTAATCTCACGAACATTATGGGCTAAAGCCATTAAATCAATTTCTACCCAAGCACGTTGACATAAACCGCCATAAGCATCACATTGCATCCTTTGGCTAGTTTCTTGTGTCAAGGCTTCCACCATAGACTTGTCCGAACTTAACACAATTTAACACTCCTACACTCACACTATATCTAACGACTATATCCGACGAATTAGGGATTGGGGACTAGGAATAGGAGACTAGGGCATGGGGACTGGGGAAATAACAGATAACTCATCCGTTAAAAATCCCTTACTAATTTTTTCTCTTACCCATTACCCATTCCCCATTCCCCATTACCCATTCCCCATTACCCATTGAGAAACCTGTGTTAATATCACGGAAAAGATTATTTTTAACAATCCACAATGGGCAATGTACTGGTGCTAAACGCCTCCTACGAACCCCTCAACATCACCAATTGGCGGAGAGCGGTTGTGTTGTTGCTAAAAGGAAAAGCGGAACAAGTTGAAGATAATGGTAAATACATTTACGCGGGTTTACCATTACCAACTGTTATCCGTTTACGTCACTATGTCCGAGTTCCCTATAAGGATATTCCCTTAAGCCGCCGCAATATTCTGCACCGAGACGGCCATTCTTGTCAATACTGCGGTTATATAGGTGATGATTTAACTCTCGATCATATCATTCCGCGATCGCGAGGGGGAGGAGATACCTGGGAAAATTTAGTCACAGCCTGTGTGACTTGTAATGTGAAAAAAGGAAGTCGCACACCAAAGGAAGCCGCAATGATATTACGATATCCACCGCGTAAACCTCACAGTAGTCTCTACTTTGAAGTGAGTAAACACGTTAAAAGTGGACTCCATCAAGAATGGCAAAAATATATCATTGGTTTATAAAATCCCTGTGAGCATTCGCCCAGGGATTTTTTTGTACCTTTTTATCTTTGTTTATGCTACTTACCCAGAAACCCTGCTTTTTCACCTAAGTGCATCATTTTTGTTTGATGGAACTTTAAACAGGGTTTCTTTCCCTATTAAACACTAAATGTTTCTCTTTTTTCTTTCCTTTGTGCCTTTGTGCCTTTGTGGTTTATTAAAAAAATCTACAAGAACACCATTTTATGACAAAATAGAGACACAAATTTATCATAAAATCACTTGTGCGAAGTGGTATAGCACTACGCTTGGCACGCGATTGACGTTCGTTCTTCATTGCTTCTCTCTTCTTCCTTCTTCCTTCTGCTATAATTCACTCTTCGAGAAGTTTCAAAAAACGTCGAATTAATCCAACCATTACCCCAGGCATTTCTAACTGGGGTGTTAAACCCACATCTTCGATTACTTGAAACACCCGAATCGCGTCAGGATTGAGATTTGCTAATCTTTGTCCGGTTTCGGGACTGGTAAACTCCGATTTTTTACCCCAAATAATCCCGGTGGGAATTGTTAATTGAGAAATATATAGGGATAAATCAAAACATAAATCCCCTCGCACAAAAGACAGGGCTGCATATTCCGCATTCGGTTGTAATGCTGATTCTAAATAAGCTTCAATGATTTCTGGATAAATCCGACGTGCATCCGCAAATTGACGTTGCTCTAAAAATATCTTGATTCCTTCACTATTCGCTACTCCCACATTATAAAAAAATTTGTCTATAATGGGAATATTAACTAATTGAGCTAAGAAATTACGAGCATAATTTTGTCCAAAATCTGATAACCCCGATGGGATCGTTAAAATCAATGATTTGAATAATTCAGGACGTAAAATGGCCGCCCGAATTGTGAAAGCAGCCGTTAAAGATGACGCGATAACGGTACTGGGTTCTTGACAAGTTTCTTCTAAAAATTCGATCAATATTTTGATGTAATCATCCACGGTATAATTCATCGCGGGATGTTCTGAACGTCCCCATCCAATTAAATCAGGGGCTAAAATACGATAATCCGCGGCAAAAGCAGGATAAACTTTTGACCATTCATAAGCACTGGAACCGCCGCCAAAACCATGTAAAAAAATTAAGTTTGGCAAGGCTTCTAAACTTGCTTGATTCTCATTTAGCCAAAGATTTTTATCCCCTGTATAATACACTATTCTACCGAGAGATGTCACAAGGGAATTTTGATGAAAACCAATTGGTATTAACATAATTTTAGGGATTTTTTGTGCGTTTTCTTGAGGTTTTAGCTGTTATAGCATTTCCCGAACATGATGATACGATTCGGAAGTATTCGCGTCCTTTATCAGGTACATCACAGCCCGTGAGGACCTGGGTACTACCAACAACATACATTCAGATATTGGTATCAACTTTCAAGTGAAATGGTGTTAGGTTTGAGGTTTTGACCTATTACCTCACACTTTGACTAATCTAACATCTACAACCGACGACGTACAACCCACGACTTACGCCTTACCTCCTACCACCTCATATCTCTCGCCAAATACCCAAAGATAAGTCATAATTACTAAGTGAGGGGTAACACCCCTCACCCCGTCCCTTTGCCCAAACTCTAAGGTGAGATATTGACAATCAAAAAACAAAATCAAAAATTTTGATCAGGTTTTGTGGGGGATTCGATCCGGATCGGGGATAGGAATAATCGTATTTCTCAATGTAGGTGTCAGAAGATGAAAACTCTTCGATAGGGACATCAGGATAAATGCAAATATATTCACATTTAAGTAAGAGGTTGCCTACTATGCAGTTACTTCAGACAAGAAAACCACAAGCTTTTATGGTAGAAAGCAGCCCAATTTATAGCCCCGACTTCCTAGATATGGAAACGGGTGAAGAGGAAAGTGAATTGTGTGTAGGGGATATCGCGATCGCGACTCCCGATAGAGGAACCCGCTCCCGAAGTGTGGGTTCGCCCCAATCGGGCTGGGAAAAATGTCCTGTAAAGAAACCCACTTATATCCGTATAGCCCTAGAAGACTTAAAATGTTTTGAAGTAGTGGAAAATCAATTTGCCCATTGGGGGATTACCTTTAACAACACGATCGCGATTCAACCTTCAAACCCCGTGTTTGTCAATCAACCCGGAATTACAGTCTTAATGGGGGCACCTCAACATGGAATCATCGAAATCTTCTTTGAGTCTCCCGTGACATTTGTCTCAGGATTAGTCACCAGTTCCCGACGGGCAATATTAGCGGCACGCGATCGAGAAGGAAACCTCCTCGATCAAGTACAACTAGGGGGGCCCAATTTAGTAGGGTCAAATTCTAGTATTGCCCCTAGTACCCCCCTAAGTATTAGCGCGACTAATATTTATCAAGTCACCTTCTATGCCTTTGATGGTCAATTAATAGTCGATGACTTGACCTTTAGCTTTTAGAATGGGGAAAATGATCCAAGACTTGTAAAGCATCTAAAACCGCCTCTCGCACCACTTCTTCGGGTTCTCGACTTAACATGAGACGAAAACAATCAGCTATTGCCCCCTCTGTCATGGGTAAATGACTTTCTGACAGAGATCGGGGTACAGAAGAAGCAACAGGTAAACTGTTGATCCGACGAGTTTTAGATACATGGCCTTTTGTAATTAAATTAGTTAATTGTCGTACAGCAATTAAACGCGTCATCGGATCGGCATGAGTCAGATCCGTTAACATTTGCTGAAAACGACTTTCAGCTAGATTATCCTTACCTCGAATTCCCCGCGACAATAACCATCCTAAAAGGGAAAATGTCGCGACATTTTGTAAAATCATCCCCGAAGCCATCCAAGGGTTACTGGAGTCTGCCCAGATGGACAGGGCCATATAAGTACCCAAGGTAGCTAAACCGCCACATCCTACCGCGAGGGTTAACTGACGATTGGAACCCCCCAACGATCGCGCTAAATCCCTTTGAATGCTCTGCCAATCCCAATCTTGCATCCGATAGACTAAGATCATCATTAGGACTCCAGCCCCAGTGGAGACTAAAAGTTTGCCATTCCACAGTCCCCAAATTAAAATTACTAATGCCAGTAGCCAGCCTTGAGAGCTTGTCAAAGAGTGCAATAGCCACTTAAAAAGAGTAATAGGGTCCTTGGTGGTATGACTGCCACGACGGTTCCGAGGACGAACCTGACGCGCCCCGATCAGACGCGATCGTGGTGAATAAGTAACAGAATTCTCTTGTGGGGTCAAAACACTAGGTTTAACCGAGAAAACTTCCTGACTTTCCCTTGACATGGCTTTTGCGGTCGGAGTGAGATCGTCTATAGTATTTGTGACTTGCTCCATCGTAAACCACTTTAACCCTTCAGTGTTAGAGCTTCGGACTTCGCACTCCCCCAAGGTAAGAACTTTAACCTGTACCTCTGACTTAGGTTATGTTTCCCAAAAAATGTATAGGATTGAGGTGATCGAGAAATTGGGTTGAAAACCCCGTCCTTTTAGGACGGCTTTATGTTAGAATAGGGGTGGTTGAAACACCCGCCCTGGGTCGTAAATACTTCTCAACAGAAGATTAGGTTGAATTGACATCTTTGAGACCAGTCCAGGGAAGCAGATGTAAGGCAATGGTCTAAAATCCACCCTTGAATGCACTTTAAAATCAAATAAAAGATTGAACTTAGTCGCCGGAGGGCATTCGGAGACTCAAAACGGACGTGGAGAAAGTGTAAGACTACTTCTAAAGTAGCAACAGTCTATGAAGCGTCAACCCCATTCAGCGACCACCTCTAAAAAAGGTGGCGTGGTGAGAAATCACCGCACTTCTAGGGCGGTGAGGATGTCAAAATGGCATCACCTTTAATTAATGCAGTATAAAGAATCTCCGGGGTTGTAGCCCCGGAGATTCCCAAAAGATATACACCGCATACCGATGGATCGACTAAAAAATCTTGCAGGAAAACCCATGTCTAGCACGTCAAACCAATTCACGGTTCACTTTTGGGGCGTTCGAGGCAGTATCGCGTCACCCGGATCGGAGACGGTTCGCTATGGCGGTAATACTCCTTGTGTGGAGATGCGCGTCGCAAATCATCGCCTCATTTTTGATGGTGGCACGGGTTTGCGCGTGTTGGGCCAATCTCTTCTGTCCCAGATGCCTGTTAATGCACATCTGTTTTTTACTCATTCCCATTGGGATCATATTCAAGGCTTTCCCTTTTTTATTCCGGCTTTTATTAAGGGAAATTGTTTTCATATCTATGGGGCTATTTCACCCAATGGGGCTACGATCGAACAGCGTTTAAATGATCAAATGCTACACCCGAATTTCCCTGTACCCTTACAAGTGATGGGGGCAGACTTGAAATTTTATGATATTAAAGTTGGTCAATCTGTGGAAATTGGCGACGTTCTGGTGCAAAATGCTCTGTTGAATCATCCTGGGGAAGCTGTGGGCTATCGGGTGAGTTGGCAAGGCTATGCCGCAGCCTATGTCACCGATACGGAACATTTCCCCGATCGCGTTGATGAAAATGTCTTGTCTTTAGCCAAAGATGTTGATGTTTTGATTTATGACGCGGCCTATACGGATGAAGAATATTATTCCACAAAATCTAGTAAGGTGGGTTGGGGTCATTCCACTTGGCAGGAAGCGGTAAAGTTAGCAAAGGCGGCGAATGTGAAAAAATTGGTGATTTTTCATCACGATCCTTTGCATAATGATGATTTTCTCGATCAGGTGGGTGAACAAGTCGCCCAGCGTTTCCCTGATAGTTTAATGGCAAGGGAAGGTTTATCGATCCAATTGATCCCTCCAGATCCCAGTGATGAGGCAAATTCTCTGGAAAAGTCCAAAGCTGACGCGTGAAGGGGTAATTTTTTTTGCCTTGTCTTTTTTATCCCCCTTGTGATTGTGGCAAAATATGTCAAGATGTAAAGCGAAATGTTTAAAAATGTAAGGCGTGTGGGTAACTTCGTCATCTGAAAGCGCGCTGACTCCGACGCGGATCGCCCTGGGAAACTTTGATGGTTTACATCTAGGACATCAACAAGTCGTACAGCCCATTGTTCACCAAACTGCTATCGTACAAGGGCGAGTGATGCCCAAAAGCGGTTTAGGGGAGGCTTTTGCTTATGGAAATGAAAGGACTCCCTCGGAGGTAATGGAACGGGTTTATCCGACGGTTGTCACGTTTTATCCTCATCCCCAAGAGTTTTTTAGTGGCCAACCGAAAAAGCTTTTGACTCCTCCCTCTGAAAAGGTGACTCTTTTAAAGGCTCTGGGGGTGGAACAATTGGTATTACTCCCCTTTGATCGAGAATTAGCGGCTTTGAATCCGAGGGATTTTGTGGAGGTGGTATTGGTGCAACAACTGAAGGCCCAACGCATTAGTGTCGGGGCTGATTTTCGTTTTGGACATGAACGTGCGGGGACTGCGGAAATGTTACACGCGATCGCGGCTACTTATAATATTGATGTTACAGTTGTGCCCCTATTTACGGATCATGGGAAACGAGTCAGTAGTTCCCTGATTCGAGAGGCCCTATCACGAGGGGATATTCACACCGCGAATCAATTTCTGGGTCGATCTTATCGTCTCGTGGGTTCGGTGGTACAGGGACAACAATTAGGAAGAAAATTAGGATTTCCCACCGCGAATCTGCAATTATCACCTGATAAATTTTTACCCTGTTTTGGTGTTTACGCGGTACGAGTGCAGTTAAAAAAAGACGAAGAGGAGTTGATTTCTGATGTGCCATCAACAAATGCAATTTCTTCTCTTTTCGGTGTAATGAATATTGGTTGTCGTCCGACGGTAGAGGGGGAAAAAACGACGATCGAGGTACATCTCTTTGATTGGGATGGTGATTTATATGGTAAAACTTTAATCGTCCATTTAGAACATTATTTGCGATCAGAACAAAAATTCCCCTCCCTTGATGCACTCAAATCCCAAATTCAAGAAGATTGTATTCTTGCCCAAGGCCTTCTGAAGCCTAATCGCATTTAAACCACCTAAAGTAGGACAAGCATCCTGCTTGTCACAGGCAAGATGCCTGTTTTACTAGGACTTTTAAATGCGTAACAGCTTATGGGTGAGTCATTCAGTCGAATGTTTTATATACTATGATATTGAAAATCGTGATATCGTGACACCATAGACATCTCCCCAAAATAAGGTCAAAGGCCAGGCTTAGCCTGCCCGACAAGAGATTTTAGAGATGTGTAATAAAAATTACAATTAGTAATTTAAGTGAATTTATGAGAGATCGTATTGAGCGACTAAAGGAAAATCTCAGTCGTACTATTGTGGGCAAAGCGGACTCGATTCGTTTAGTATTAGTCGCGATGCTGTCTGGGGGTCATGCTTTATTGGAAGATGTACCCGGTGTCGGGAAAACGCTTTTAGCTAAATCCTTAGCCCGTTCGATTCAGGGACGTTTTCAACGGATTCAATGTACCCCTGATTTATTACCAACGGATATCACAGGTACAAATATTTGGAATCAAAGTCGGGGTGAGTTTGAATTTCTCGCAGGCCCGATTTTTACTAATGTTTTGTTAGCGGATGAAATTAACCGGGCGACTCCGCGTACTCAGTCCGCGTTATTGGAAGTAATGGAAGAGCGTCAAGTGACGGTGGATGGGGTATCTCGCATGGTCCCCCATCCATTTTTTGTGATTGCAACCCAAAATCCTATTGAGTATCAAGGGACTTTTCCGTTACCGGAAGCGCAAATGGATCGGTTTATGTTGTCTCTGACGTTGGGGTATCCGACGGAGGAGGAAGAGTTAAAAATGTTACAACGGATTTCAGAGGGGGTAACAGTAGATGATTTAGAGCCTTGTATCGGGTTGGAAGAGATGCAGGAGTTACGAGATTTCTCTGCTAAGGTAAGGGTAGAAACTTCGGTACAGCAGTATATTTTGAATTTGGTGCGCGCTACGCGCTCCGATGAAGAGATTACTTTGGGGGTGAGTCCCCGTGGCGCGGTCGCGTTACATCGGGCTACCCAGGCCTTCGCGTTTTTGGAGGGGAGAGATTTTGCCATTCCTGATGATGTGAAGTTTCTTGCACCTCATGTTTTGTCTCATCGTTTGATTGCTGCGGGTGGAAGACGTTCTCGTACTATTGTGGAGCGATTATTACGTTCTGTGACAGTGCCTTAAATGTGAAATCAGGACGCGATAGCCTGAGTGCTACGCACACGCGACGCGAAGGGCTCAAGCGCAGCTATCGTGTCTTTGGAGGCCTCCCGCGGTAGGGACACGACAGTGCCGTGTCCTAGAGAAACCGGGTTTCTAAGAATGCGCGATAGCCTGAGTGCTACGCACACGCGACGCGAAGGGCTCAAGCGCAGCTATCGCGTCTTATCGGCCTCTCCAAACCGGGTGAGATCAATTGGGGCGGGTTCGCCTAGCGCCTGAATTGCCAAGGAAAACCTTGATAAACCGGCCCCAATTCGCTCTCGAAACCCGGTTTCTTGCCGAGAGCGCGATACGGTGTCTCCAAAAACCCAAAAAAACCGGATTTCTCTTTGAGGAAACCCGGTTTATCTGTTCAAATTAAGCCGTTGCTGGAGCCACAACCTCACCCTTTAACATCCGCCCCGCGGCATCTAAGAGATGTTCTTCCAGATAAGGCTTAGTAAAGTAACCCCGTGCCCCCAAACTATAAGCCATTTGTTTATGACGATCAGCTCCACGAGAAGTCAACATCGCGATCGGTAAATGAGACAATTGCGGATCTTTTTGCATCCGAGATAATAGTTCTAATCCGTCCATTCTCGGCATTTCAATGTCACAGAAAACGATATCGCAAGGCAAGCCAGATTTTAGTTTTTCCCATGCTTCTTTTCCATCACGAGCTTGTTCCACCCGATAACCTGATTTCTCAAAAGTAATAGAAAGAAGCGAGCGCACGGTAATAGAATCATCAACAATAAGAACAGTAGGTTCTTCCGGGTCAGGTGTATCAACATCAACGATATCACCCCCTGGTTTTAAAGGCACCATGTCAGGATCACCTGTAGCCAGATCAATTAACTCTAAAACATCCGCGATCGCGACAATACGACCATCCCCTAAAACAGTAGCACCCGCGATACCCATCGGTTTAGGGATCGGACCCTCTAGTTGTTTGATCACTATTTCCTGTTCCGTAGAAACCTGATCAACTTGTACCGCGAGGAAACTCCCCCCTGAACGCAAAACCACCACCGAAATTAAATCATCTTCCGTCCCTGATCCACCATAAAAACCTCGTCCGATGTGCCGACCATATTTTAGTAATTCCCGTAGATGACGGAAGGGTAACAAACTACCACGCCATTCAATGGAAGACTCACCATCACGTCCCTTTTGAACGTGTTCATTAGGCACATCAAACATATCTTCTACCCCATCCATGGGGAAGGCTATCCGAGCGCGATCGCTGATACAACAAAGTGCCTTAGAAATACTTAACACGAGGGGTAAACGAATAGTAAATACAGTCCCCTTACCAATCGTAGAATCAATAGAAATACTGCCACGAATCTCCGTTAAATTCGTGCGTACCACATCCATACCTACACCCCGACCAGAAAAATCATCCGCTTCATCTTTGGTACTAAATCCGGGTAAGAAAAGCATCTCATAAACTTCAGCGCGTGATATTTTCTTAGCCTGAGCCGCGGTAATTAAATTTTTCTTCACCGCCTTTGATTTGACAATATCAGGATTGATCCCAGCACCATCATCAGAAATAGAAATAACGGTTTGATTTCCTTGATGGAAAGCACGAATAGTAATGCGACCTGTGGGAGGTTTACCCGCAGCTTGACGAATTTCTGGTGTTTCTATCCCATGAGTAATCGCGTTATTTACCAAATGAGTCATAGGGTCATAAAGCTGCTCTTGGAGCATTTTATCGATTAAGATTTCTTTCCCTTCGACTATTAATTGTGCTTTTTTACCACATTTAACAGAAATGTCTCGAACGGCACGGTGCAGACGGTCTGTGGTATGGGCTAGGGGCATCATTCTCGCCTTAGTTAACCCTTCTTGTAATTGAGTAGTAACTTGACGTAACTGACGAGTAACTTGATCAGCTTCATCAACTAAAAATTCAATATCAGCCGCAGACTCTCGAACTCTCACAATAAGTTCAATAATTTCTTGGGCTAGGCTATGGAATGGCGTAAAACGATCCATTTCTTCGGGTCGCCATTCACCCCCACCATGTCCAGTGTCTTCGTTACTGCTACGCCAGGGCGATCGCGCTTGTTGTCGGTTAGCTAACAGGGCAATTTCTAATAGACTCCGTTCATAGAAATCTTGCATCCGTTGACTAACATCACTGAGCAAAGTCACTTGATGTAAAAGATTTTCCAAGAATTGACGCATCCGTTCCTGATCTTGTTCAAGACTATTACGGTTAACGACTAATTCACCCATGAGGTTACTGAGATTATCCAGTTGCTTCACTGGCACTCTCATCGTTTGCTCAGTCATCCGACGTTGTTGACGTGGTTTTTGACGTGGTATTGTTTCGTTATTAGAAGATGTGGAAGAAGACGCGATAGCTGCGCTTGAGCCGAAGGCTATCGCACCCGGTTCATCGATCATGGGTTCAAAATCACTGTCTTTTGCTGATATAATTTCAGGTTCCACTGAAAGGGGTTCAAAATCACTGTCTTTTGCTGATATAATTTCAGGACTTTTGCCATTTTTGTCCTGAGTTTCTCCCTCTTTTAACAATAGTTCTAATTCTGTATAAACATCTATTGATGTAGTAGCACCTGTCGCGATAACAGAATCAGTTTTTAAGAGAGTTTCTAAGTCATCAAAAGCTGGATAAAACACTTCTAGGGCTTTTAAATCAATACCCGCCAGTAATTGTTCTGCTTCTTCTCGACTTAAGGCCGTTTCTTCCAAGAAGGCATTGGAGAGAGGAAGCGCGTCAATTGAATCTAATAGTTGATCAAAGTTTTCGACGAGTCCGAGGGTTTCACTTTCAGTCTCTTCTAATTCGGTAAATCCATCTAGGAGTGCTAAGATTTCTTCATCAGTGTCTTCAGAAGTCCTTGGGATCTGGGCTGTTTCTCCTAATAATTCTGTGCTTTGAGCTTCTATATTTTCAGTCTGGGTGTCGTTATCTAAGAGAGACTCTAACCAATCAATATCCCCGGCCGTAGTTTCGTTATCAGTAACGACAGAAGACTGAGTTTCTTCGGCATCGGAGAAACCAAAGAGAGCTTCTAAATCCATATCCATAGTTTCCGTAAATTCCTCTTGATTGTCTAAGATACTCCCGGGGATATCGTTGGTGTTATTCTGGAGATTAAATGAGGAAGAACTGTTGCTAATTTCGGTGAATAAAGATTCCAAATCAATATCTTCAGATGATATTTCTATGGTTTCATTCACGGACACTGGTGTGTTCTTGTCAGGATTCGTTTCTAAAATAACGTCTTCGGCATTTTCTTCCCCAAATTCGATTAAGAGACTCTCCAATTTTTGCTCTGATTTTTTAGAATTTTGAGTAGTGCTTTTCCGATTTTTTGGGGCGGAGACAAAAGCAGAATTACCGAATTCAGGTAATTCTGTTTCACCTAAAGACGCGAATAATTCCGTGAGACTTTCACTGGCTTCTGAAATTGAAGAAGTATCTTCTTCTATATCAGATGTCTCTTCTAACCAATGTAACTCTAAGTCTGTTTCTAAAGCTGTAGATTCGGGAGCCTTATCTGTTGTTGCTAAAAGATCCTCAAAGTCATTTATTTGCTCAATTTCCGGAAAATCTCGAATAACGGGAGCCTCTCGGAGTTCTTCTAACCCAAGGGCTGTATCAGTTTTATCGCGGTCGTTTATTTCTTTGAGGTTGAGGAAGAAATCTTCACCAAATAAACTGCTTAATTCGTCCGTTTGAGTCGATGTCACTTCACTGATTTCTCCTATCTCATCATCATCAAATAATAAGTCAGTAAAATCTTCACTGCGATCGCCTTCCTCTCTGACATCCAAGCTTTCTTCTGGTAGGAAAGTAGGGAGGGAAAATCCTTCTATATTATTATCGTCCCAAGACTCTTCTAAATCCGGAATTTCTTCAAACAAATCCGCGAGACTATTTAATTCGGCCATGCCCACTTCCGGGCCTCTTTTTTGATGGAGTTCCATCAAATTAAGCTCTTCGTTTTCATCACTATACAGGGTGTTTGGTTCTTCCTTCTGACTCCAATGTTCTTCATCCCACCAAGTGGGTTCTGAAGAGTTGATGTTTAAACCTGATTTTAGTCCTGTATCGGAATTTTCCCAGCTCCCCTGGGATGTTTCTTCATTCCATTCAAAGAGAGGCTCATTGATGTCTTCTATTTTGTCGTTGTCGATAAGTTGTGTATCAGTTTCAGTAAAGGATAATAACTCTTCCAAATCCGCGACTACTTTTGCAGGTGTTGGCAAGAGATTCTGTAGATTTTCAGCCACCACTATTTCTGATTCTCGAAAAGCCAGCACTAATTCTTGGGCTTGTTTGATTTCTTTGATGATAATAGGCGCGATCGTTCGATAATTGTTTCCAGAAAACCCGATCACGTTTTCTGTTACCTCGATTAATTGTAACCAGTTTCGTAATTCAAATGATTCTCCTGCTCGTTTGAGTTGGCGACAAATTTTTGTGAGTTCCTTGCGACTTTCGGGTGTATCTGGTTGTTTAAATTCTTCCAAAATTGAGCGCAACAATTTGGTAACATCGGCATTGAAAACAAGCTGCATTGCACTTTCCTCAGTAGCCGAACTACGATTTTTCGTTGGGCGTTTGCTGGGAGAAGACGCGGTGGCAATTGCTAAGACTTTAGTCGGTACTACCTCTGGAATACCTCCCATTAATCGCAAATTTAATTCAGCAAAAAGTGGTTCGACTTCCTCTAATTTATGAGTGGCAAACTCTTCTTGGAGTCCCACAGTACCTAGTTGTTCTAGGAGTGCTTGCAGAGTATCAAATACTCGTAAAAATACCGATTCTAATTCTTGATCGACTTTAATGTTCCCTTCTTGTAGAATTTTAAAATTGTCTTCTAAGCGATGGGCTATGTGTTGAATACTCGTTAATCCCAACATCGCGGCTCCACCTTTAACTGAATGGGCCGCTCGAAATAGTTCGTTGACTAATTCGGGGTCTTCGATCGTGTTTTGCAGGGAGAGTAAACCCTGTTCTATTGTATTGAGGTGGTCTCTTGCTTCCTCAATAAAATAACCCATGATTCGTTCTTGTTGTTCTGGCAGCATATTAAGTAATGGGGATTGGGTAATGGGGATTGGGAGAAGAAGGAAGAAGGAAGAAGGAAGAAGGAAGAAGGAAGAAGGAAGAAGGAAGAAGGAAGAAGGAAGAAGGAAGAAGGAAGAAGGAAGAAGGAAGAAGGAAGAAGGAAGAGGGTGAGCAACGGGTTTTTCACGGATGTGACGACGGATGTAACGACGGATTAGGGATTGGGGATTAGGGATTAGGGATTGGGGAAGATGTTTACCTATTACCTATTACCTATTACCTATTACCTATTACCTATTACCTATTACCTATTACCTATTACCTATTACCTATTACCTATTACCTATTACCTATTACCTATTACCTATTACCTATCACCTATTACCTTTTTCTATCTTTGTGGTTCTGTAGTTTCCACGCGGAAACGCTCTGCTGACGCTAATAAATCTCTGGCAACACCGACTAAGTTATTTAATGAAACATATACTCTTTGAGATTCATGGGAAGTTTCTTGGGCAGTTTTTTCCACTCCTCGCATTACCTCCGCGACAGTACGAGCCACTTCGTTTTGTTCGATTGTATCGGTGGTAATTGAACGGACGAGGACATCAATTCGGTTAGTGACTTGAATAATATCTTCCAGGGAGCGTTTAGCTTGTTCTGCCAATTTTGTCCCTTCTATAACTTGTTGAGTTCCTTCTTCCATCGCGGTCATTACTGCCCCGGTTTCACTTTGAATCAGCATCACAATTTGTTCAATTTCTTTGAGGGATTTCGCCGATCTATCTGCTAATTGTCTAACTTCATCGGCTACGATCGCGAATCCTCGTCCGGCATCTCCAGCGCGTGCCGCTTCAATACTCGCGTTTAAGGCTAGTAGGTTGGTACGAGACGCGATCGTAGCAATTAACGCGACAATCTTAGAAATTTCCTGAGAGGCTTCCGCCAAGCGTTTCACCTTACGAGCCGTTTCCGCGACATTTTCACGGATTTCCAAAATACCAGCCACAGTACGTTCCACCGCTTCACCACCTCGATTCGCGGTCGCGGCGGCACCGCGTGCCACTTCTTCCGCTTCTTTAGCACTTTCCGCTACCCGTTGAATCGCGTCCGTAAGCACCTGAACCGAATTAAGGGCCGCGACAATTTCCTCTGCTTGTCGCAGGGCATCAGAGGATAAGCCTTGGGCAAACTTGGCACTATCAGCAGAACCTTTATTAACTTCTTGGGCTGCTTTTTGAACTTGAGTAACGATCGCTCGGAGGTTTTGAATGGTTAAATTAAACGAATCCGCGACCGCGCCTAAGACGTTCGCGGTTACTTCCGCTTGTACAGTTAAATCTCCTCTGGCGGCTCCTTCTACATCATCGAGGAGACGAATCACTTGACGCTGTAAGTCTTCCTTCTCCTGTTCCATTTCCATCGCTTTATTTTGAGCTTCCTTGGTGGTAGTGAGCATGATTTTAGCCATGAGGTTAAATTTGCTCGCCATTTTGCCAAATTCATCTTCAGAATAGACGGTGGCACGAGATTCTAATTTACCAAGGGAGATAGCTTCAAATTGGGATTGGAGATCATCCGTGGATTTTTTGATTTGTTTACTGACAAGAGTTCCCAGTCCCCAACTGGTAAGAAAACTGGTCGCGCCCGCCGCGAAGGTCATGATCCATCCGGTGCGTCGCATTTCCCCGATTAATTCAGGTTTATTTTGTTGGAAACTTTGATTGCCGGTGACATTAACAACGATCGCGACGGAAACTAACGCGGCTAAACCTGTTCCCACCGCGGTATAAAGTTGTTTGGTCATCAGGGGGGCATTTTCCCAGAAAGCAAACCCACCTTGTTCGATCGTGACGGTAGTATCTACGGGCTCGTCATCTATAGAGAAACTGGTAAAGACGGCTCCTGGTTCCACACTACTACTAGAAATACCAAACATCTCACTATCGCCAATGGCAGAGCGATCGCTATCTTCACTGAAGTCAAAATTACTCGAAGTACCACCACCAGCATTTTTAATACCGACTCCATTCATTAGACTAGAACCTGTGTTCTCATCTAAATAATCAAAGTCAGGAATACTACCAAATTCATCAAATTCATCAAATTCATCAAGGAAACCCACTTCTTCAGAAGGAGAATTACCATTCGACGGTGTTGGGAGCGATCTCCCTTGAGGAATCTGACTAGACTTCTCATCAAAAGAGAAATCATTTTCTAAGATTTCATCATCATCAAAAGCATCAAGGTCAAAAGTTTCGGGGATATTAAAGTCGTCGAGAAGGGGAGTGTGCGAATTAGACCTAGATTCGGACTTCAAGGGAGGAGGGGAATCATAACCTCGAATGGGTTCTTGATTCGACGGGTTCTGTGAGAGGATGCGACGTTGAGGATCAAGACGAGCTCCTCCCATTAACAGGGTTTCTTCTTCGCTATCCACTCCGGGTTCATACTGAACTGGATTCGCCATTGAGGCCGATACTTTACCATTACCCGCCCCCCTTTGTCCCCCACCCCCCCTTACCCCCCCCGCTGGGGAGGGCAAAGGGTGGGGTTCCTCTTCTAATTCAAAATATTCTGGTAACTCTATAGGAGCAAACAGACCCGCGCTATTGATGCCCGCGGAGCTATCACTAACTTCAAAGGCTGACTGTAAATCTTCGACACTTTCAACATCAGAGTCATGGGCATTGGGTTCAATTAACTCCGTCGCGGCCATGTCCATGTCCATGTCCATGTCCATGTCCATATCCATATCCATGTCCATATCCATATCCATGTCCATTGATAAGAATTCCGGGTCTTTGTGTGCATCCTGATCTAGTTCAACCTCATCTAAGACAAAAGGATCGTTAAATTCATCATCACTTTGAGTGGGTAATACTCCGGAGGTTTCTAATCCGAATCCACCGCGGCTTGTCCCCCCAGTAGAGGAATTAGGGGGGGTAGCAAAGGGGGAATTTGACGCGTCTTCGTTGTAATCTTCTAAGTCTTCTTCTAATTCTAAGTCGAGATTTCCTAAATAGGCTTCATCAAAAAATTCCGGGTCATCCAATTCTGTTGTTCCAGAGGGCGGATTAGACCAAGACTCCTGATCGAGATTACTGTTGATCCGCTCATTATTCTCTATTGTTTCTAAGCCAGAAGAGTCATCGATGGCCAGTTCCATCAGGCTAACATCCCCCCCCATTTCCTGAGAGAGAAACTGACTCGCATAAGTCAGTCCCGTATTCGCGTGTTCTAATAAACCCGGATCATCCGTGAGGTGTAGTACAGCCCCGTACTGTTGCTGTGCGACATCATATTCATGTAAGCCATAACAATAAATATGACCACAGAGGAGATGGGCACTCGGATCATCGGGAAACTGTTCAACTAACTGATATACCAGTGCCGCGGCCTCATCGTAGTTTTGAGCCATGTAAGCCGCTTCGGCTTGCTCGTATTCCTGATGAAAATCTATATTTGTGGTCGTCATTGCCCGCCCCCTTTTCCGTTTAAGATTTTAGACTTTAGGTTTTAATGTTAAATGTTTATTCTGATGGTGTCTGATACTAGCCCAGTCTGATCAATAGACCTGTGAAGTCAATCCCATCGTGATTTGACTTCAGAGTGAAGTTTAGACCGCCCACCGAGCTGATCGTAGAATTGCCACTTGATCTAATAACCGTAGATATTGCTCTGCGCCTTCTCCTAGAGACCATTCTCCTTTGACAAAGGGTGCCATACCATCGGTTACATTCGTCGGTGGTTTTTGCAGTTTTTCTACATCCAACCAGCGCATTCCCACTATTCGATCTACTGCTAACCCCAAAAGGGTATCTTGATCTTCGATCGCGATCACTGGAATTTCCTGACGATCAGTATTGAGTAGAGCGGGATCTCCCAAAAATTGACCAAGATCCGAGACCCAAACAACTCGACCGCGTAAATTGAGAGTTCCTAAGAGTAAAGGTGAAACATTAGGAATAGGCGTAATTCGTTCTGGAGAAGTGGAAATCACTTCCCGAATACCGGTAGCCGGCAAAGCAAATTGATTACCAGAAGGAACATAAAACCGTAGATGAGGTTCACCTTCGGGTGTTTCTAGTTCTTGGAATTCTGGCGCTTGTTCTCCGCCGAGACTCAATAATAAAAAATCGGGATTGCCTACCATAATGCTCCACTGAATTACCCAGTTTGAATTCAACTTTAACTGCAATTGATCTGGACCTCTTGGGGGGCATACCGAACCGACCAGAAGTTAAGGGTTGAGAAAGAGAGTGATTAGGGGGGCGGCTATGAGCCACTAGACCCTGTGACTCCACCAAGAGGGATCGGTATTTGGCCAGTTTGAGGAACTCAAGTCCATTATATTTTGACTTGGAAGCAAGAGGGGAATTTTGAGGGATTTTCTATCCTTTATCCTAGGACGGCAGGAAGAGGTTTTCCTCAACCCTGAGTTGGGGGCATCCCATCCCCGCGTATTTTTCCACCAAAGTTAAGAGTTCATTTTCTCCAAAGGGCTTAGTAAAGTAATCAGTAGCCCCCACCATTCTCGCCCTGACACGATCAATAAAACCGTCAATCCCCGTTAACATGACGATGGGAGTTTGACGAAATGCTGTAGAACTGCGAAGCATGGCACAAATTTCATAACCATCCATTTCTGGCATCGCGATGTCACACAGTATTAAATCGGGTTTAAGTTGAAATACTAAACTCAATGCCTTGAGAGGATTACTAATACCCGTTGCTTCATAACCGTGATTATTCAAAATCGATTCTACGGTCTTGCGAATCACCGCGTCATCATCTATACATACGACTCTGGGTGTTTTTGTTTCTATCGATGACCATTCCCGTTTCGGGTTCGTGCTTTCTGAGGATAATGAGTAAAGTTGTACTAATCCTTGTTGGACAAAAGGATAGATGGCTTTGGCGACGGTAAGGACATCTCGATTCAAATACCGCGCCATCTGACGCATAGAAGTTTGACCATCAGCCCAACGACTGAGGGTATGAAAAGTATTAGGGGGTAAAGCCGATCGCATTTCTTCTGGATCGGAAATGGAGGGACATTGATTGGGAGATTGAATATGAGGATGAAATTGTTTCCACTCTTGCACCTGTTTCATAATCTTCGCCAAGAGGGAACTAATTTCTAAAGTGGTCAACTGGGGGGCTAAAGCTGGGCCCATCTCAAAGGTAAAGGAACCTTGATGTAAACTCAACAGATCAAAGAGGGTTTCTTGGATCATGCTGTGAATAATGCTCTTGCCTTGGGCAGGTGTCAGAATATGATTTTCTAACAATGCCCAGAGATAACCATATTCCGAAGCATTGGCCGAACCCGTCACAGGCACTTGTAAGCTATCCAACGCGGTTTCTAGTTTGTAGCGACGTAGGTAATCGCGTAAACGTACTAAACTTCCGGCACTCTGGGTGGCATAGATAATTTGACCATTACAACAAAAGACAAACCAAGAGAGACCCACTGGGGAGCGATACATGGGGGTGGTTCCTGTACTACCACTGGGTGAGTTGTAGGCCTCAACGAACAAGTCTCCTGTTCGTTGACCCAACTCAATCAGTTGCAGGATACTACGCATATCAATTTCATTTAAGTTTCCCTGCATGCCGCTTAATTGGTCTCCGTGAACTACCCAGCCTAATCACATCTTGAGGCTGGGGATTGGGAAGCTAACCCCGCAATCCTCTCCCCTTTTATCCACCCTCAATTAGGTAATAGAGAGGGGCTTGTCTTACACCCTGTCCGGAGCCTTGGAGTTAGTTGCTCAGGAGATATCCGCCGGAGCCGGACGTAAGCCAAGACTAGCCTCAATTAATATAGAGTTTTACGCGTTGACTCCTGAGCGGTTACCGGCTCCCTGATCTTGCCTTTGCCCTGATCTTGGTTTTTCCATTGGCCAGAGCGTGGCAACCCTCAAAGCGACTCTTTACCATATAATACCATAAGGGTATTCTATTTGGGAGGGTTGAGTTTTGAATTGGTCGCGTTACCTTTTTATGACAATTCCTCGTCTGGGAATTATTATAAAACATATTAAGTGCGGGGTAATTTCGTTCTACTGTCAAACCCTCAATCTGATAAGCTATCCACTAGCTGCCTTCTCAAATTATGGCAAGTGTTACTAGCGCAAATTAGTGCTTCCCACTCACCTTAAACGGGTATCGCTGAAAGCACTGCTCGGTCAGCGTCCTAGTCAGATGTATTTGTTTGTCTAGGTTTTTAGGAGCGGCATAACGACACCTCAAGAGGACAATCAGCGTGCTGTATTTAGCGGAAATACAAAAACAGAAAACTGGCTTTGGCCTTGGTGGCGGTAAGGCTGAACTCAAACTGCTGGCAAAACAGCAGGCTGAACATAATTGGAGCGCCGTCCCCACTGAAGAAGCTATTCCCGTTGACGATCCCAATCTCAGCAAGTTTAATGATGGTACTCTGGTACTCGTGGAACTCAGTGCCACTAAACAAGTACAGCGTCTTCAGGAAGCTGCTCGTCAATTGGTGAGCATTCTCCAAAATTTCTCACGTTTAAATGATAAGTTCCAAGATAAACAAGAGGAAATTGAACAGTGGAAGGCTTCTCTGACTTTCTCTAGTCAGGAAATCTATCGCCGGGAAATGGAATTACAACTGCGTGAAGAACAGGTAAATCAACGCGAAGTGGAGTTGGAACGTCTCGAAGAACAGCGTCAGGAAATTGAAACTTCCCGCGAAGCGGCTCAACGACTCTCCGAAGAGGTGGAACGGAGTCGCGTCGAAATTGAGGGGGCTTGGGAGCAGTTACGCGCTCAAATGCAACGGGTTGATGAAATGCAGGCTCAGTTGCAGGAGTCTCGGGTTCTTGATGATGATCAGGCTCGCTATATTCAAGAGTTAATTAATTATTTATCTAGCTCTACTCCCTCACTAGAGGATTTACAAACTCATATCCTTGGGGCTTTTGATATTGTTGTCGCCCAACAGTCCCTTATTGAACAACATTGGCAGCAGTTGGAACAGAAACGCTCCCTCGCGACTCAGCAACAACAGGATCTTGATTCTCTCAATCAATCACTGCAATTTCGTTGGCAAGAATGGCAAAAAGCTCACGATGATTTGCTAGAGGGGCAAACTGAGTTAAAAAGTCAGCAATCTATTTTTAATGCTAAACAAGAACAGGTTCAGGTTTTAAATTTACAAATCCGCCATCACGATGAAGTCTATCAACAACTTTTGGGTTTGGCTGATTCTTCTGAAGGTGTCAGTTTAAGTCCAAAGGTTGATAAGCAATTGTTAGAACAAATGCCTTTGGATGAGTTAAAAACTCGTGTCCATGAGCTCCAACAGGATTTGGATAAGGTGGTCCGTTTTGTCAATGATCAAGAGGAAGAGTTAAATTTACAGCAGCAGACTATTGATGAATTGAAAGAAAAGATTCAAGGGGCTTCGGAGTACGATCGCTGGACTTTGACCCCGGAGTTGGAGGAGGAGCAGGAAAGTTATGGGATGTTGAATGAGTCTTTGGTGGGTTCTCGTCGTAATTTGCGCGAACGTGAGGATGTTTTGCTTCAACATCGCATTGTTTTAGCCCGACGCACGGGGAATCCTTTGCCCAATCAACCGGGTGGTGAAAAAATTGATTTGGGCCCGGTTCTTTCTCATTTGGAATCCCAACGTCTCTATCTGGGTGAGGAGTTACAAAAGTTGGAAAATCAAGTCTCTCAAATGCAGGGAATGATTGCCCAAATGGGGGATAATATTAATCGTCAAATTAGTGAACAAGATGCCAAGCGTTCTGAACTTAAGCTCTTAGAACAAAATTTATTGACTCAACGCGCAACGGTTTCGGAACTCTGGGGACGGATTAATGTTTATCAGGAATTGTTACAACCTCTCCAAGATCATTTGACGGGTTTACGTCAAAAGTTGGAGGGATCTCAAGGGTTACTTCAACAAGTTCAAGGGGGTTCTGATAGTCAAACACAGGCGATCGCGCAGTTACACGAAGTCTTGTTAGGTTTGATGAAAAAACCGGAGTCGGTTGCCTAATTTTCTCTTTTAATCCAGATCCAGGGGTTTTCGACTTGCGCGATCGCGCCCCCTGGAAAGGGATCAGTTTGGCTTCGATTGGGCGCTCGTAACAGATTAATCATTTTCTCGATATGTTCAAAATTAGGTCGAATCGGTAAAATTTCTATCAGTATTTGTCGCATGACTCGTCTTTGTATGGCTAATGGTGCTTCTCGGAGAAGATGACGATTAATTCCCCAGGTTTTTTCGGGTTGATTTTCTGTGTCTGTTACCGGGACAAAAAGGACTTTATTACGCCATTCTTGGGCGGTTTTTTCTAAGTAATCTATTTCATCTTTTAATAGCTCTGCGGTTTGGCTGATATTGATTTCGACTTGAGGGTTAAATTGACGTAATAGAGGTATGATTTCAGCACGAATGCGATTACGATTATAGTGTAAATCTTTATTGGTGGAATCTTCCCAAATTGTTAAGTTTTGTTCTTGACAAAACGCGAGGGTTTGCGATCGCGTTATTTCTAATAAAGGACGCACTAATAAGGGATTTGGGATGGGAGATTCGCCCTTAATATCACCAGTCTCAAAAAGGGGGCGTTGCCAAGGAAGGGACCCCAGTCCGTCCGAGCCACTCCCTCTGATTAAATTATATAATAGTGTTTCTGCGCGATCGCTGGCTGTATGTCCTGTTACCACATAATTAAAATTATGATTAATAGCTATTTCCCCTAATACTTCATATCGCCATTTTCTCGCGTCTGCTTCTGTTTTGCAAATAACATCAGCCGTTTTTTGATAATAAGTAATGTCCCAAGTATTAGCTAAAAATTGGACATAATTTGCATTAGCTTCAGAATCAGTACGCCAACGATGATCGCAGTGAATTATTGCTAAATTCCATCCCCATTTTGATTGTAAATCTATCAATAATTTTATTAAACATAAGGAATCTTGTCCACCGGATACCGCGACTAATAACCGCTTATTTTTGGGTAATAAATTACGGTGAAGCAAGGTTTTATGGAATTGATTATGAATGGGAGTCCAACCAGAAGATGTAGCCATAATCGAGAACACAATATAAAATGGCAAAGAGAAACGTGGTAATATTATAGACAAAATAGAGCCATTATCGGGTCAAAAAAATCTGTGTTTATCTGCGTTTATCTGCGGTTAAATAAATTCACTGCTCGAAAGAGAACGCGATCGCGCCCCCTCCAAACCCGGTTTTTTCCCAACATGATCTTTTCCCGAATTTCATCCTATTGAAAAACCCTGTTTCTCTCGGTAGTTTCTATCTCGATGGTTGGATTATGTGCATTAACTTTTAAATATTTTGTCCGGTATTGAGGATTTTCAGATATTCCTTAATCACAGGTGATACCGTAAATAATGTTAATTGATCTTGTATAATCTTTTCAATTAATGAACGTCGGCTTAAAGATTGAATCGCCAGAAACAACTCAGGTGGTGATAGGGGTAAATTCTGTAAAAGTTCTGCAACAGTTACAGGTGAATTTATTTGACTAAATTGAGAGATTACCTGTTTTTCTAACAAGGATAATCGTTGAAAATGTTGATTTAATTTAGTAATAACTTCATCACCCAGAAAGATGCTATTATAAGCTAAATAATCTCTAACTTTGCCATTAAAGACTTCTTGAATCATTCGGGCTACTATTTTTAACCAGTAAGGGTTTCCCCGATAGGTATTAATTAATTCTGGCCAGCTTTCCTCATCTAATAAATTTTGTTCTTTAAAAATTTCTATTGCCGTTTCCCCAAGGCCATTTAATGATAAAATCCTGACTGTATTGACACCCGTTAAATTAATGATTTCTAAGGGTGATTCCCAACTATTGAAGACTAAACAGCTATGATGAGAGAGTTCACCAATATTCTGAAAAAATTCACAATAGTTTGTAAATTGACTTTGATAATTTCCAGCTAACTTATTTTCTGCCAATATTGCCTGGACATCATCTAAGATAATTAAACCACGAGACTCGCGCAAATATTCATAAAATATTGAGAATAAGTCTTCTATTTCTAAATCTAATAGTAGATTTTTTTCTGCGGTTTCGGGTAATCGCAAATTAATATAAGCAGGATTTGAGAAAGACAAAATTAATTGCTTGAGAAGAGTTGATAAGCAGGGAGCATGATACAGATTTTTCCAAATAATATAATCAAAGTTATCTTGTATTTTTCCGAGAAGATGTCGTGATAGTGTAGTTTTTCCTATACCACTTATTCCTAATATTCCAACTAATCGACTGTTTTCTTGTAATATCCAATTTTCTAAGGTTGACATTTCATTAACTCGACCCCATATTTTCCCTATATCGGGCGCTTCTCTAATATCTTGACTCGGTAAAGTTTTGATCTTATTTCCTGATTCATAGTTCCCTGATGTCTCTCGATTCTCTCCATTTTTACTCTTCTCAGATTGTTCACCAAGTGTAGAGGGGATAGCGCGACATAAACTTAATTTATTATTAATTCCTATATTAGCAAAGTTAGCAATTGTTGAAGAAACAGAAAATTGTAATCTCTCTAAAGCCGAACAAAAATTAGATTTATTAATATCTTCCCCAGCTAACTCTGATAAAACTTTCCATAAATCCGAAGCCGTATCTCTAAGATAACCTTCACTATAGGGTATCTTTTCCGCAATATCAGTATATTTTTTCCCTTGCCAAACCCCTTCAAGTATAGTTTTTTGCAGATCATCTAAGTGTTTTCCGGTATGATTAAAAACCAGGTGATCCGCGACTTTTAAAACCTCTTGAATATCCATAGTCTTCATGGGTGTAAAAATTTTATGACAATATCCGACAATATCCGACATTAAAATACCGACAATATCCGACAATATCCGACTGACAAAAATGTGATGCTCAAAAATAATATCAATATTAATAGTTACAATCACCTCCTTTTAGCTTTAGTCCCTTGCAACATCTGTATTTTTGCTAATAGACAAAAGTTAAAAGCAATGTGTAAATATTGGAGGCAAACGAATGAAACAAAAAGCAGTGATTTTATTGCTCGGTACCGTTTTAGCCGTTAGTGGGGCTGTGATCAAAGGATCTCAAAACGCGAATGCCAATCTACCGGAAACCAGCGCGATCGAGGCAAATCAGACAAGTATTAGTCCCAAATTAAAGAACCTTGAAATTATAGCACAGTCTGGGGATAGTCCTTGGAATCAAAGAATTTCAACCAAAACTTACACGAATCCTGATACACGTCAAGAATTGTGCTTTTACTATAACTCATCACGTTGGGCTCCGTGTCCTGGTCAAGGAGACCAGATAATTATACCTCAAAATGCCAAATGTCGTGGTGGGAACGTCGATGATATAATGAATCCTTGTCCAGCAGCACGATGTTTCATTGACAATCTGACTAGTACAAGTAGTCAGATCATCTCTGGTGGTAGCGGTAGTTCTGTACCACCTTGTACTGGTTTACCATAATTAGCACATATTGGCGAATGCGGGTAGGAGGGGGTTCTCTAATAATTTCTGATATTTTCAGATAACTGTTAAAAACCCGCCCTGTCTTAACCGTTAATTTGGGATGGGGGTGGGGCGGGTTTTAAGGATTTGTGGGGATCAAATATCTAGGTGAAGCCACCCCTACGCGAAGAAAACACTTTTGCGGTATGCCATCAAAAACGAAACCGCCTCTATGATTAATAGAGGCGGTTTCGGTAAAATATTAACCGGGCATCGAGCTATTTTCCCAGGCAGTGACCCGCCAAGTATCTTCGCCGCATCTGCGTTTAACAGCCGAGTTCGGGATGGGATCGGAGTGGTTCCACAAAGCCATTGACACCCGGAAA
>Ga0209812_10000616_pt1 | contig 30605 bp, 19 predicted proteins | sample JI71714BDNA_FD_187502 | JGI IMG/M metagenome (GOLD analysis project Ga0209812, IMG submission 187502) | Wastewater effluent complex algal communities from Wisconsin, to seasonally profile nutrient transformation and Carbon sequestration -... | ecosystem: Engineered > WWTP > Effluent > Algae...
GCATTTTTCAGCGGGATCTCGAGCGACATGGGGTCGCCTTTTGTTGGTTACTTATTTTGGCGAAGCAAAATAAGTAACTCGCCCAAGGGGCGAAACGCTTTTAAAAAAAGCTCGCCGCTTCGGCAAAATATGAAATCTAATCCAAGCAGCCTGCAAGGCAAAAGACCGCTCATGGCACATAGCTACACCAATCGCCAAGGCACGCTCAACGCCGTGCTGACACCATGTGCTGGCATCCGACGACCACTTAATAATACTTCACCGACTTAATACGCCGTACCGGCTGAGTATTCTGGTATAAATCGTAAACCGTTTTAAAATCAAGCTCCATCTCGGTGGCATAAAACTCGCCGACCGGATAACTCTTCACGACTCGGGCACCACGGATCACACCTTGTAGTGACGCCTTAAATTGTTCATTGCCCAAAATCGCTTGCTGCATATTGACTTTGTAGCCAATTTTTTGGCCATAAACCTGTTCCGCCAATTCTTTGTAGGCTTCCAGCTTTGACGCTTTCATCGCCTGTATCGTGCGCTGCTCTACGGTGCTACCGGATTGCTCTGCCAACGGCGCATACCCCACAGCGCGCAGCACGGGAAATTGTTCAGGTCGATCGTTCTCCCAAACCACTTCTTTATCCAGCACCATACTGCAACCTGAAAGCAGCAGTGAGGCACCAACCACGAGTAACCATTTCGCATGGAGCGCTGTTTTAGCGCATGATACGGTCTGCAATGTGCTGAACGCGCTAGCAACACCACAAAAAAATCGGCTGATGAAACGCATCACACCCTCCTTTACACTTACCTTCGGACAGTGATGGCGGCACACCTCAATGCCTGTGGCGGCCATCATCACCGGATTGGCAAAAACTCTGCAGAAATCACGCCAACTTTAGCAATACATAGCAAGTCATAGCCGCAATCATGCTCATCCATGACGGGATTGCACAGTTTGGCAACGGGATCACAGCCAATCTATTGACGCCATCAGGCAGCACGACAAAGGTAAATCGGCACAATACTTGCCTGTCATCCTTCAGGTTGCGCTGCAATTCTATGGTCATCCCCCTTTATTGTTTGAGGAAATTCTTATGCGTTGTAATGCCATCACATCAATACTGCTAAGCCTTGCTTGCCTTGCACCTGCACACGCGGAGTGGTTTGAAGCGACCGGCTCGGCATTGATCCGTGGCGGTGATACTGCAAGTGCTCGCAGCGAAGCCACCGAAGATGCCGTCAAGCGCGCCATGTTATTTGCCGGCGTATCGATCCGAAGTGTGCAGCAAGTGACAAATGGTTTATTAACGGGAGAGCAAACGGAATTTGATAGTGATAATGAAGTACAACAAGTGCAAATTATCAGTGAACGCATTCGAAATGGGTATCTTGAAGTCACCATTCAAGCGGATATTGCCCCAGATCAACAGCAATGCGAAACGCTGGCGTATCGTAAAAAAGTGCTGATAGCGCCCTTCAAACTAACAGAACCAGAGCAAGCCGTGGTGGGTCAGTTATTTGAACTTGGCAAAGTCAGTAGCCAGCAGCTAAGGCAAAAATTAAGTGAAATCAGCCAAAGCAGTTGGAGTGAGCTACTACCAGCCGCCATTCAGGTGGCACAATTGACCGAACTTGAGCGCTCGGCACTGCAGCAGCAGTTTAATGCACGCTATTTGCTGACCGCGCAGCTGGATGATATTTCCCTAGGAAACGAGGAATTACAATTGGCTTTTTGGCAGCCCAGTGCCTTTCAACGCTTTTATCACATTACATTGCAAGTGCATGATCTAAATGAAAATCGGCAAGTTTTTTCGCAGCAATATCAAACGCAGGCGAGCTGGCAAGGCAACAGCAGCAAAATGGTGGATCCAAAGCAACAGCAATTTTGGTTAACCGATTATGGTAAAGCAGCAGAGCGAGTACTGAATGCCGCCGCTATCGATATCGAAGAAGCCATCCGCTGTGAACCGATTGAAGCCGATATCATGCAAGTATCACAGCATCGGGTATTGCTCAGTCTTGGGCAAATGCATGGTGTGCAAGTTGGAGATGAGTTCACGTTGGTGCACCAACAACAAGTGCCAGATCGGCATGGACAACTGCGACATTTAACCCGCGTCACCGGTTTAAACGTCAAAGTCACCCAAGTCAGTCACCAAACCGCATGGGCCGAAGCGGATCCTTCTCAATTGTTGGCCAACATCCAAGTGGGCGATATTGCAAGAGTTCGCCGGCAAATGGAGCGCGATAGTTTAGCCCAGGATCCCCTTTACGAGCAGGAGCTTGGCCTTAACCCACAAGCGGCAGCGGGCAAGCCCCGTTAAATCAAGTCAGGCTTATGATGGTATGAAACGGCGTGTCACTCTGCAATTGCGCTCTCCTAGGGCCCCAGAAAATACATCATACAGCTGAAAAACGGATGGCGCGGATTTTAATGAGCGGCCAAAGGGTCGCAGTGGGTTCATCATGGTCGATGACATCGCCAAAAACTGGCTGCCCTGGCGAGACTCGAACTCACGACTGGCGCTTAGGAGGCACCCGTTATATCCAGTTTAACTACAGGGCAACAGTGGAAGTTAGCTTATCAGCCATAAAAGATTGTGTAAATACAGTGTGTTATTACCTGCTTACTCGACAAGCAATTTAGGGCTGGATCTGTTGTAATACCATGTGCGGGATAAAAGTACTACTGGCAGCAATCACTTGATGATCCCACACCGATACCACACGACTGTTAATTTGCACCCCACGCCGGGTGGTTAACAAGGTACCCGTGAGCACATAATCCAGCTGACTCTGCCGGCGCAATTGTTCAACCTTGCGTGACAACACCAAATCGCCACGCGGCCCGACGCGAATGTCTTTACTTAGTTTAAATTCAATCACCTGTACACCGTACTCTGGCAGTAGTGTCTGCAAGTTTTCGGCAAATTGCTGGCCCAGTGCATTGGTTTGCGTCAGCGCTTCATCAAATTCAACAAAACTAGCCACGCCAACACGCGCCCCTTGCAAGGCCGGAAATGCAGCCAACTTCACCGCCATTTGCTTGGCATAATTACTCAGCTCTTTGCGTGAATCCGGCAGCATGACATAAGGACTGAGCGGGTAGCCGACAGACGTTTGTGCGTGCTGTTCTGATGGCAAAATACGACGCTGTAACCGGGGGACCTTAGGCAACACAGTTGCCGCTGTTGCCGCCATTTGTCCGTTTGCACTTGCTGCAGCGCTCTCTTGTGCCCGCGCTTGCGCTAATAATTGTTCAAATTGTGCTGGCATCGGACTTGCGCCAGCATCATTCGTGTCGCCGCCGACCGGTGCGGCCTCGGCCATCGGCCGTTCAAATACCGGCGTATCTTCCGGCTCATCCGTCATACGCTGGCTATCACCTGTGGTTGCGACTTGGGTTGTCGCAGCAGTGCTGGTCGCCGTCGATGCAACCTTGTCACACTGACAAAGGGCGCTACAACCGCTTTGCAGCAACAGTGCCAGCAGCGCCACGGCTGCGCCATAACGACGACCCCTGGCCTGTGATGGAGATCCTAACGTGCTAGGCGCGTTCAAAGCCGTCATACTACTCCCCTTGTTTTAAGCGCAAACTACCGGCATTTTGCGAACTGTGCAGATGCTGCACCACTGCCGCAGGGATAAAACCTTGTGCCGTGGCCATTACCTTTTTACTGCTGACGCCTACAATCCGTGCATTCACCAACATACCGCCTTGATGCTTGACCATGGTGCCACCAAGAATCACCTCAATCGGCTGTTCTTCCCGTAGTTCCATAAAATCGCGGCTAAACACAAAATCGCCCTGCGGCGTGACACGGATATAATCGGTGGTTTTAAAGTCCACCACATTGAGGCCAAATTGATGCACCTCGTGCATAAAGCTTTCCGACAACTGATTACCAATCAAATCTGTTTGATCATAAGGGCCGTCTAAATACACAAAGCTGGTCACCCCCACAATCATGTTGGGGTTTTGCAAGGTAATACCGGCAATCAAATCATGCATCATACCTTGAACATAGTGATTGATGTTTTCGCCATTGTGCGCTTGGTACACTGGCATCTGCATGGCGGCCGCTTGGCGCGTGGCTTGATAGGCTTGTGTTGGACTTTGCATCGGACTGACATACAAACCGCCATACGAAGTGGCGACTTGTGCGTCGGGCGCTCCGGGCCGGTAGGTGTTATCCTCCGCTTGGGCACGTAATTGTCCGACGCGTGCTTGCTCTTGCTGCTGATAACGCTGCCATTTGGCTTTTGATGCACAGCCCTGCAATCCCACACCACAGAGTATCAGTAACACCAACGCTCGCACCAGGCTGCGCTGCTGCGATAACCTCGACTGACGCCGAAATCCACCGGCAGGCATCCACAGCTTTATAGCAGAATCGGACTGAGCCTTTGTCATAAAAACCTCTTTTTGTATTCAGTTACGCCAACTCGCGAGCTTCAAATCGTCATTGCCACCTGCTTGCAACGCCGGCACGTGTACAGCACCCGAGCACAGCCTCCGCGCAAGACCGCTACTTACCGCCAATGCGCAACCACAACTTTAGTGTGACGGATCGCTGATATCTGAATAGCGGTATAACTTGTTATGTCGCATCTGCAGCTGGTCGCGAGCATCCAGTACGTCGCGCGGCATGGTTTCTGAAGCTGCCGCAACGATGCTATTAAGCTCAATATCGACCAATCTGGCATTGACTGTAGTGTATTTTTCGGTGGGATTCAGGGTGCCCATCACCACATAGCGTACTTGATGTTGCTGTGCCAGCGCCGTGAGCTCACGGCTCAGGATGCGTTCATGATCAGGATATACACTCACCGCCGTTGCCGCGCGCAGCTCACGGACCTGATAACCCCGCTGTGTCGCTATCGCCAGCATACTCTCTTGCACTTGTAGGCCCAGCATCTGCTGCTCTTCGCTATGGGGTTGGGGCGTCAAACTGGCCAGATTAGTAAAGGTTACCGCAGCCAAGGCGCCTTGTGGGATCGGTGGTAACCCCTGCAGTAATTTGTTGGCTAAACGTTCGGTATGCAACTGCACCGGATCGGCAATCTTTTGCCGGGCAGGCTGATGTTCGGCAAGAGGTTGCCGTGGCAATATATCACTGTACCAAGCACAGCTAGCCAGACTGCCAAGGCTCATTATGGCGATGGCACAGCATCGGATTGTTCGCATCAGGACCTCCACGCGGCTACCCTCTCGTCACATAGGGTCAGGTTTCACATTCATCATCAAGACCCTCCTTGATGAGTTACTGCAAAGACAATGCCATAAATGCCTCAGCCTGCGCCGCTGTCCAATTTGCCGAAGCATGGCAACATCACTGGGCCGCCAACATGACGTTCACAACTGGCTGCGTCATACACTTTTGGGTATACTCGCGCGCCTTTCGAATCGGCGTATGATGAGCCTCATCATGTCGCCAGATAATGTCGCCAAATGGTGTCGCCAGATGGTGTCGCATGAAAGACGCTGTATTCATGCCGTCCATCCCCCTTGGATTAACGTCGCTGCCAGTGCGTGGGTTAGGTTTTTTTATACGTTGTTGTTTTTAATATTGAGGTTCGTCATGACAGGCAATTATTTAGGGATCGACTTTGGCACATCCAATTGCAGTGCCGGTTGGTTAGCACAAGCAACGCCAGTTTTGGCCAATCTCGATGGTGAGCAGCATTATCTTAGCTCGGCATTATTTGTTGAATTTGCGCGCGATCCAGACGCGGATGATGATGAGCAGGCGTATCTGAATGCCAGTTTAACACTGCGCTTAAAACAAGATGCCAAGGTTCATGTCGGTCAGGCGGCACATCAGGCCTACAGTCAACGGCCGGAGAGCGGGATTTTTATTCGCTCGCCCAAATCCATGTTGGGTTCACGTCTGACACCCGCGCAAAGCCAAATCTATACCGATATCAGCACACTACTGCTGCAAGCGATCAAAGATCGCGCCGAGCAACAGACGCAGCGACACTGTGACTATGCCGTGTTAGGCCGTCCGATCCATTTCCAAGGCATTGATGGTGCCAGTGGTGATGATCGCGCCGAAGCCATGTTACGCGAAGCGGCCAAGCGAGTTGGTTTTAAGGACATTAGTTTTGCCTATGAACCCGTTGCCGCTGCGATGAATTATGAATTGCAACTGCAGACAGAACAGCGCGTGTTGGTGGTGGATATCGGCGGGGGCACCAGCGATATCAGCATGGTGCGCTTAGGTCCTGCGCGTCGGCAACAACAGGATCGGCAGCACGATTTACTGGCGCACGCCGGCCGTCGTATTGGGGGTGTTGATATGGATATCAAATTGGCTATTTACAGCTTAATGCCACTGCTCGGCCGCGGCAGCCGTGATAAACAAGGTCGCCCCCTACCCGCGGCATTATTTAGCGATGCGGTCAATATCATTGATATATACAGCCAAGAGCAGTTTTACCACGCAAAAACCGCAGCGGCGATTGCGCAATTGCAAGAACAAGCCGCTGAGCCTGAGTTGATCGAACGCTTTCTTACGCTTTATCAACAGCATCTAAGTTATGCGGTCGTCCAGCACGCCGAACAAGCGAAAATCGCCCTCGCCAAGGCCCCCACCATTGATGTAACGCTATCGGCATGGCAACCAGCGCTACAGCAACGGATTGACGCACAGGCGCTCGACCAAGCGATTTATATTGAGCTGGCCGGGATCCGTAAGTTAATCCACCAATGCATAGCCGATGCCGGCACTGCCCCAGACCAAATTTATCTTACCGGTGGCGCCTCGGCAGCGGCAGGTGTTATGCGCCAGCTGCAAGCTGAATGCCCGGACATTCCCTTGATCATTGGCGATCGATTTGGTTCGGTCGGCAAAGGTCTTTGCCAAATTGCCGCCGAACGGTATGGGGCTTAACCAATTTAATGGGCTGATTTATCAACGCTATAAACTGAATTAGCCCCATTTTGACGCTGCTGCATAAATAAGCAGATAGCCAGCGCGGAACGAAACCGCTAGAATACGCGCCCTTTTACCTCAACCGGCCCACATGGCCGGTTGCACTGGAGTTGTCATGTCATTTTCTGCCCTCGGTTTGCAGCCCGCTCTGCTTGATGCCGTCGCCGCTGCTGGTTACCAAAACGCGACCCCGATCCAACAAGCGTCGATCCCTTCGATTTTGGCGGGTCGCGATATTTTGGCAGCCGCCCAAACCGGTACCGGCAAAACCGCAAGTTTTGTACTACCTATTTTGCAATTGCTTAGCAGTAAACCGCGGCAACAGCCGCGCCCGACACGCGCTTTAATCCTGAGTCCGACGCGTGAGCTGGCCGCACAAATTGATGAACAGGTGCAAAAATACAGTCAGTGTATGACACCCAAACTGAAGCATCAGGTGATTTACGGTGGTGTCAGTGTCAACCCGCAAATGATGGCACTGCGAGGCGGTGTCGATATTTTGACAGCGACGCCAGGCCGCTTGCTGGATTTGATTGCGCAAAATGCTGTCAAAATCAATGAGGTTGAGATTTTAGTATTGGATGAAGCGGACCGCATGCTGGACATGGGCTTTATTCGCGATATTAAGAAAATTCTCGCCATGCTGCCGAAAAAACGGCAAAACCTTTTATTTTCCGCCACCTTCTCCAATGACATTAAAGATCTCACCAAAGGATTATTGCATGATCCTGTGGCGGTGAATGTCACGCCAGAAAATAGCACCGTTGAAAAAATCGAGCAAAAAGTGTTTTTGGTCGAAAAAGGTCAAAAAACTGCCGTACTTATCGATTTATTACAACAAGAACAATGGCCACAAGTGCTGGTTTTTATGGCCACCAAGCATGAAGCCAATCGCTTGTCGGAAAAACTTAGCTTAGCTGACATTCCGGCGGCGGCAATCCATGGTAACAAGAGCCAAAATGCCCGTATGGCTGCCTTATCCGGCTTTAAAAACGGCACAGTGCGTGTCTTAGTGGCGTCGGATGTGGCGGCTCGCGGTATTGATATTGCCGAATTACCTTATGTGGTGAACTTTACCCTGCCACGTTCCCCTGCCGATTACGTGCACCGGATTGGCCGTACCGGCCGTGCCGGCAATAGCGGCTTGGCAGTATCGCTGGTCTATCCTGATGAAGTGGCACAACTGAAGTTGGTCGAACGCTTGATTGGCATAAAATTACCGAGCGAACAACGTCGCGCCAGCAGCAACAGTATCAACGATAAAGAATTATCGCAGCGTCCACCGCGGCCACCCCGGGGTAAGCCTCGTAGCGAAACGCCAGAGCAAAAAAATGGTCACAGTGCCGCGGCAAAACCGGTGCAGGCCACGAAAGCCCAACCGCGCGCTGCGGACATGAACCAAGGTGCTACGACCCATGCAGGTACGGGCAAATCAAACTCGCCGGCAAAACCTCGTGGCCATTCCGCATCGCGCTCGGCGGTGACCAGCACGCCGCGTCGGCAAGGGGCAAATGGCAATGCCTTGGCGCCAGATGACAAGCCGCGTGAACACAAGCCGCGTGAACACAAGCCGCGTGAACACAAGCCACGTGAACACAAGCCAGGCGAACATAAGCCGCGTGAGCATAAACCACATGCGCAGCGCGATAACCAAGCCAGAACGCCTGAATCTCGCGTGGCGTCGCCACAGCGTTCGGCATCACAACGCACGGCACCTGCCAACGCTGAGCGTAAATCCTAGTCTTGCGCAGCGCATAAACACAGATATTGCGCGGCGAAAGGCGTTGATTGGCGGGTATGTTCACACTCGCCATCTTTAGTTTGCGCCATCCCCTGTAGGCAGCGCCGCTATGTATATGCCGCGCTGCTATGTGTGTACCGCGCAGCTATGATGGCAACGCGTCACTATGATGGCGACGCGGCACTATGATGCCCAGGCGATACAGTTCTCAACAATGATGTACACCACACAGATGGTAGGTTAATCGAAGGTCGGGATAGTTCTATGTCGCAGCAACCTCCCTGTAAAACAGCGATATGCGGATCAGAAGTGCCACCGCACTTGATACCAGATGGCGATATTGGCCCAGTCAGCTATACACTGCCAGATACACTGCCAGATGAACAGCCCGTTGCACTCGAGCCCAAGTTACAGCCTGATGCGCCCCTCATAACCCAAGTGATACACCACAGCCCCGAAAACGCTACACCCGCAAATGGGCACGATGGCCAGTCGAGGTATCCTCGGCTGTGCCAATGGCTCGGTCTGGCAGGGATCGCATCGCGTCGGCAGGCGCTTGCCATGATTCATCAGGGGGATGTGCGCATCAACGGTCAGCTCCCTAGGACGTTACAACGGGTTTATCCCACCGATGTCGTGACCTTGCATGGCAACCGCGTAACGTTAGCACGACCACAACTTTGGTGTTATCACAAACCGGTCGGTATCGATTGCAATCTCACGCCACACAAATCCGCCAGTTTATGGCATGAATTGCAACAATTTCCGACGCGGCTTTTTCCCATCGGCAGACTGGATAAAGACAGTAGCGGCTTATTATTGTTAACCAACCAAGGCATGCTGGCGCAGCAATGGCTGCATCCCGAGTTGCCGCATGAAAAAGAGTATTGGGTGCAGTTGGATCAACGCCCAAGCCACGCAGCGTTAACGCATTTTGCCAACGGAGTCCGCTGGCAGGTGGGACCACATCATTATCAGTCAAGGCCTTGCCAAGTCACACCATTCTCTGCTCTCGGCAGTGATAGTCTGCTTCATGCCGGCACTCCGCTTTCACCGCTTTGCGCGTCGCAACTGGTGCACCAAGAACTGGCCAGCACGCCAGAGCGCTGGGTGGCTGTGGTGTTAACCGAAGGGCAGCACCGGCAGATCCGCTACATGTGGCGCGCACTGGGGTACCGTGTCTGTCAGTTGATCCGGGTTCGTTTTAATGATGTTTGGCTTGGTGATTTGGCGGCCGGTTCGTTTCGCGAGTTGCCATTGCCTGTGGTGGCTGATTGACAAGCTCGATACGCCGATGCGGCCACACCGAGGTGGTTATATTTATGTATTGGCACCGATGTACTCACGGCATGCTGGAGTAAAGCATGCAGAACGCGCTGCAGAATCCCCAGCACACCACCTCACCACCACACCACCTCGCCATTGCCGCCTAGTGGATGGCAATTTTATGCGCCAGTGACATCCTTCGTTGCGCGCTCAGCGCGCCAAAGCCAAGCCGCCAGTAGCAGAGGTAGCAACAGCAATACACAGCTGCCAAGCACCACCCCTTGCCAATGGTGCCACTGCCAAAATGGATGCAAATATAAACCGCCACTGCTGGCACCAACATAATAAAACACCAGATACAAAGCACTGGCGCTGGCTTTGGCGTGGCTTGCTTGCCGATTCACCTGGCCCGAAGCCACACTGTGCGCAATAAAAAAACCAAATGCATTGATAAAAAAACCAGCCACAATCGCTACCACACTCAGCCACAAAGTCACCAAGGTGCCAAGCATCATAATGCCAATACCAAGCGCCATGGCCGCTGCCGCGCCCAGCCGTAGGCTAATTCGACTCGACCACGCCGAACCTAGGGTGCCGGTTAAATAGGTTAAAAACAGCAAGCCAATGGCACCACTGGACCAGTGAAACGGCGCCTCCGCCAACACAAAGCTGATATAGGTGTACTGATTTAAGTAGATAAAAAAGTTAACGCCACCGATCACATAAAGCGCCAGCAATCGGCGATTTTTTAAATGACTGGCCATGGCGTGCAAGGCCGGTCGCAGTGCAAACGCGCTGGCTTGAAAATGGCGAGACGCCGGCAAATAGCGATAACATCCCCACCACAGCAACAAACTGGCCAGCGCTAACGGGTAAAAAACCCATGGCCAATGGCCAAGATCGGCGCTGGCACCCGCCAAGACACGCCCAGAAATACCACCGAGTGAGCTGGCACTGATGTAATACCCCACCGCAACGACCATGGCATCACTGGAGAGTTCTTCGCCCATGTACGCAATAGCGATCGCCGGCAAAGCCCCCAGGCAACAGCCTTGCAGCACGCGCCAACACAATAGTGCCGCGTAGCTTTCAACTTGCGTTAATGCCAAGGTACTGATAGTCATACCAATAAACGAAATCAGTAACAGCGGCTTACGACCGATCGCATCCGACCAAGCGCCATAGACCAATAATGACAACCCTAACGCCAAGGTACCACTGGCATAAGCCCAGCTGGTTTGCAGCGGGGATAAGGCGAAACTTCGGCTCAGCTCAGGTAATAGGGGCTGTAACGCATGCAAGTTCGCAAACACCACCACAGCCGCGAAGGACAGCAACCAGGTCATACGATAAAATGCCGTTGATTTAAGTTCTATTTTGTCCATAACTTCCAAACAGTGCGGCTCGTCGGCGCAGATGAGAAGCGCCAGCCTTTCTCTACGGCGGCCATTCGATGCTCGCTAAATAGTGTGTTCGCTAAATAGTGTGTTCGCTGAATAATGCGTCCGCTGAATAACATTGTGCTCCTGCGAAACACAGCACCACGTTTTTGCGCTGCCAACACATCGTTTTAAATACCCCATCACGTGGGCGCAGCGCGATACTGTAGTTTTGCCTACACCGCGGCTGGTATTCGCGGCATAAAATGATAACATCATACCGCCGCACTGGCGTGCCATGGCATGTAATGGCGTGCAATGGCGTGAAATGTTTGGCGCTACCGATCCGCACTCACGCTGAGTATTGATATGGACGACTCACACCTTGACGTCAAGTGCCTATGCTACCTGAGCCAGAGTGCTTCACCAACTCACAATTATAATGAAACTGATCAAGGTCAATTTGATGCGTAAAACTTCGCTTGCTGTCGCCATCGCCAGCCTTTTATTGTTCACTCATTGTTCAAAACCATCCGACACGGGCATAGCGTCAAACTCGGCGTCATCATTGGCGTCATCGTCGACGGCCAAGGTATCGAGTGAAGATGCCGCCGCACAGGCGTTGTATCAAAAAGCCACTGAAGTGCTGTTTCAAGCCCGGCCGCTATCCGCCTCAGGGCTAAGCTTATCGTCGGCGCAAGTGGGCAAAAATATCCAGCAAGATGTCGATCGATTCGATAGTGCTACCGAATTGAAACTGCGCTCCGATTTGGCAGCGATCGTCAGTCAATTGGCAGCGTTGCCTACGCCGACGGATCCACAAGCGGCGGAAAACCTAGCGGTCATGCAAAACATCATCGCATTTTTCCGCGGCGATAGCCGGTTTTCCCAAGGCTATATCGATACCTGGATGGGGCACTCGCCTTTTATCATTAATCAAATCAATGGCCCCATCATCGATATGCCGGGCGCGCTGATCAATTCGCACCCGATCAATAACCTGCAAGATGCGCAGTCTTATCTGGCACGTCTAGCCGCGCTGGGGCCAGCCTTGTTGTCCGTGCGCGATAAATACCAAACCGATGTTGCCGGCGGTTGGATCCCACCTCGGGCACTGCTGGATAAAACCTTACCCATTTTACGCACCTATGGCGATGACAAGGCGGAGCAGCATGTGCTTTACCAAGATTTTGCCAAAAAACTCACGGCACTGAATTCTAAGCATGCCCCTGCCCTCGATACAGCGAGTACCGACACTTCGATCACGGACACTGCGCCAAACGCGGCAACGGCTTCCGCGCAAAACCTGGATCACGCCAGTTTGTTGGCGCAAGCCAAACAACATATTGCACAGCAGGTGATCCCGGCGTATCAACAACTATCAGCTGCGGTGCAGCAAAGCCTGCCACATGCCCGGCAAGAGGCCGGCATTTGGGCACAGCCCAATGGCGCCGAGTTCTATGCTTACGCAGTGCAACAATTGGGGGATACCTCACTGACACCGGCGCAAATCCACCAAATTGGCTTGGATGAAGTGGCCAGAATTAGTGCTCAGATGGATAAAATTTTGCGCGCCAATGGCTATGCCGATGGCAGTGTGGGCGACCGCATGGCCGCACTGAATGACGAACCACGTTTTTTATATCCCGACAGTGACGAAGGTCGCGCCGCATTATTGGCGGATTTAAATCGTTATATTCAAGAGATGGATCAGGTGATCGGTCAGCAATTTGCCACTCGCCCCCCATACCCTGTAGAAGTTCGCCGTATTCCAGTTGAAGTGCAAGACAGTGCCGCCGGTGGTCAATACACCTCACCTGCCATCGACGGCAGTAAGCCGGGTATTTATTGGATTAACTTGGCGGATATGAAAGCCAATGCCAAATTCGATTTAAAAACACTAACTTACCATGAAGCCAACCCAGGGCATCATTGGCAAATTGCACTGAATTTGGCCCAAGATCAATTGCCGTTACTGCGCCGTATCGCGCCCTATAACGCCTATGCCGAAGGATGGGGCCTGTACGCAGAGTTGGTTGCCTATGAGCTTGGCATGTACAAAAATGATGCCTTTGGCGATTTAGGCCGTTTAAAAGCTGAGTTATTCCGCGCCGTACGTTTGGTGGTCGACACAGGCTTACATGCCAAAAAATGGACCCGTGAGCAAGCCATTCAGTATATGGCCGCCACCACAGGGACGGCATCCTCGGATGTGATCAGTGAAATTGAGCGCTACATGGCCTGGCCTGGGCAAGCGCTAGGTTACAAACTTGGCATGTTAAAGATCGTCGAACTGCGACAACAGGCCAAAACCGCACTGGGTGACAAATTTGACATCAAAGCCTTCCACGATACGGTCTTGCTTGGTGGTGCGGTACCGATGCAGGTCTTAGAAGCGCGGGTAAAGGCTTACATAAACGCCCATGCGGGCAGCTAAAAAGCGATGGGGTGGCTATCTTTGCAACCCTTGGCTTGCCCTTACTATGCGAGCACACAGCCATAGCGCCGTGCTCGCACAGTAAAAGCACCGCAGTCGCACATTAGCAGCAGTATCATCAGTATTTGTGGCCTGTGCACACCGCAGGCCATGTTACATCAGCATAACCATGACCGGCTCAGGATAGGCGCAGGCCGAACATGAACAATGGGTGATCAAAAACCACACCTTAACCACCAAATATCAGGAAACGTCAGGGAGTCTCCGTCATGCAATATCAACAAAAGGTGGCACAAGAACAAGACTTTGTGCTGCAAGAATGGTTAGTGCTACAGCAACAAAGCGAGCAGCAAGAACTGCACGCGTTATGGTTAAAAGCCATCGGCCTGCTCAGTTGGCTGTGGCTACTCCAAAACGCCAATACCAGCCTGTTATTACTATTAGGTTCGATCGGCAGTTTTGCCTTGCTTGAGATTTTACTGCGCGCACAGCAACAGCGCACCACACAGCGTTTGTTAACCCTGGAACAGGCGCGCCATCAACTGCAAAACGCGGATCCGAACAGCAACCCTATCATTGCCGCGCAGTGGCAACTGCACTGGCAACAACAACGGCCCACGGGTATGGGCTTACTGATGGACTACGCGCGCCAAGCGCTGAAGCCTACCGTGGCGTGCTGGTATTTATGGCTCATCACGGCCACGGTACTGCGCAGTTTTATTTAAGCTGCCAGGCTGTGGCATCACATAAAGCATTTGCCTGAGGTGTACTTGAGAGGTGTACTCGAGATGTGCATTTAAGAGGCGTGCTTGAACGAGGGCATACGTCTCACCGCCGACCTCGAGCCGCACCACACATGCGCGACGCTTATTCCAGCGTCGCTTGCTCTAACGCCGCTAGCTCGAGCGACGATTATTCAAATGACGCTTACTCGAACGACGCTTACTCGAACACTGCTTGGTCGAACGAGGGCAGCGCTGTCGTTAGGTGCGGGCAGCCTCGCTACTAGCGCTTTGCTCACTCACTTTGGTCACCAGCAATTGGTCGATTTTATAACTATCAATATCGACCACTTCAAATTTATAACCTTGGTGCAGCACAAAATCGGTGCGCTTGGGAATTTTCCGCAGCATAAACATCATAAAACCGGCAATGGTTTCATAGTTTTCTTGCGATGGAAAGGCATCGATGTGTAATACGCGCATCACATCATCCAGCGGAGTTAAACCTTCAACCAACCAAGAATCATCATCACGTTTGACGATTTGCTCCTCTTCCGAGTTCACCAATTCGCCCATGACAATACTCATCACATCTTTTAACGTGATCATGCCAACCACCAAGGCGTATTCATTCAGGATCACGGCAAAATCTACCCCGCTGCTTTTAAAATGCGCCAGCACTTCATACAGGGATAAGGTATCTGGAATAATCAACGGCGGATGCAACATGCCTGGTTTATTCAGCGAAATCGCTTGCTCACTGAGCACTTGCATCAACAGTTCGCGCGACTCGACGTACCCGACCACTTTATCCAAATGCCCATCACACACAATAAAACGCGCATGTGGATATTCCGCCAATTTGGCTTTGATATTGTCGGTGCTCTCGGTTAATAAAAAATAGATTAAGCTCTCGCGCGGTGTCATGGCGGAGGTCACGGTGCGCTGGTCCATATCAAACACGTTTTCCAGCAACTTATGCTCTTGTTGCTGTAACACACCAGCTTGGGCCCCCTCATCCATCATGGAAATAATATCTTCTGGGGTGATTTGATCTTGCCGATAAATCGGTACGCGAAACAGCCGGAACACGCCATTGGCAATGCCATTAAACAGCAACACCAAAGGCCGCAGTAATACCAACAATGTTTGGATACTGCCCACCACCGACATGGCAACTTTTTCCGGGGCCAGCATCGCCAGACGTTTGGGCATTAAATCGGCAAATAAAATAAACAAGCCCGTGACAAAAAACACCGATAAGCCAAAACTTAAGGATTCCAGATAACTGCCTTGATACAGCAAGCCCAATAACTGCACAAAATAAGGGGTAAACGCGGCCTCCCCCAAAATACCACCCAAAATAGCAACTGCATTTAAACCAATTTGCACTATGGTAAAAAAGTTGCCAGGATTTTCTTGTAAATCAAGAACCTGCTGCGCTCGCGATTCACCATCGCTGACCAATTGCCGCAGTCGAAGTTTACGCGCTGCGGCCAGCGCAATTTCTGACATCGAAAAAAACGCACTGATCGCAATCAGCACCACAATAATCATCACATGTTCAAATAACGACATTCCGTTTAACCCTTATGACCAAATGACAACGTCTGGTAAAGCGCTGCGGCAAGGTTGCCACCTGTGAAGCGACCGGCATGCGACGCAGCTCTGCCGGTGCACGCACTGACGCGCCCCAGGGTCGTCGACCACAGGATGGCGCTGCAGAAGGTTCGAGCACGCCAATAGGTACTGCGATCGAGGGCGCAGCACTAAGGCCGTTCGCACGGATCCTCACCTTTGCGGTTTTGCCGCGAACACACGCCAAGATACTCGCGAGATCATCACCTTACGTTGGCATTCAACCTCGGCAGTGTGCCAAGGCTTCATGGCAGCAGTATGACACTAAAGTGGCGGCTCGTCATGCCAGACGTTCACTCCGCTCTGGGAGGGATCACCTGCCAAAGCGCCGCGGATAGACCCGCATGCGGTGTACGATCAAACAGCATCTTGCGCCCGATGTATCCTGGGCATGCGCCATGCAAGGCACGATCATCACCACAGCCATCGTCACAGCCATCGCCACAGCCATAAAAAATGCCAGTCAGTGTTACTGACTGGCATTTTGGCGAGCGATAATCTAGCGTGCTGGCTTATTTCAGCGTTAACATTTCCACAGGGTAGCCCAAGGCTTTTAACTCTGGTGTCAGTTTTTTCGCATCACCCACCACCACAATGCTAAAGCTCTTCGGATCTAACCAACGCTTTGCGAGCGCATCAAGTTCAGCTTTGCTGATCTCGCTGATGATCTTATTGCGCGTTTGCACAAACTCAGGGCCAACTTTGTAATCCAAAATCTGCGCCATAAAGTCTAGTTTGGCACTTGGCGTCTCGTACGCGAGCGCATCCGCTTGGTTGATGGCCAACCGTAAGAATGACAGTTCATCGTCCTTGATACCATTCGCATGGTAGTTGCTGATTTCATTCATAAACTCTTTGATAGAGGCCGCGGTTGCATCCGCACGAACTGCTGCAGATGCGCTGTATAAGCCACCGAATTTGTCGGCACCAAAGCCTGCGCGCGCACCATAGGTATAGCCTTTATCTTCCCGCAGATTCAGGTTGATCCGGCTGTTGAAGTTGCCACCTAACGGGAAGTTCATCACATTAGCTTTGAAATACTCGCCCGTTACATCTTCTGACAACGCCCGTTTCACCACACGAATTTCCGATTGCGGTGCATCTGGTTTATCCACCACGTAAATCGTGCCAGCTTTTGCAACTGGGGATGGTAAGTTCACACTGAGCGTTGGGCCTTGGCCTTGGAATTTGGCCATAGCATTTTTCAGAAGCGGATTTAACGCATTTTTATCCAAATCTGAGACCGCAATCAGCTGGGCATTGGCAGGCTTTACAAAACGATCGTAATGCGCTTTTAACTGCGCTACTGTCATTTTGCTGACGCTGGCCGGTGTGCCAGTGCCGTTGTACGCACGAATGTGTTCCCCATACATCAACTGACGAACCGCTTCAGACGCTAAGAAACCGGCATTTTTACTTTGCATCTGTAAACCCTGCAGCGTTTGTTGCTGCAGACGACGGAAGTCAGCTTCGTTAAATGCAGGATGAAGTAGCTTTTCCTCAAGCAGTGCTAAGGTCGCAGGTAAATGCTTACTTAAGCTGGACACAAACACATCAATGGTTTCGTCGTTGGCGCTAAATTCAATGCTTGAACCTAATTTTTCCAGCGCCAAACTCATGGCTTCGGTGCTGTAATTTTTGGTACTTTCATTTAGCATTGAAGCCAACATGGCGGCGGTGCCTGCCTGATCGATAGTTTCAAAATAACGACCGGCCGGGATGCGCAGCAGCAATGAGGTGGTTGGTGTTTCTAACGACTGCCCAGCCAACACGGTAATGCCATTGGGTAATTGCTCTTGCCATGTTGCCGGCAATTGCACTGCCGGGTTAGCACCTGCGGCAGGCACAATACTGCGGTCAAAGGTTTTTTCGGCGCGACGGATGTTTAAATCTTCCGCTTTGGTGGTCGATGGGCCACCGAAATCATGCACTGGCGGTTTGAAGTTATCCGCTTTGGCAATCAAGGCTTTACCACCGCGCGGTACCACGCTCATCACCACGGCATGCTTGCCTTTGACATAAGTGTTGTAGACACGCAGCACATCGTCTTTGGTGACGGCTTGGTAGCGGCTGATCTCTTCTTTGGTTAAATCCGGCTTGCCAAAGAAGGTTTCGTTATAGGCCAAGGTCGACACTTTGCCTTGTACGCTTTGCAGGCCAAAAATAGTTTGCGCTTCAATACTGGCCTTCACTTTTTCCAGATCGCTGTCCTGCACACCACGTTGTTCAAATTCAACAAAAGTATCACGGATCACCTTTTCGATATCGGCCAGATTTTTCCCCGCCGCAGGGTTAGGTAATGCGCCCATCGTCAGTGTACAGGACAACTCTTGGCAACGATGATTGGTAAAGGTTTGTACCGCAATTTGGTTTTTCACCAAATTTTTGTACAGCAGCGAGTTGTTTCCGCCCCCTAAAATATCTGCCAACACATCCAGCGCCGCCTCGTCTTGGTGACGCGCATATACCGTTGGGAAATTCATGGTCAGCAATGGCAAATGCACATTGTCTTCCATCGAAATGTAACGCGTTTCTGGCAGTGTCACCAATGTTTTGGCCATGTTCTCCACGGCTGGGCCGGCTGGAATAGGTGCAAAATATTTATTCACCAGAGGCAGGATTTCTTCCGCGTTCACGGCACCACCAATCGTTAACGTGGCATTGTTCGGGCCATACCAACGTAAGAAAAATGCTTTTACATCGTTCACATTGGCGCGGTTTAAATCATCCATCCAGCCAATGACCGGCCATGAGTAGGGATGCAAATCTGGATATAATGCTTGTGCCACACGCTCATACAAACGGCCATACGGCTGGTTGTCAACGCGCTGACCACGTTCGTTTTTCACCGTATCACGCTGTACTTCAAATTTTTTCTCGGTCACCGCATCCAGCAAGAAGCCCATACGATCCGATTCTAACCACAGCATTTTTTCAAGCTGATTCACCGGCACTGTTTCAAAATAATTGGTACGATCTGAGTTGGTGGTACCATTCATTTGGCCACCTGCTTCAGTAATGGTTTTGATATGTTGCTCATCCGCCACATGCTCAGAGCCTTGGAACATCATGTGTTCAAAGAAATGTGCAAAACCTGATTTACCGGGTTCTTCACGGGCCGAGCCGACATGGTAAGTGACATCAACATGTACCATAGGATCTGAGTGATCTTCATGTACAATGACAGTTAACCCATTGGCCAGTTTGTACTTTTTATAACTGATGCCAACTTCACCCGCAGGGACTTGGTAAGTTTCGACCAAGGTAATACCGTCAGGTAACGCGGCCTGACTTGCCGCCACTGCAGAGGTTGCAGGATCTGAACTGGAGCTGCCAGTGCTGCAGCCAACCATACTAAGGGCAATAGCGACCGCAATCGCCACTTTTTTAAGTTGTAACATGCTGATGTTCCATGATTGTGTTGTTATGTCACAACTATTTAACCACAGCGTATAAAAACACCAAGCTTTAATTTGTAAGAAAAATTACCACTGGCAGCAATAAAAAATATAAACCATTGTTTTTGAACAACATTTAATAACAACCCACCGATGGAACACCAAAAATTTGCGGTAAAACTGTGTGGACCCATGCGCTCATTACGTCGAAAGTCGTCAACGGCAAGCGCAAAAAAGTAAGTATCTTCAATCGACGGCGCGAGTTGACGCCTAAAACTAGCTACTTAAAACGATCGCCAGCCTCGCGCATCGTCAGCGGCGTCTATCCAACCGCTATCCCATGGGCTTCTCATCTGCCGGATTAAAACGAGGTCATATCATCATCGCCGGGAGAAAAGCGGTCGTTAAATGGGGTTGGATCATAAATATCAGTCCATGTTGCGTCTGCTTTTTCAAATTCATGCAGCTGGCTCCGCAGCTGTGCGCCATCCATCAGGCTCACGCGGATGCGCATCCCCCCGATATCTCTGGCGGTATTTAAAATCACATCTGGGAAGGTGACACTGCTGGCGAGCAGGCTATTGATGATGCGCCCTTCAAACAGATGATAACCGCGTACCACATAATCGTTCGGCCCGCGCTGACTCACCACCACCAACGGGCTATACACCTGACCACTGCTGTAGATGGCGATCACCGGCTCGATGCCCGCCTCTTCAAAGCGCAGCGCTAACCCATTGCCATCTTGCGTTGCGGTTGGTAACGCAAATACTTGTAACCGACTGCGCGGCTGTGCGGCTATCTGTCCCGACATCTGATGCGCTGGGGGGCTTGCTTTGATGGGCGCATCGAGCTGCGCTGTCGCATAGAGCTGCGCTGTCGCATCTGGCGCCACACTCACCCAAAAGCTCTGATCATCATGCACCCAGCGCAGCTGGGCGCTATAGCCCGGCTGCCCTGCAGTTCGGCTGGCTGCTCTGCTATGAACCAGCGCAGCCAGCTCTGGCCGTGTCGCCAGCAGCGCCTCAGCCGCTGGATCCAAAGCCACATGGCGATGGAACCCCAGGTGCGCATGGAGCCAAACCTCGAGATCCGATGCGTTCTGTGGTTGTGGGAAGGAGGATGTGGCCTGCGCAGGCCATGCGGTTATTGCCCATGCCAACCACAGTAGCGGGAACACTGCGCGAAAGAGCAAGACCTGCACCGACATTGCGGCAACATAACCGCGATGCCCTTGCGTTGCATTAGACAAACCTTGCACGATCAATGCCGTCGCATGCTTAGCTCGGCGCGATATAACACTCATTCTCTGTATCCATACGTAGAAATTTAACAATCATCCATGGCGAATCCACAGGGCTACCCCACATACGATGTTGGTTTAGCCATGTGGCATCCACACGTCAAAACAGGTCACCGCAGCCACCTGATGAAGACGCGCGTGAATGATGGACTGATGTGCCATCACTTGACCACGGCGATCTTGGCACAACGGGGCAATCATGGGAGGGTGGATATACCTCGACGGCAGCGCCAATCAGCAACTGCACTGCTACCACACTACAACCACACTACAACCACACTACAACCACACAACAACGGCCCTACAACTACACCAAAACACGGCCCCGCCTCAGCTGTTTTTGCGCATTTATCAACCTAGGTTTGCTCAAACCACGCTTGATTAAACAACTAAACTAGGCTGACTGCATTTCTTGCAGCTTCAGCTTGGCTTGTTCCCAATTGTATGTCAGACGTTCTATGGTGGCCGCGGTGCTGGTTTTGATCAGTGATAACTGGTCACTAAGCTTTTGGTTTTGCTCAAATAAGCGCTGTTTTTCAGCTTGCGCTTCGGCGGCACTTTCACGCAATTGCTGCATTTCATCCCGCATCTGTTTAATGGTTTCACGTTGGCTGCGCTGATAATCGGCGGTATGAGCGTTTTGTTCTTTAAATAAGTTATTGGCTTCTTGCAGCTGTTTGACTTGTTGTAGCAATTCAGGCAATTGCAATTGCATCCGATCTAACTCTAATTGCTGTTGATCGAGTTTAAGTTTTTGCTGCTCTTGCAATTGTTGTGAGGATACTAAGTCCTGAACAGCCGCATCACGTTCACGTTTGAGCGTTTCAAACTGTGCCACCGCCTGTTCGACCTTGGCTTGGTCCGCTTGATAGTTGTCTTGCAGTTCTAAATAGCTCTTATCTAACTGCTGCAACTGTTGCTGTAATTGTTCGCGCTCAACGACCCAGCTGCTAAGTTCACTATCATAACGCTCTTGCCACTGCGCATCTTGCGCTTGTAATTGCTGCTGACTTAAGGCTTCTTGTTCTGCCATTTGTTTGCTCAGGCGCTGCTGCAACTGCTGTAACTGCGATTCGCCCTGTGCGATGGCTTCATCCAACTGAATTTGCGCTTGTTGCTGCAATTGCACCAGCCGCTGCTGCGCATCCGCCAGTTCGATCCCCGCTTCGTCTTGCTGCCGTTGTAACTGCTGCGCCCATTCTTGCTGCAATTGTGCAGCCGTTTCTTCTTGCTGTTGCAATTGCCGTTGCAAACTGCTCAGCTGCTCGGCTTGTTGCTCATTTAAAGCTGCCGTCATCTGCTGTTCGTTACGAAGTGATGCATGCTCTAATTGCAAATCATCCAGCTGTAACTGGGCTTGTTGCTGCTGATCTAAGCTTTGCTGCAATTGTTGCTGTAACTGATCGCGCGCCTGGGTTAAGGCGGCATTGACATTATTCAGTTGCACCAGCTCGTCTTGCTGTAAGGCTAAATCATGCTGAGCTTCGGCCATTTGCTTACGTAGGATGGCGCTATCTGCCATCGCTTGATCGCGTTCTTGCCGAAACCGCGCCAGATCTTCATCCCGCAAACTCAGTTGCTCATGAGCGTGGTTTAACTGCTCTTCCCGCAGCTGGTACTGCTGCTGAAGCTGCGACAACTGCTCATCCAATTCTTGCGATTGCGCAGCTATGGCTTGTTTATCGTCCTGCAATTGCGTAATTTGCGCATGACGGCGTTCAAGTTGTTGCTCTTGCTGCTGTAAGGTATTTTGTTGCTGTTCGCTAAGCTGACGAATGTGTTGCAACTCGCTGGCCAATAAACTCATTTGTTGCCGACAGTCGGTCAATTCATGAGTCAGCTGACTAGTCAATGGCCCCGCAAATACCGCCGCCTGCATTTGAAACGCTTGAATAAATTCAGGGGTAAAATGTGGCTCTGTTGCTTGCTGGGTTTGTTGTTGCTGCCACTGTTCGGATTGCCATTGCTGATAAAAACCCATGATCGTGGTTGCCGGCAGTTCAAACTGCTGTAACAGCTCCGCCAGATCGAGCGACTGGCCCTGCTCTGCGCGCTGCTGACACATCGTTTTAAATTGCTGATAACTACTCATTCCAAACACTCCCAGAAGCCAAACAACAAGGCAACCAACAAATCGACATGACTTGTGCCTAATTCACGCTATTGTAACAACCGAACCGCCTAAAGACCACCCATTCGCCACAAGAGCATGCCGAAAACCACCGCATTTTGTGATGTATGCATCCCCCTGCATGACAACACACACGCAAAGTGATTGATAAATGGCATAAAACAAGGGGCACAAGCGACATATCATCGCGCCTGAACGCACATCCGACCACGCGTTTATGCCAATGACCCACAGGTTAACAATAAAACCCAAATAAGGTACATTATTGTTTTTGGCAACAAATCTCAACGATGAAACTGCCTAACCCATGCCAAAAATTCATCTGCCGGCAATGGTTTAGCGTAATAATACCCCTGTACCGCATCACAACCGGCATCTTGCAGGGCGAGCAAGCTATCGCCATCCTCGACCCCTTCTGCGGTCACCGTAAGGCCTAAATTATGCGCGAGCATGGTGGATGTTTTCACGATCAACTGATCATGGGTATCCTGAGCAATGGATTTGACAAATAATCGATCGATTTTAATTTCATCAATTGGAAGCTGTTTTAAAAACGCCAACGATGAACGACCTGCCCCAAAATTATCCAATGCTAAACCCACCCCTTGTTGACGGAGTTGGTCCAAGTTGCTTTGTGCCTGTGTGGGTGCTTGCATGACCACATCTTCGGTCACTTCGAAGGCTAAACAATCACTCGGCAATTGATGTTGTTGTAATAATTTAAAAACTCGTGCAGATAAGCCGCTATCTAACACATCGTAAACCGATAAGTTAATAGACACGCGAATGTGGATCCCTTGCAACCGCCACGCGGCAATATCACTGATCACGCGCTGCAACATCCACTGCGTGATAAAGTGAATACTGCCGGCATACTCAGCAATTTTTATAAATTCAATCGGCGGGATAATACCCAAGGTTGGATGATGCCAGCGGATCAGTGCCTCCGCCTGCAAACAGCGCTGCTGCGCTAGGTTAATTTTGGGTTGATAGGTGACAAAAAACTCATCGGTATTAAACGAGATGGGTAGATCGCGAATAATCGTGAGCTGTCGTTCATTGTTATCATCCATGCTGGCGTCAAAATAACAAATCCCTTCGTCGGCGCTGGGGCTTAAACTGCTCCCTAAACGAACCGCACGATGCGCAGCAATGCTGAGCTGACGCAGCACTAAGGTGACATCGGCATTCATCGCGGCATGGTGGACACCAAAGCAAAGTTTGAGCTGAATACTACTTTGGACCAACCGATAGTTTTGTTGCAAAAACTGCCGCAGCGCAATCAACTGGGCAGGCGTTGGCGGCTCTAAAAACACCAATAAAAATTCCACGTTATCCAGCCGAGCGACCAAGCGAGCCTCCAGCATTAAATCCTGCGGCAAATCGTTCAATCGTTTTGCCAACTGCTGCAAAATGGCATCACCGCTGGCAAAACCAAGGCTATCGTTGATGTCCTTAAAACCCAATATACTCAGCTGAACCAGGTACAATTTTTGCGAAAATAGCAAGGTTTCCATCTGTTGTGTCACAGAATAGCGGTTATCCAAGCCGGTGAGGGCATCATGGCATGCTTGAAAACGCAGTTGCTGATTACGCTGTAATAAGCTTTGCTGCATGGCATAAAGACTACTGCGCAGCTCACCGACTTCATCTAACCGATATTTAGCGGGAAGTTTAATCGATTCCCCCCGCCCCAAGGCGCGGGCGAATTTACTCAGTGCATGCAGCGGCGTAATGATACCTTGGGCAAAGGCCACCACAAAAAACATGCTAATCAGCGCACCTAACGCAAAGATAATAATCAGCTTTTGCGGTAACGACTGCTCTTCACTGGCAAAAAATTGGCTTGGGATCTCAAGTTGTAAGCGAGGTGTATCAGCGCCCAACAGGGCCACATTGGCTTTAAAGTGACCGCTTTGTGGATCGCGCTCTGGCATCAACAACTGCGGGGCCGAGGCTTGCGGATGGGCCGACGTTAGTGCGCTGATGTGCGTAGGGGCGTTCGCTGGGGCAGATCCAGAGGGGCTGCTAGTTGACGCATTGGTCGCTGATTGCACCGCGTCAGGTTTCACGGCTGGCATCACCTCAAAAGCGCTATCGGGCATGAATGGCGCGTCTTCTTGCCAACTTATCGTGACATAGTGTGGCGCAGCGCTTGCCTTGTGACGTGGTAATTGCCGCGCTGGCGTTTGCTGAAAAAATGCCTCATCCAACAATAACGCATTCACTAAGAAATCTTGGTCATGGTCAATCGCAAATATGGTGAATAAATACCATTGCCCGGCCAGCGGCACCACCTGCGGTTGATAATGTCGAAGTAACCTTAAACTACTGGGCGTGGTTGTATTCTGTGGCGAGGTCGCGGCTGCCGTATTCGTGGAATGGAGCGTGCTTAACAACCAAGGTTTGAGCGTCCGACGCAGCGCCTGTAGCGTGGCTGTGTCGTAGGGAAACCCCGCCGCCGAGCGCAAACTCGCATTGGCATCTAGCAGTAAGGTGAAATGGCTGTGGGTGGCGCTATTGATATATTGTAACTGCGATGTGGTCAGCCCAGCGGAATCAATATCTGAGAATGGCAAGGTATCGCTTAGCGGTGTACCTGTGTCATTTTTTGAAATCGTGGCTTTGTTTAACACATGTTTGAGCGAGGTGGTTGCCGCAACGTGAAGCGCCAACGCAACTTGCTGGTGATGTTCAAAAAAATCACGATGTAGCTGCTCTATCGCGCGCAGCATTAAGTGGCCAGCTTCGCGTTGTTGCAATTCGTGATGTGAACCTCGACTAATCACAAAACTAAAACTGGCAATTCCCAATAAAATCAGCCATACCAGTGCTAACAATCGCGTACGAATTGAAATAAAACGCTGCCATTTGCGAAGTGCCGACGCTTTGGTCATAACGCTGTGTTCCTGTAGAGTGAGGCTGACACGGGGTGTGCGTCAGGACGATGATAGATTTGGTGAATGATCATGCAGTTACCCCATCACATTACTGTAGACGACAAGCGTAGAAACAGGCAAAACTGAGCTATAAATGAACACGACCTCCATGAACCACATCACCATGAATCACACACCACGGAACACCGACCATGAATAATGCACGACTAAACACCTCGCGAATGCACATGTCGACATGTTGAATAAACGGGTATGCTGATGACAAGCCCACAAGTAGGCCACGGAGGTAGATGATGTTGCCGCATATGCTTAGGAAAGTATCCATGCGCATGTCATGCAGTAAAGTATTGCTGATCTTCGGGTGTATACTGCCGCTTGATCTCATCGTTCATGCATCACCACAAGGGACACTAACGACCCGCTTGAATGGTCAAGCACAGGCCATCGCGCACGACACGCCCACCACAGCTACAGAAAAACCGCCCAGCAGCTCGGCTGGTTTTGCCCCCTCGTGTGAATTCACAATGGCTGCACAGCATTTCCCACCGCGATTTATCAAACTGGCGCCGCCCGCGTTATCATCAACGCAGCAAGCCCCCCATCTACCCAGCTGGCAAGGCTATAACGTCGAGCTATTTACCGCGCTCAGTCAGAGCGTTGGATGTCAGGCCACCATCATCGATGTACCTTGGGCTCGAGCGTTGAATCTGCTAAAACAAGGCGAGCTTACCGTCATGAGCAATATGTCGCACAATGCTGAACGCGAGCGTTTTGCCCATTTTATTGGCCCCCATCGATACGACCAAATGCTACTGATTGGACAGCGTCAGTGGTTAGGCACATTTAAAACGCTCGACGATCTTGCCGCGCATAAAGCGCCCATTGTATTGATGCAAGGTGTGTATTACGGAGAAAAATTTGCGGCGCTGTTGCCTGCGCCTAGCGCCCATCACATGGCGCCCTCTCCCTCGCGCTGGGTATTTGTCACCTCCAATGCGCAAAAAATCGATATGTTGGCCGGTGGTCGGGTCGAACTTAGTGTGGAAGACGAGTTAACCCTGCAGCAATTGTATCGGCAGCAGCGCTTAGATCCGGCCTTGATCGTGCCCTTGCTCACACTGGAAAAAAATGCGGTCTATTTTGCATTTAGCCGCCAGCAAATCACGGATGAACAAGCAACGTTGTTACAACATGCATGGCAACGCATCGAACGAGATGGCACTGTGCAGCGTATCACCAGCAAATATTTTGGCCAATAAGCAACCAGTTGCCGTCCAATACGTTGGCATTCGCCATTGTGTATGCCAATGTATGGTGATGGTCATCCCACGTAGGCCTAGGGTTATGGCTTCGTTTCAGGCGCTGCTAACCACTGCGCGGCCGCTGCAGGACGCCCCAGTTTATAGCCTTGCAAGCGAATATGCGGCCAGGGCGCAAAAAACTGCAGCTGGGCTTGGGTTTCGATTCCTTCGGCGACAATACTCAATGCCAGACTTTGTGCCATTTGAATAGTGGCATGTAAAATCCGAATTTTTTGTGCATCTTGCGGGATACCGGCGACAAACATCCGATCTATCTTGATACCCGCAGCCGGAATATCGACCAGCTGGGACAACGAAGCATGCCCGGTACCAAAATCATCAATATCCAAATGAAACCCAAGTTGTCGGAGTTGATACAAACGTTGTTGTAACGCGGCTTGTCGCACACTGACACTGGTTTCGGTCAGCTCTAAAATTAAATCTTGTGATAACCAACTTAGATGCTTGGCCATTTGCACCAAGCTTTGGAAAAATCGTTCATCCAATAGCTCAGGCCCAGCCAAATTAAGCGCAATCACCACGGGACGCTCGAGCTGCCGTTGCTGCTGCAAAATCGCCACCACTTGCTGCAGCATATGTAGCGACAAATCGCTGATAAAGCCGTATTGTTCAGCCAGCTGACAAAACAGCGCCGGCGATATCATTTGATCACGATACCGCCAGCGGGCCAATGCTTCAAAGCCTGCAATCACTAACTGCGTTTGACATTGCGCCTTCGCAACATTCGCGTCATGCTGCGCCGACAGCCACGCAGTGGAGGAGACAACGCTGTGCGGACTTTCAACCTCATGCAGGCATGGTTCGGCTGTGGTTTGCGGTGTGACTTGAAACTTGGGCTGTAGATATAGTTCAAGTATGGATTCTGCATCAGCAGGCTCTGGAATCGCTGCAGAACCCTCAGTGTGACGTTGTGTTGTGTGATCATGTGCTTGGCCATTTTCAGCGTCACCGCTACGCCCTTCGCAGCTGTGCGCATAAAGGCGATGTGACGTGTTCAAAGGACTGTGGCTGGATCCTTGCACCGAGCTTGATGGTAACAGCATGTCAAACGGACGAATGCTGGCTTGGATCGTTTGTTTAAGCGCTTGTGCTAGCTGAAAATGAAACTGGCTTTGCTGCGCCTGCTGTGCACGATAGGCTTGGAGTGGCTGATCCGCACTGGTGGTAGCGAGCGCGTATTCAGCCTGATTAAACAACAGCTCCAGTGGCAAACTCCCCCTAAAACACTGGCTGGTCCCGACATCATAGCTCAGCGGGATAACAAGAGTTTGCTCAGTGGATGGATCTCGTAACACTATCTCATGCGGTAAACTATCCAACAATTGGCTGAGTAGCCGTCGATCAGCACCACTATCTCCTGCTGGACATGCATCCGCTGCAACATCATTTGGCGTCATACTGGTGACATCATTTTGCACGCTATCGCTGCGCTCGCGGGGTTCTGCTGCCGGAAAAATAGGCACCACAAAACCAAAACGCACCCCATACAACCTTGCCATCACCACATGTGAAGGCCACTGCAACTGCACTTGCTTCACCCATTGCTGTAAAAGTTGATTACCCACATCAAAGCCATACTGCTGATTGATGGCTTTTAAATGTCGGATCCGCACTACGCCACCTTGCCATGCTTGAGGGGTTGGGCTTTGCCGTGTCCGCTGTGCCGCCCAGCGCAGAATACCGGTTCGATTGGGTAGATAAGTCAAGGGATCGGTGAATTGCCAAATATCCTGCGTTTGTTTGGTTTGTTGCAGTACGTGTTTCAGCTGAGCAACTTCACTTACATCTTGCACTGACACCCATTGTTGGCCTGATGGTGTCGTTAGGACGTGACTCAGGCGCAACTGCTGTGGCAGTGCAGTCCCGGACGCCGCCGCCATGGTCAACTGCGGGTGCAGCTGGCAAAGAACATCCTGCTGCTGCCAAAACGCCAACGGTCGAGCATCTGCAAGCGCCTCACTCGATGACAAAGCCCCTGAATCAACCGAAGGCTTACGCTGTTGCATAGGCCGAATCGGTTCGCCGACAGGCGCGAGAATATGCTGGATAAGCGTGCCGGCCTGCAGTGGCACCGGTAATAATTGCCGAGCCAACAAACTCGCCTTCACTAATGCACCTTGCGCGTCCAACAGCAGCGTGGGGATCGGCTGGTGTTCAAATAACTCGGCATGATTGGCATTGGCATGGCGCAATGCTTTATTGACATGGCGAAGTTCACGGGTGTGACGGCGCAGCGTCGCCAAAATACGCGCCATTGCCAACGGCAAGCAAAGGTTATAAAACACAAATATAAGGCCATGCAAATACGCATGGGTACCCGGTAACGTCAAACTGATGCCAAACACGGGCGCTATCGGAATATCACGTAATAAAAACCAAAATGGCAGGGCGTTAAAGACCATCAATGCTAAAGCGACCGGAACGCGAAAAAACAAAAGTGCGATCGTTGGTAAGGTGTAAACGAAAATAACCCCAAGCTTTGCTAAGGCAAAATCGTCGATCAGCAGCACCATACAGGTACCGCCAGCGACCACAATCACCAATAGCGCGACTGCAGCTGGGCGTAATGCCCGTCGTGATAGCCACAAAATTGCCACTAATGCCGCATAAAACGCAAACGTGATACCTATGATATGGTACGCCTGCTGTAACCATGCCTGCCACGAGCTGTGAACCGCAATAGTTAACACCAGTAACAGGCCAGAAAAGATAATGATCCGCAGTGCACTTTGTTGCCATACATGATGGCAAGGGGTCGAAAAGTCGGCAGGCTGCAATCGTAAAAATCGGCACATCCACTGCCAAAACAACATCATAATTTTAAAATTTTACATTAGCGTAAACATATTTAGCAAAATAGCAAAAACCCATGCAACCTGTCGATATGACTATGCACAATAATCGACTAAACATGCAAATTACACGACAGGTGACGCACTGGCATCATAAACACTTTAGTTTTAAACGATCGTATTAAAATGCATTTATACAATCCTTGGCGCAAAAAACCTAAAGTAGAAACAAAATAGAGCAAGGATAGCCAAGGTTTATTACATCTCCCCTCACATCATCATTATCGAGCACAGATGTTTCATTTTTGATTTTTAATAGACAAACCACGGCTTTAAATATGCACATTTATGCACAACACAACATTAACATGAGGCATAGCGACATGCGCCGATATCAGCAAATTAAATACAGCAGCGATCAGGGGAAAACCTTGACTCAGCCTGTAAACCAGGCGCAGAAGCAAGTTTCAAAGGCGAGTTTGTGCCGACTTAAGGCTATTCATAGATAAAATGCCTAATAACATCATGTCGATCAGCCAATAACATCATGCCGATCGCGATTTTTCTGCCCGCATTTACAACGTCTTTCTTTTACTCTGCTTGATCGGCATGCGTCAAGTTTGCACCTTGTTTTCGCA
>Ga0209812_10000618_pt1 | contig 30567 bp, 37 predicted proteins | sample JI71714BDNA_FD_187502 | JGI IMG/M metagenome (GOLD analysis project Ga0209812, IMG submission 187502) | Wastewater effluent complex algal communities from Wisconsin, to seasonally profile nutrient transformation and Carbon sequestration -... | ecosystem: Engineered > WWTP > Effluent > Algae...
TGGCGAGGCGGTAGCGACCGTCGCGGATGATTTTGATGTGGTCATCATGGATCCCCCGCCTGCCCTCGGCATGATTTCGCTTGCCGTTCTATCGGCCGCCAACGCCATGCTGATCCCAATGCCGCCGAGCATGGTCGATTTCTCGTCAACGGCCTCCTTCCTGAGCATGCTCGGCACCACGATGCAGCAACTCGAGGTGCTACGCGGCCGTAGCCCTGCCTACAATTTTGTGCGGATGGTGGCCAGCAAGGCCGATGATAACAAGTCCATGCATCGGGAGATCATCCGCATGTCTCAGCGCCTGTTTGGCGCGGCCATGTTGCGCGCCAGCCTTAAGGATTCGGCGGAGATCGATAATGCCAGTTCGCGGCTTAGCACCGTCTATGAGCTTGATCGTCCGATCACCAGTCATGAAGTTCACAACCGCTGCCTCAACCATCTGAATGCCGTAAATGGCGAGATCGAGCTTGAGATTCGGCGGACTTGGCCAAGCCATGCAGCAGCGCTGCGCAGGGAGGGGCTGCTGTGATGATTGTCGATCGACAATTTCGGTCGAACCCCTTGAACATGCGGAGTGATCTGTTCAGTGTGGAGCGCTTAATTCCGCGAAGTGACGCGGTTCAGGGCGCCTCTCGTCGCACCGGCACCGCAACGGGAGTTGGGCGGAAATTGTCGATCGACAATTTCCGCCGCGATCCCGGTCGCGCGGCCACTTTTCTAGGAGCTGAATGATGGGCAACAAGGGCTTTGGCGACGCACTTGCCGACGGCTACAAACCGGTGCCTGCGGCCAAGCCGGTTCGTCCGGCGCTGCCAACTGATGGCGTGCTCTCGTCGCGTTCCAGCACGCTGGCTGAGTTGGCCACGGGCAAATTGGTCACGGAGCGCACCATGTGGGTGCGCGCCGACCGTTGCCGGCCTTGGGCCCATCACAATCGTGACCAGGCACTGCTCAATGAGGAAAGTTGTGGTGATCTGATTGCGGCCTTCAAGGCGGAGGGTCGCCAGCGCATTCCGGCCGTGGTGCGACGGTTGAAGGATGACGCTTCGCACGATTATGAAATCATCGCTGGGGTGCGGCGCCATTGGACAGTGAGCTGGCTGAACGCCCACAACTATCCCGATTTTGACTTTCTGGTCACTGTCCAGGCCCTCAGCGACGAGGAGGCTTTCCGCCTTGCCGACATCGAGAACCGGGCTCGCAAGGATCTTTCCGATCTTGAGCGGGCGCGGGATTATCTGAAGGCACTTGATCTGTTTTACGCCGGCAAACAGACAGCAATGGCAGAGCGGCTCAATGTCAATCCTGCCTGGCTCAGCCGTCTCCTCGACCTCGCGCGCATGCCCGCCGTCATTCAAGACGCTTTTGGCGATCCTGCTCTTCTAAAGGTCGAGCACGCCAAGAATGTTGCCCCATTGCTGCGCGGTGGGCCTGGTACCGCAAAGGTGCTGGCGGCGGCGGGGGAGCTTGCCGAACGGCAACAGGCAGCGCGGGCAGCGGGCGAAGCCGTGCTCCGGCCGGCTGACGTTGTGCGCTTGCTTCAGCAGGCTGCTGTGGCACGGTCAAAGCCGGCCAAGGAACAGACTCGCACCGAAATGATCCTGGCGCCAAACAAGAAGCCGATGCTCAAGGTCACGCGCAAGAGGGGAGGGGGGATTGTGATGGAGGTTGTCCCGAAGAGCGGCGCTGCGCCAGCTGATTTGCTGAAGGCGATTGAAGCGGCGCTCGGCTTCGAGTGGGCCGCCGATGGCGTCAATGGTCGGTTGGCCGGTCCTTTCAAGGGCTGATCTCGGTACGCTCTCCGCTGCCTGCCCATCGACATCTACACCGCTCGTAGCTCCGCCGGGTGGTTCGTTCCACAGTTGCTCGTTCGCGGGGGCGCGCGCAGATTGGCGACCCCTCACTCTTCCCCTCTTGCTTCGCGCCTAAGCCGTTTCAAGCGACGAGTTCTCGCTTTCGTATCGATGGACTGGTCAGATCGATTGCGTAGGCAAGTCCCTGTTGGCTTAAACCGTGAAGCAGCATAGCTGATCAATTTGCGGCGTACCAACATCAGCCTCCCCGTCCGCGGCAGGGCCTAGACTGAACTCGCGATGGCCTCATTGCCGTTGGTTTAACCCAGACGGAGCCATTTGACGTGTCACTTCTGTGATCTCTCGTCGGGGCCGCCTTGAGAATTTGCAGGCCGCAATGATGAGTTGGGCAGGGACCCCGGTCTAGTGTCGAGCGGCGCACATTCAGCCATATTGGCTCTGGGCTGACGGAATTGGTCGCCTCAGCTCTTCCGGTTTCATGGCGTGATAGGGTAGCACCCTGTCTACTCGCACTGCGACATCATCCGCCGCCGCAACTTTGCCACGGCTCCTGAGCGTGCTGCCAGTGCCCTTGCATAGCGCACGGGCATTTCCGGCGAGCGCCAGTCGGCGGCCTGGCAGATGGCGGGCATTTCCGCGCCGCTGGCGGTGAGATCCTGCGCGAACCCCACCCTGAAGCTGTGCCCCGCAATCCCCTTGATCTGGGCCTCGACCTCCTCCGCACTCAATTCCGGCCGCAACTGCCGGAGCCCGCGGCGGGCGATGCGCCGCAGCACGTCGCGCAGCCCATCATCAGACAGGCCCGTGCCGATGCTGCCGAACCGGTCAACCGAGGTCAACAGCGGGGCAGAGGAGGGCAGGGGGCCTTGCTGGTCCTCCCGCGCGCTGATCCAGTCGGTGATGGCCGTCATTGCTTCCGGGCTCAGATACTTGACCTCTCCGAGGCCGGCCTGGTCGGTCTTCGAGCGCCGGATGGCGATGGTGCCTGAGCCATCGGCGGCCGCAGCGACATCACCGATGGTCATCGCCACATATTCGGAGCGGCGCCGGCCGAGATCGGTGCCGAGGTGCAGCAGAACGCGGTCACGCAGTCCCGCCGGGGAGGCGGGCAGGGTGGTCAGCAGTGCCATTACTGACAGCGGCTGTGGGGCGTCGGTGAAGATGTCGGCGACATCGCCTTTCAGCCGCAGCGCCCGGACCTGGCGCGGTGCGCCGCGCCCGATCAGCCCTTGTTCGCGCCTGATGCCCTTCATTTCGCCGAGGACGACGCGGTCGTGGGTGGGGGAGGGGGCATGGCCGGCGATGTCGTGGAGGATCGCAATGCTGGCCAGCTGCCGCGAAATGCTCGACGCCTTGGCGCCATCCCGGTGCTTCACGCGCACAAAGTCCCGCACGGTCAGCGCGCTGGCCGGCACCATCGCCACGCCAGCGCTCATACAGAACGCACGCCAGGCGCGGATGTCGGCAGCAAACGCCCGGCGGCTGTTGGCCGCCGCGCCATACCACCAGGCCTCGAGCCGGTCATAGACGCTGGGCTTGATGGTCTCCTGCTCACCGGCAAGCAGCGCGATCAGCTGCTGGCGCGTCGATGCGGCGGGCAGGGGGGGCGTCATCGCGCGGGCCCTCTTGCACCCTCAAGGGCGTTGCTGCTGCCGCTGTTCCGCGCCGTCTGCCTCATAGCCACGGCCATATCGCGCCTGCGACCGGCCTGCAAGCTTCTGATAAGTGCAATTATCACGAGTGTGCCGAGCAAGGCGCGGAAGGGCAGGGGAGAGAGCGGAATCGAGCCTTTTTAATAGCGACGTTTTTAATTGCGCCAACGGCCTTATAACGCAATCTATGGATATGGAGTTCGCCGGTATCATGATGGGATATGGTGAGCGCGCGGAGGAGCGTGCGGCGGCATTTGCTGCGCTGCTGTGTGCCGGGATGGCTATCGCGCGGCTCGATGCCGATGTGGCCCGCCACCCTCTGCGCGCCGGATGGCTGCGGGTCGAGCGCGAGATCGCTTATGCCGCCGCCCTGCGCGAAACCGGCCCCGAGGCTGATCCGCAGAGCATCATCGCGGCCCGTCTCGGCGCCATGACCCTGCCACGCGGCCATGTCCAGTTGGGCGACATCGACGATCGCGCCCGCCGCTGGGCCCCCATCACCCAGCGCAAGGGCCCGGCCGAATTGCGGGCGCTGGTGGCAAGGCTGGCGCCGGTGCGGGGCGTGCCCGATCTGGTCGGGCTTGCCGCCCGGGTGGCGCACGCGCTCTCGGACTGCACACAGGCATCGTGGGAGTTTGATGAAGATCCTATAACGGGGGAGCAGCTGCTGCGGAATGTGCCGGCGGAATCGGGGGCGGTCGATGCCGGCGATCTGGCACTGGCGCTGCCGTTCGCGTTGCGGCGGCTTGGGGTCACCACAACCGTGCTGCCGGGGTTGGTCGGGCGGCCGCGCGCCCTGGCGCGGGAAGATGTGACGCCCCTAGCCGCGCTGACCGCCTGGGCCGCCGCGCTGGAGCGGCAGGCCATGGACGGTGCGGCACGGCTGCGCGAACTGGAGACCTATGTGCGCATGGTCGAGCGCCAGCTCGCCGGCGTGCGGCGGCCCGTAGCGCTGCGGCGCCTGGTGGCGGTGGCGCTGGGGTCGTGGTCGCTGTGGGCGGCGCGCCTTTCCCGCCTGACGAAGGTGGACATCTCCAGCGCCTGGCGGACGCTCGAACAGGCGGCAGAGCTCGGACTGGTGGTCGAAGTGCCCGGCCAGAAGCGCTCGCGCGGCGACGCCACCCTCTATGCCGCCCCGCCCTGGCTGCGCACCGCCGGGCTGATGGCGGTACGGCGCGGGCGGCCGGCGTCGATGTTGCGGAGCCCGGAAGAGCCGGCGGCCGGCGACGGGCTCGCGGCCGCGATGGCCGAGTTCGACGCGCTGCTGGCGAATGTGGATCAGCTGCTGGCTCAATAGCCCAGCCTCAAGGCGACGTTGCGTTCGCCCTATGATCTGTGCCGGATGCAGTCGGGTTCGAGACGCTCAATTGGCCTCGGACGTTGCATGCCGGCAGTATCGACGCTAAATTGTGTCAAAAGGAGTGCGCCGTGTCCATTTCCCAATATGCTGACGATGGCCTGTTTGCGCCCGCGCGCATCGCCCGCATCCTGAAAACCAGCACCGACGACGTTGCCTGGTCGGTTGGGCTTGGCAAGGACGCCGTTCAGCGTCAGGTTCGGATCCGTTCCGACCGCACCCAGAGCCGCCTCCGCGAAATGCTGGAGGTGCTCACCAAGGTGACGCCGCGCCTTGGCTCAGAGCTCCTGGCCTATGCCTGGTATCGCGGCACGCCCTTGTCGGGCTTTGCTGGTCAGACGGCGATGCAACTGGTCAAGGCCGGCCGCGCGGCTGAGGTGCTGGACTATGTCGATGCCGTCGACGCCGGCGTGCATGCGTGATCCCGGCCATCACGTTTGAGGGCCAGGTCTATCGCGCCCTCAACCCGCGCTGGGCCGCCGAACCGCTGTCCGGCGAGGGAGCCCGCCTCTACGGCGGCCGGTTCAACGCGCGTGGCACGCCTGCCCTCTACACGTCGCTCACGGCGCTTGGTGCGCTGCGGGAGGCGCAGCAGGTCGGCACGTTCCAGCCCATCACGCTGGTTGCCTATCGCGCTCATGTGACGGCCGTATTTGATGCGACCGACCCTACAAGTCTTGCGGCGGCCGGCGTCGATTCCGCGACCATTGCTGATCCGGGCTGGCGAGAAGCCATGCGCGCACATGGCGTGGCGCCAACGCAGACACTGGCAGCCCGGCTGCTCGCTGCCGGGTTCAACGCATTGCTGGTACCAAGCTTTGCCCCCGGTGGCAGTGCCGCTGACCGCAATCTTGTCGTTCTGCGCTGGAACCTCGGCCCGGATGCCACGCTGACAGTCATCGACGATGAGGGCCGGCTCGGGTTCACGGGATCATCTGCCCAGCACGCACCATGATGGCTGTTGGCAGTCCATGTGGTCACCCGTGCGCTATCGAGCTGATGAATCACCCGCGCGCGGGTGATTCAGAAAATCCATGAGCATCAGCCTGTTGCCGGCGCTATCGTCGCCACATGGACAAGTGCCTCACCGATCTGGCTGCGCGGCCACAGATCATGCTGTCAGCCATCGACGAGGGCCGTAACATTCGGCGCGGCTACATGATCGAGCGCACGCAGGACCTGTTTGGATGGCATGTGGTGACCTGGGCCTGGGGGCGCCTTGGCCGTCGACCGACCCGCCGGGTCAGCGCGTTTGCGAGCGAGCAGGCGGCGATTGCGTTCGCGCGCCAGTTGCTGGTTCGGCGCGCCTCGGCACCGCGGAGGATCGGAGTAGTATATCAGGAAAGCCGCTCGCCTGCCTGATATGGCCGCCGTTGGAAATGGCTTTCTCTGTTAACCCGGGGGAGGCTCACGATACCAATCAGCGGACCATTGACTACAAATCTGCCGACATCGACAGCACCCATCAGCCGGGTGTCGGACCGTATCGTCCTATAGTTGCCCGGCTCGCATTAGAGTGAACCGCGCCGGGTTTGCCGGAGGCTGTTTGGTTTGAGTCACGCGGCGATAGCCGCTCCGTTGATCATGGCATAGTAGCGTTCCTCTGCCTCTGCGGGCGGGATGTTGCCGATGGGCTCGAGCAGCCGGCGGTGATTGAACCAGTCGACCCATTCCAGCGTGGCGTATTCGACGGCTTCAAACGATCGCCAGGGACCACGGCGATGGATGACTTCGGCCTTGTAAAGGCCGTTGATTGTTTCGGCCAAAGCGTTGTCATAGCTGTCGCCGCCACTTTGAATGCCCGACCGCGCAAAACTCTCAACTGGAAGACGCCAGCGGGTAGTGGGTCAGTTTGAAATCGTCTTGTAGGAGCCGCGCTTTGTCGGCTTTGCGTCGGCGGCATCGACCAGAGCGGCAATGTCGCCGATTTCCCAAAGCCGGTCAGACACGCTAGCGGCCATGGCTGGGGTAATGCGAAGCGTCTTATGGATGCGAACAAAATTGTAATACATCATGTGCAGCGCGACCGCATGGGCGTGGTTTTCGACCTTCTTTGAAAAGGCGTTGGTCAGCCTGGTGAAGCGGCGCATGTGCATCCGCGTGGTCAGGTTCTGGCGCTCGACATAGCTGGTCGAAACTTCCTGCGGATCGGGGCTGCCTGTGACACGCACTTTCTTCGCGCCAGTGCATTCGGCGGGGCTGTAGCGGCCCGGTGCGGTGATCGTTGGGCCGTACATCTTCACAAGCTGGGCATAGTCCACGTCGCAGCCGAATGCGCCTTCCACGGCTTCAAGATAAGCCTTGTGACCGTCGCTTGTCAGTTGCACTCGGTTGGCAAGGCGGCTTGCCAGATCGTCCATGAACCACATGGCATATTCAGCATCGCGCCCGCCAACGAGATAGGACACGATCAGCCTGCTATCGGCATCAATGGCAGTCCAGGTCCAAGTGTCGCCAGCGGCTTCCGGTGCAGCCTTGGCGGTCGGCACGTTCCTTTGCTTGGCATAGGTAAATGACCAGATTTCATTCACCTGCACCCGCTTTGCAGGCACTGCGCGCACATTGGCATCATGGTAGGCAGCGCAGGCTTTGCCAGCGTCGATCAGCAATTTCGTGACCGTGTTTTTGCTGGCACCGGTCAGGCGCGTGACCGCGCGGATGCTCATGCCCTCACAAAGCAGGTGAAGGATGCGAGCGCGATCTTCGGTGGAAAGCCTGTTCATAGGCACACCATACACCCGACCAGCCGCTTGTCAAGCATAACGGTCAGTTTAATGCATGGCGTTCAGTCGTGTGTTGACATGCGGACTCTCGTTCCGTACAGTGATTCAGCATGAGGATCGAGTTCGTGAATGATGACCTGGCGCGCATCTGCACCGACGAAGCGCACCGCCTGGGCCTCCCGTTCTCGGTTATCAAAGGCGCGCGCCGCAAACTCATCCAGTTGGATGCGGCAAAGGATGAACGGGACCTGAGAAACTTGATTGGACTTCGCTACAAGAAATTGACCGGTGACCGCGAAGGTCAGCGCTCTGTGCGCATCAACGATCAATACAGAATTGTGTTTGCGCTTCGCGATGAGGAATCGCCGCCGACAATTTTAATTCTCGAAATTGGCGACACTCATTGAGGAGGGGATGATATGAGCATCGCAAGTTGTTTAACTGATGTGCCTCATCCGGGCGAGTTCATTCGTGATGAATTGGACGCGCGCGGGTGGTCGCAGCGCGACCTAGCTTACATTCTTGGCACGCCGGAACAGTCGGTCAACATGATCGTATCTGGAAAGCGTGGGATCAGCCCCGACATGGCAAAGGCGTTGGGTAACGCCTTTGACGTGTCTGCAGAATATTTTGCCAACCTGCAGCAGGCTTTTGAAATGGCGAATGCCAAAGCGCCAGACCCAGGCATTGCCCGCCGCGCGCATCTTCAGAACGTCTATCCCGTGCGGGAAATGATCCGGCGCGGCTGGCTTCAGGAATCTGACATTGGCTTGTTGGAAGCCCAAATGATGCGCTTCTTTTGCGCCAATGATTTGGACAATATTCCATATTTGAACCACGCTGCGATGAAGAGCGACCCTAATGAAACTACTCCCGTTCAGCTTGCTTGGCTTTACCGGGTGAAACAGATCGCTTCTGAAATGATCACTCCGGCATATTCTGAAGCGAAGCTGCGGGCGCTTATTGCCGATCTCCCTCGCTATGCCATCGACCCTGAAGAGGCACGCCATATTCCGCGCGCCCTGTCCGAATGTGGGATTCGATACGTGGTGGTTGAAACGCTGCCTAATGCAAAAATCGACGGCGTTTGCTTTTGGTTGAATGACGATTCTTCCCCCGTTGTCGGCATGTCCCTTCGCTGGGATCGCATTGATAACTTTTGGTTCGTGCTGCGGCATGAGCTGGAGCATGTGCTCAATCGTGACGGCACCGGCCCGCTTTCGGTTGAATGTGTGGACGTTGATTTGGAGGACAGCCTGGGCGCTGGTTCGGGTGAACTGCCCCTAAGTGAGCAGAAGGCGAACGCCGCAGGTGCCGCTTTTTGTGTGCCCCCCGACGATTTGGAATCGTTCTATATTCGCAAGTTCCCGTACATCTCCGAAAAGGACATCCTTGGTTTTGCGCGCCGCATTCAGCGGCACCCCGGTATCGTTGTTGGCCAGCTTCAGAGGAAGATGGAGCGGTATGATTGGCTCGCGCGATACAAGGTTAAGATCAGGCACCATGTCACTGCCGCCAGCGTCGTTGACGGCTGGGGTGTTCCAGCGCCCGTCTCATTTTAAGGATCAGGTCACTATGACTTACAACGAGCGACTTCAGCGCGTGTGGCATGAATATGAGGCCAAGCATGGCCATGTGCCTGCAACAGCCCGTGATGCAGTCCATTGGGGCGTTCTGCATGGCATGATTCAAGTGCCCGAAGTCGATCCTTTGGCAAAACTCGCAGAAGATATGGCGACTGCGCTCCGCGAAGAATATGCGACTGACGCGCAAGGTCGTCGGTATAGGGTGAACCATGCTGTTCGCGTTACCAAAGGCGGGGTTCAATATACGTTTTGGGCAATCATGAAGGACGCCCCCCGTGACCACATGCAGAAGGCGTTCATTCAGCGCCGTGAGCAGATCGTCGGTGATTGTGTGCAGCTTTCCACGGACGTGGAAGCGTATAACGACATGAACAGCGACCAGCCCCCTATCCCTATGCTTTTCGACTTTAGGGATGACGTGGAGGAACGGCGGTATTGGGATGACAAGAAGGCGGCCTAGCCCTTCTTCCACCGAGCACTAGCGGCCACACTGGCGATTTCGGCACGTTGGGCAGGCGTAAGTGCGGCCGCCCGTGCGGGGCCTCCCTTCGCCCCGGCTTTACTAGCCCGCTTAGCCGACGCTGATTCTTCTGGGTCGGATGCTTCGCCAGTCGCGATCTGCGCAATCATGTGCGCCAGTTGATTTGGGTCGCGGGGACGCTTGGGAGGCTTCATAGCCCGTCATCCCGAAAGCCGGGCGGCAAACCCCAAGGCTCAGGGTCGCCAACGACTTCGCAGTAAATTTCTCGGACGCGCGCCTTTGTAAACCCGGTGGCTTTTGCCCATTCCCTGATATCTTTATCATCAGGCAATTCGTCAGGGTTGATTGCCATCGCGGCACGAAGCTGTTCCTCTGTCATATAGGCAGTATGCCACGGCTGGCGGCCAGCTTCACTCCCTGATTTCAAACTGACCCACTACCCGCCAGCGGAAGCGCTTGACGAGTGCCTGGCACAGATCGACAAACACCGTGTTGCGACGACCGGTTGAATCCGCCCTGGCTGCTGCGATCGGAGTGATGGATGAGGCCGCCGCTGCGCGCCGGCCGACGCGCGTGGAGCGCCTGCTCCAGCGCATCCAGGACGAAGCCCGCATGCGCGGTGCGTGATGCTCGCCAGCCCGTCCCGGACTTGATCCGGGATGCGGCGTGCGAACGTGTCGATGACGAAGGCTACATAGACGAACCCTGCCCAGGTCGGGACGTAGGTGAAGTCTGACACCCACAGCATGTCGGGCGCCGGCGCATGGAACTGCCGGTTGACCCGGTCCAGCGGGCATGGCGCCGAGCGGTCACTGATCGTGGTGCGCACCGGCTTGCCCCTGATCACGCCGGCCAGCCCCATCGCCCGCATCAGCCGGGCAACCGTGCAGCGGGCAACATCAAAGCCTTCGCGCTGCAACTGCCGCCAAGTCTTGCGCACGCCATACACGCGGAAGTTGGCATCGAACACGCGCCGCACCTCGATCTTGAGCGCGGCGTCCCGCCGCGCTCTATCAGACAGCTTTGCCGGATCATCGCGCTTGGCCAGGTGCGCATGGTAGGTTGATGGGGCGATCGGCAGAAGCTTGCAGATCGGCTCGACCCCATGGACGGCACGATGTTCGTCGATGAACGCGATCATCTTTTGAACGGGCGGTCGAGCTCCGCCATCGCAAAATATGCCGATTCCTTCCTGAGGATCTCGTTGGCCTGACGCAGCTCCCGGTTCTCGCGTTCCAGTGCCTTTAGCTTCGCAGCGACCTCGGTCGGAACGCCCGCCCGGCCGCCAGCATCGACCTCGGCCTTCTTCACCCACTCATGAAACGTCTGCGCCGCACAGCCGATCTTGGCCGATATCGAAACCACCGTCGCCCAGCGGGACCCGTAATCCCGCTCGTGATCCAGCACCATCCGCACCGCGCGCTCGCGCACCTCCGGCGCATACTTGTTCGTCGTCTTGCTCATAAGGGCTCCACCTTCTCAGGAGTTGGAGCCTCCGGCAAACCCGGCGCGGTTCATAAACATCAATATGCGGCTCTATCAGGGAAACCGAAGTGTGCTCGATGTTAAGGGCGGAGGCGGCCTCCGTCTGGGTCTTCCCGGCGATGTGCCGCAGTTCTCGCTGACCTTCCACCCACAACCGGCTGTCACACTGAACGACCCCGTTCTGAACGCCCGATCGCAGGCGATCAGGCCCCAAGAGAGCAGAGCTCCTGGTGATCACTTGCTCTCGGCCAACTCGCCGGACCGGATCAGGCCTGCGAAGCAGTCGACGTTCGCCAGCACGACGTCGAGCGCGTCATGCAGCGGCTTAAGCGCGTCCGAGTAGTCATCGTCCTCAGCACCTTGTGCTAAAGTTTCCGGCTCGAGTTTAATGGGTAGGCGCAGCCACTGGTTGTTGTCGATTGTGACACCCGCTGCCAGCAGAGTGGCAAGATCTGGGCTGTCCTGCGCCGTTAGGCGCTGACGGTAGCGCTTCTTGTCCATCTTGCTGGAGCTGAACCATAATGCAACGCCCGCCCCGTTCGGGCCTGCCTGCAGGAACTCGGCGAGCCAGGTTTCGTCGCTTTCGCCTTCCGGCCCTTCCGCCTCCTCGATGGTAAAGAACGGATCGGCATCGGCATCGTCATCTTTGATGATCCAATCATGGGGAGCGAACCAAATTCTATCGCCGTCAAACTCGGACACCTGCCAACCAAGTGGTTCGAGACGTCCTCGAAGCGCGGCTTCGACAGCCTCCCATAAGATGCTGCCGATCTTTTCAGCGTGTGCTAACGCGGCCTCAATTTCGCCGATGTTGCGGACGACAAGCGCACTCGCGGACTGAGTTTGTTCCATCGTTTGTCTCCTTCAGAAGCTGGCGATGTGATCAGCGAATTGGCTGATGAGAGTCTGGGTGGCGGTGCGCCCCGCCTTCGCAGGCCTGGCGACCTTCCGCGCGGCGGCAATAACGGCACGCCAGTCTAGGCTTCGGACATCGTCGCGGCCCGCTGGGTAGGGCGCCAGGAACAGCACAGCGGCCCGTTTGCCACGCTGTCGTCCCCACCGGGCAATCGTCTCGACGTAGCGGGTCAGCTGATCGACACCTTCAGCGGCGTCAATCTTGATCTCGAGACCGAGCACAAACTGCCCACCTTCGATGGTCAGGTCGACCCGGTCACGGTCGCCCCCGGCCACGTAGTGCTCGGTCCGGACGTGGAAGCCGCGCTCCAGTTCGGTCCGGTCCGGCAGCAGCGCATCTGGCCTGAGCGTGTCCAAGAGAGCATCAAGAAACGCAACGGCGACTGTCCCGGTGAGGCGCGGAGACAGGAAGCTGGCAAGCACGGCCGCGTTGCGAACTTCGTTGCGCCGCAATCCGGCCAGTTTCCATGGGTTGAGCAGCGTCCCCGCCGCACGCTCCTGTGCCAGTGGCACATGCATCGCCACCAGCGCTTCGCTCAAGCGCACAGGGTCTACCTTGCGGCGCTGGGCGATAACCGGAGCGGGTACGAAGCCGAACTTCCTGTACGCGTCGAGGAACTCAGCTAGACGCGCGGGCCATGCCTGCGAGGGCAGAGGCGTTCGGGCGCCGCGGTAGTCTGACAGGAAGCTTGCCAAGTGTTTAGGGCTGACTTCAGTGCGGTTCATATGGCCTTCCTACCAAGGTGCACTGACGAGGCTGCCACAAGCGTCTCGAAATGGCTGCAACCAACCCAAACCGTGGGAACCGCCGAGTCCTCGGATTCCTACAGCCGGGCAGGACGCGTTGCGCGGGGCCACCAGCTTGCGAACACTGCGGGCGCACAACTTCCGGCCGATTCGCTCCTACTCCAGGCCGGAAAGTATCCCCTCCCCGGCCTGGACCTGTCCAGTGAGGATCAGAACCGGAACCCCAACCCGGCCAGCACCTGGTGGCGGTTGAACCCGGCGCTCACGTCGAAAGCCAGGTCCGACTTGTCATACGAGGTGTAGCGATACTCGGCCTTCGCGAACATCTTGCCGAAGCTGTGCTCGACACCGGCGCCGACACGGATGCCGCCGCCATTCTCGCTGGCCTGGTAATTGTTTGCGGAATTGCGCAGGTCAACATAGGTCGCCGAGATGCGGCCACTGGCATAGCCGGCAAGACCATAGACCAGCGTGGTGGGCGAGGCCTTGAACCCCAGCCTGGCAAGCACCTCGAGATCACGGCCCACCTTCAAGCAGGCCTCGTCATTGCCAAAGATCTCCTCACTGACCTTGGTGTTCGTGCCGTAGCCGCCGATCTGCAAGCCGACGACACCGTTGCTGCCGATGGCGAAGTCATGGCCGGCCGCAGCGCCATAGGTGATGCCGCTCCGGCTCGCCGAAACGTTGGCGCCGTCGGCCGAGGCCTTGAGCTGGACGCTGTCGAAGCCACCGCGCAGTTCCACCCAGGGGCCAGTGAATTCGGCGGCAGAAGCACTGGAAGCGCCGACCAGCGGCCCATCGCATCGAGCGGCGCTGCGGAACGGTTGCACCACCGATGATGTGGAAGTTTTGCAGCTCTGTCATCGGCGCAGTTGGCGTTGGTCTGGCGATCCGGACAAACTGACGCACAGGCGGTTGCTGCCTTGATCAACCTCGACAGATTACCATGTTGTAATGCGTGAGCCGGGCCCCTCTGGCAGCGCTGCGGCGCCGCGGCGTCGGATCACATCTTTAGAACTTGTCCCGCTGGCCATGGATTTATCGGCCGGCGGAGAATCAGAGGATGATGACAATGCGTTTCTTGACTTTCGCTCTTGCCTTGGCGCTGACCGCTGGCAGCCTTTCAGTTCCGGTGGCGGCGTTCGGCGTCGCGCGCACGGCCGCTTTGGTGGATGTGGCTGCTTGAAATGTTTGAGGGAATGAAGCCCGATCCATTGCTTCGGCATTCGTGGCCGGATGCAGCCGAAATGCCCGCTGCCATCCATCAGCGCAATCCGTCTGACCACCGCCAGCCCCGGGACCTGTCCGATCGGATTGCGTGGCGGCTGACCCGGCTTTTGCGCTGGGTGGCGGATCGTTTCTTTGCCGGACGTTATGGCCACCGCGCTGTCGTATTGGAAACGGTGGCGGCCGTGCCCGGCATGGTGGCCGGCATGCTTCTGCACCTGAAATGCCTGCGCCGCATGGAGGGGGATCGCGGCTGGATCCACAAGCTGCTGATCGAAGCCGAGAACGAGCGCATGCACCTGATGACGTTTGTCGCCATCGCCCGGCCCAATGCGCTGGAACGCGCCGCGATCCTGCTGGCGCAGGGGCTGTTCTTCAATGCCTTCTTCGTGCTGTATCTGCTGCACCCACGCACGGCGCACCGCTTGGTTGGCTATTTCGAGGAGGAGGCGGTGATCAGCTACACCCAGTTCCTCAACGGTATCGATGCCGGCCGTATCGCCAATGTGCCTGCACCGGCCCTGGCCATCGATTATTGGCAATTGCCTGCCAACGCCCGCCTGCGTGAGGTGGTTCTGGTGGTGCGCGCCGATGAAGCCGGCCACCGCGATGCCAACCACCACTTCGCCGATCTGCTGGATAAGGCGGGATGATCAGCGCGGATCTGCTGGAGATCGAGCCGCACAGCCAGCCTTTATGATGCGGTCGTAGGGCACCCACTCTACACAAGTAGTTTATCGTGTATAAACACACTGATGGCGGTATAAAAAATATCCATTACACCCCCCAAGCAAGGAAGGTCTAAGCATGGTTTCACTTTCAAAAGGTCAAGGCATCAGCTTGACCAAAGCCGCCAGCAGTCTCAGCGTCATTGCCATGGGACTGGGCTGGGACGTCGCGAAGAAGAAAGGCTTCTTCGGCGGCGTAAAGGACGGCGAGCCGGTTGATCTGGATGCCTCGTGCCTCATGTTCGACAGCCGCGGCACCCTTGTCGATACCATCTGGTTCCGTCAGCTCAAGAGCAGGGACGGCAGCGTTATTCATACGGGTGACAACCGGACCGGCGATGGTGACGGCGACGACGAAGTGATCCATGTCCGTCTCAACGATGTGCCGGCTGCGGTGACGACGCTGGTGTTCACCGTCAATTCCTTCACGGGCCAGAACTTCTCCACCATCGAGAACGCCTTCTGCCGCGTGGTCAACATGGCGAACAACAGCGAACTCGCGCGTTTCAACCTGACGGGCTCTGGCTCGCACACCGCACAGGTCATGTCCAAGCTGGTTCGCAAAGACGGCGGTTGGGACTTCGTGGCGATCGGCACCCACGGCAGCGGTCGCACCTTCCAGGACCTGATGCCGCTCATCACTGCGGCTCTCTGAGCAGCATAGCGCTCCACCTCTGGGCCAGGGGCACTGCCAACCCTTGGCCCAGAGGCGCGTTCAAATCGCGCCAGAATGACCAGTGCACTGAGAGGGGATCATGACGACACTAACCCAGGGGGCGAATGCTCCGATCACCAACAACAACGTGCGGGTTGCCATTGATTGGCCAACCTCTAACGGCAGCATCGATGCCACAGCCTATCTGTTGACAGCAGCCGGCAAGGTGCGCGGTGATCAGGACATGATTTTTTTCAACCAACCCAAGGATCCTTTGGGTAGCATCGAGATCGTCTCCAGCAGCAACGGCATGGCGGTGTTCCAGATCGATACCAATCGGATGGCCGCCGAAATCGAGAAGATCGTCTTCTGCCTGACCATTGAAACGCCGGGCAAGACCATGGCCGCGTTCGATGGCACCTCGCTGGCTGTCACCGCCGGCGGCAATGCCATCAGCTTTGCGCCCGACCTCAAGAGTGCCGCCGAAGCCGCGCTCATCCTGGCTGAACTCTACAAGCGCAACGGCCAATGGAAAATCAGGGCCGTGGCCCAAGGCTTTGTTGGCGGACTCGCGCCGCTGGCACGTTCCTTCGGCATCGAGGTGGACGAACCGGCTGCCCCTGCCCCTTCGCCAATTCCGCCTCCGCCCATCGCACCGCCACGCGCTGCGCCACCTCCGCCACCACCTCCTGTTGCTGCGCCCGCGGCAGCGCCGCCGCGCCCCGTCAGTCTGTCCAAGATCACGCTAGACAAGGCGAAACCCAGCGTCAGTCTTGAAAAGCGCGGCAGCAGCTTTGGTGACATCGCCATCAACCTCAACTGGACCAGCAGCGGTGGCACCGGCTTCTTTGGCAAGCCCAAGCCCCTCGATCTCGATCTCGGCTGCCTGTTCGAGCTTCATGATGGCTTCAAGGGTGCAGTGCAGGCGCTGGGCAATGTCTTTGGCAGCCTCCATGGTGAGCCTTACATCCAACTTGATCAGGATGATCGCAGCGGAGCCAGCGCCGCTGGGGAAACCTTGCGCATCAATGGGCACCACTGGCCGAAGATCCGTCGGATCGCGCTGTTCGCCTTCATCTATGATGGCGCAGCCAACTGGCGCAGCACAGACGGCATGGTGACAATCACGATGCCCGATCAGCCGCCGATCGAATTTGCCATGCGCGACGGGCCCAATGGGCTTGGCTTCTGCGGCCTTGCGCTTATCGAGAACATCGGTGGCACCATGAAATTCACCCGGATCATGGAGTATTTCAAGAGCCACAAGGAATATGACGAACGGCTTGGGTGGGGAATGCGGTGGAAAGCAGGATCGAAATAAGGTTCTGCAAGCCATCCTGAAGGGAAGAAAGTTTTTATTATGCTTCGACATTTTGCGGGCTCGTTCATCTTTACGGGCGCTGCACTCGCAGTCGGTTCCGCCTATGGCTACATGTCTGGTGGCGGGATCGCAGGCGCACTCAATGTGCTCTGGATCTGCATAGTGCTCGGGATTCTGGAAGTCTCGCTGTCCTTCGACAACGCCGTGGTCAACGCCACGACCCTGAAGGACATGGATCCGGTCTGGCAACGCCGCTTCCTGACCTGGGGCATTCTTATCGCCGTGTTCGGGATGCGCGTGGTCTTCCCAATCCTGATTGTTGCCATTGCCGGCGACCTAGGCCCGGTCGAAGCGGTCAAACTGTCCTTTGGACAACCCGATGAATACGCCCGCATCGTCTCACAGGCCCATCATTCGATCATGGGATTTGGCGGGGCATTCCTGTTCCTCGTGGGCCTGAAGTTCTTCATCGATGGTGACAAAGAGCATCACTGGTATGCGCCAATCGAAGACAAGCTGGTCAAATTCGCCGACCTTGAAGCGCTCGAAATCTTCTTCGTGCTGTTCCTGGCCTACGGCATTAGCCGGTTCCTCCCGCACGATGAAGGCTACAGCTTCTTCGTTGCGGCCGTCTTCGGTGTATTCACCTTCTTCGCGGTGGACTGGGTCGGCAACGCTATTGGCGCTGACGAGGATGACACGAACGCCGCCAAGCGGACTGGTCTGGGTGCATTCCTCTATCTCGAAGTGCTCGACGCCTCATTCTCGTTTGACGGCGTCATCGGCGCCTTCGCGCTATCGAACAATCTGATCATCATCGCCCTTGGCCTTGGTATTGGGGCAATGTTCGTTCGCTCTATGACGGTCTTCCTTGTGCGTCAGGGAACGCTGAGCGAGTTCCGCTATCTGGAACACGGCGCCTTCTGGGCCATCCTGGCACTGGCTGGCATCATGTTTGCCTCGGTTCTTGTGCACATTCCCGAAGCCATCACCGGCCTCATCGGAGCAAGCCTCATCGGTCTCGCGCTGTGGTCTTCAATCAAGCACAACCGGAGCAACCCGGTAGGCGAAACCAGCGCAGCGGATTGAACCTGCGACTTTCCATCCACCACCCCTATCAACCAAGAGGATTTTCTCATGGGTATCAGTCTGAGCAAAGGCGGTAACATCAGCCTTTCCAAGGAATCCCCCGGTCTCAGCCGCATCATCATCGGCCTGGGCTGGGACGTGCGCGCCACTGACGGCAAGGAGTTCGACCTCGATGCGTCGGCCTTCCTGCTGAACACCAGCGGCAAGGTGCGGTCGGACTCCGACTTCATCTTCTACAACCAGCTCAAGAGCCAGGACGGATCGATCGAACATACCGGAGACAACCGCACCGGCGCTGGCGATGGTGACGATGAAGCGATCAAGGTCAATCTGACCAAGGTGCCGGCAGATATCGACCGGATTTCGGTGGCCGTGACCATTCACGACGCCGTGGCCCGTGGCCAGAACTTTGGTATGGTCAGCGGTGCGTTCATCCGTGTCGTGAACGAAGAGAACAACGTCGAGATCACCCGCTTTGACCTCTCGGAAGACGCGTCGACCGAAACTGCGATGATCTTCGGCGAAGTCTATCGGCACGGCGCCGAGTGGAAGTTCAAGGCCGTGGCGCAAGGCTACAAGTCGGGTCTGCTTGGCCTGTGCAACCAGTTCGGCGTCAACGCGACCTGATCAACCCATTGGCGGGGCTGGCGCACTCCAGCCCCGCCAATAGGCAACTGCAGCAAATTTCGCAGTCTGCCTTTTTCATCCCCTCAAGAAGGAATTCAATCATGGCAGTTTCACTCAGCAAGGGCGGCAACGTCTCGCTCTCCAAGGAAGCACCGGGCCTCACCAACATCACCGTTGGTCTGGGCTGGGATCCGCGAGTCACCGATGGCCAGGGCTTCGACCTCGACGCCTCGGTGTTCGTGCTCGGCTCGAACGGCAAAGTGCTAAACGACAGCAGCTTTATCTTCTACAACAACAGGTCGACGCCCGATGGCACCGTCGTTCACCAGGGCGACAACACCACTGGCGCCGGTGATGGTGACGATGAGCAGGTCAAGGTGAGCCTCGGCAAGATCGCCGCTGAAGTCGACAAGCTGGTGTTCGCCGTGACCATTCACGACGCCGCCGCTCGCGGGAATCAGAACTTCGGCATGGTCTCCAAGGCATTCATCCGCGTCGTGAACGATGCTGATGGCAAGGAACTGGCCCGCTTCGACCTCTCGGAAGACGCCTCGGTCGAAACCGCGATGATCTTCGGTGAAGTCTATCGCAACGGTGCCGAATGGAAGCTGCGCGCGGTGGGTGCGGGCTTTGCTGGCGGCCTGGGGCCGTTGGCCGCCTCCTTCGGCGTCAACGTCTAAGCTACGCGATGCGGGCGCGGAGCATGCAGCTCTGCGCCCGTTTTGTCGTCTGGCTCTCCCCTGTCTGAAGTCAACCGCCACCCCTCACACGTCACGGAACACCAGCGGATGCGTATCTGGTTCAATGCAGGCTATTCACAGACACGCGATGCCATCCTGCTGATCCGCCAAGCAGCGCAGGAGCGGCAGATGCCCGTGACAATCGTTGCCAGTCATGCGCGGCTTGATGCCCCCGCCCGCGCAGCTGCCGATATCGACGCCACCGAGCCTGACAAGGAACGGCACACCCCGGAAGGCCGCATGGCCTATGCACGCTGGTGTCTGGATTTTGCCACCGCCCAGCAGATAGATATCTTCTTTGCCCAGCGTGGTCGCAGCGCGGTGCAGGAGATCGAACACGAATTCGCAGCGATCGGGTGCAAGCTCGTGGTGGCAGCGCCGGCTGCTACCCTCGATATCATCGAAAACAAGGCGCGCTTTTACGAAGCCTGCGCTGACGCGAACCTGCCGACACCCGTTAGCATCCCCGTCACCGACGTCGATGGCTACCGGGATGCCTGCGAGACCATCAAGGCTCGCGGCTTCGATGTCTGCGTCAAACCCAGTTTTGGCGTATTCGGCTCCGGTTATTTCCGCATCGTGAGCGAAGGCAGTTTCTTCCGCCAGCTGATGCACATCGATGACCGTGTCATCCTCCACGAATATATGGCGAGCGCTATCGCGGGTGCCGGTTCCATCTCGCCGTTCCTCGTGATGCAGCATCTTCCCGGCACGGAATGGAGCGTCGATTGCCTGTGTGATAACGGACGCATCCTGACGGGTTTCGTGCGATCGAAGCGCAAGCACAGCCAGCTGATCGATGCCAATCCTGTTTTGATGGACCTCGCGGCTCGTGTCGCCGCGGAGTTCAACCTCTCGAATCTGGTCAACATCCAGTTCAAGTCGGCCAGCAAGGACGAGGACAACCCCTACATCCTCGAAATCAATCCGCGCATGAGCGGTGGGTGCTCCTATGGCGCGCTGGCAGGCGTCAATCTGCCGTGGCTCCAGTTCCTGCACGCAAGCGGGCAACTCACCCCGGCTGACCTGCCTGTCGTGCGCCCGACGCTGGCCGCAACCGTCTCACAGGCCATCGATATCACATCTGCTGGCGGCGTTGCGCGTGAAAGCCACAACCATGCGTGACATCACCCATGGCCAGCGCGTTGACCTCAACGGCCCAGTCTTCATGGTGCGCATCCAGGGGCGCAACCAGGCTCCCTTCAGCCAGCTGGCGCCGTTTCTGCTGCCACTGACAGCCAATGACCAGCTGATGCCCGGCTTCGGGCCAATCTACCCGGGTGAACAGCGGGCCGGTTTCGAATTCGTGCCGGGACGCGGGGTCGACATCGACCTCGCGCATGTTCCCGAAGCCATTAGCAAGCTGCAACTCATCCTCTACGTCATCGGTGGCCCAAGCCGCGGCATCGGTCTTGATCATGTCGGGCATATCGAGACGGTGATCGAGAGCCACTACCGCTTCGGCCTGGAATTGGGGGGGCGACGCGAAGCTGCGCTCATCCTTGTTGAATTCTACCGCCGCGGCGCTGGCTGGCGTCTTGCTGCCACCGGCCAGGGCTTCACCACCGGCATTCCTGGCATCATGCGCAGCTATGGCATCACCCTAGATTTGCCTGGCGCGACCGATGACAGGCCCGACATCGATGTCGATGAAGACACCGACGTTCCGCCGCCCGGTACCGGGGCCACTGGTTCAGGCTTTGCTGTGGCACCACGCCTGGTGATGACCAATCACCATGTCATCGAACACGCCCGGCTCATCACCGTGACCGGTGAAAACCCGAACGCCATCCATACGCCGGCCTCGGTCATTGCGCGCGATCCCATCAATGACATTGCGCTGCTGTCATTGAACCATGATGCGCTCGCCGTCGCTGCCTTCCGCAATGACCATGACGCCGATCTTGGTGAGGATGTCATTGTGGCGGGCTTCCCCCTGCAAGGACTGCTCGGCAGTGGGCCACAGATCTCAGCCGGCAACATCTCGGCCCTGACCGGCATTCATGGCAACAGCGCCCTGCTCCAGTTCAACTCGCCCATCGGTTCAGGCAACAGCGGTGGGCCGATGCTCGATGCCAATGGCTGCGTTATTGGCCTCGTGACCTCTGTCTTGCGACAACCACAGGGCCAAAGCTCGATTGCCCAGAACATCAACTTTGGCGTCAAGGCGAGCCTGTTGCGCAGCTTTCTTCACGCCAGCGGTGTAACGCTCCAGATCAGCGCAGGTCGGTCGGCAAGCCGTGCCGAGATCGCCCGTCTGGCGCGGCAGTTCCTCTACCGCATCACCGTTGAATATTGAGATCAGCCCATGGGTTTCCGGTTCCAGAAGCGTATAAAGCTCTTCCCCGGGGTCAGGCTCAACCTGTCCAACGGTTCGCCTTCCCTGTCGATCGGACCGCGCGGTGCATCGCTGACTGTGGGCAAGCGCGGCGTGTACGCCAATGCCGGCATTCCAGGCTCCGGCCTGAGCTACCGCACCCGTCTCGACAAACCCAATGGCAGCCGTCGGCAGCGCGAACCCCGCCCGGCGCCGGCCCCTGAACCGCTGCCGCCGGCCCGCTTCAACCTGCTCGTTGAAGGCGGCGTGCCCAGCTATCTCGATGAGAACAACAACCCGCTGCCCCAGGACCAGATCCTGCTGATCAAGCGCTACTACAAGGATCAGCTGCTGGAGCAGTTCGACAAGCGGGTTATCGACCTCAACAAGGCCCGTGATGCGCTGGGTGGTCTACACTATGAGCTGCAGCCGCCGGCGCCTCGCCAGCCTGTGCCGCGTGAGGCTCCTGTCGCTCAAAGTGCCGTCTATCCGGTCGAAAAGCCGGTGCGACCAAGCGATCCGGCTGCGCTCCCTGATTTCATGGAGCGCCTGAGCGCCTGGCGGGTCGCAAAGGCCGAATATGAGGCCAGAAACCCTGCTATGTCAGCACAGGGCGAGCCAGACTTGAGTGCCATCGCCGAGCCAATCCTGAACCGGCTCGGCAGCCTCACATGGCCGCGCGAAACTCGGATTGATCTTGACCTGTCCGAAGACGGCAGGACGCTCCTCCTCAATGTCGATCTGCCCGAAATCGAAGACCTGCCGGCCGTCACCTATGCCGTCTCGCGCAGTGCCGTCGATATCGTCGAGAAGCCGGCCTCTGCCACCAACATCGCCGAGCTCTATGCCCGCCACATCCATGCCGTTGCGCTGCGACTGATTGGCGAGGCCTTTAGTGCGTCCGGCGTGATCGATTGCGTCATCTTCGATGGCTACAGTCAGCGCCTGTCACCGGCCCACGGGCGCGTTGTCGATGAATATGTGCTCGCCATCAAAGCCCGGCGCTCACGATGGGAAACGATCAATTTTGGGAAACTCAAGGCCATTGATCCTGTCGCAGCGGCCGAACTGTTCGAGCTGCGCCGGGACATGAAATCGCGCGGCAGCCTGAAAGCAATCGAACCCTTCAAGAGCTGAGTATGGGAATGGATTTAGCGGAATTGACTGGGGATCGAGGAAACGTGGAATCAATGACGACCGCAATGCGCAGCATTGAACTGCCCAGTGGCAGGCTGGATGTGCATATCCACGAGGAAACGCCAGACTTCGGGCTGGACGTGCTGTGCGACTTTGCAGCCCGGAACAATCCCAAGCGCGGTTTCCTCGTGGTTTCCAAGGTGCTGGGACGTCATATCCCAAGCGATCCGCTGCTCATGCACCGTGTTCACGCTACTCTTGCGGCCAAGCTTGCCAGCACCGACTTGCCCGGTCCGGTTGTCTTCATGGGCATGGCTGAAACGGCCATCTGCCTGGGTCAGGCTGTCCATGACACCTATGCCAAACTGACCGAGCGCCAAGGCGACACGATGTTTTTGCACTCAACGCGCCAGATCCTTGACGGCGATGAGGATGGGATCGTTGCCGAGTTCAGCGAACCACACAGCCATGCTGCCCGCCACATTGTCTACAGCCCGTTGCAGTTCCAGTTGAAGGCAATGCTGAAGGCGGCGCGCTCTCTGGTTCTCATCGATGATGAAAGCTCGACGGGCACCACCTTCATGAATGCCGCCCGTGCCATGGCGCAGCTGGCGCCCTGCCTTCAGGTGGTCTCGACTGCCGTCATCACTGACTGGTCGAACGGCGCTGACTGGCGCCAGAAGGAAGGCTGGAAGGGTGCAAGCGTTGCCTTGCTTCGCGGCGAGCTGTCGTGGCATGGCCGTGCTGACTTCGTGAGCGAGACACCGCCTGTCACCAATACCGGTGCGCTTGGACACGTTGCCAACAGCTTTGACTATGGCCGGCGCGGCACGGCGACCCCCTATCACCGTCTTCCTGCAGGCGCGAGCTACGCCCAGTTCGCTGGCGCCATTACCCGCTCCATCAAGGCCCAATCCTATCTCGTGGTGGGCACAGGTGAGTTCACCTACCCGGCGTATCGTCTGGCACTGGCCATGCGCGAGCGCGGTCACAAGGTCTGTGTGCAAGCCACAACCCGCAGTCCTGTCCATCTTGGCGGTGCAATCGGCAGCGTGCTGCGCTTTGCCGACAACTATGGCGCCGACGTCCCGAACTTTCTCTACAACGCCCAGCCAATTGACGGTCAAAAGGTCATCATCGTCTGTGAGACGGGAGAGGCCAGCATCGACCCCACGTTGGTCGAGGCGCTTGATGCCCACGTCATCGCTCTGGGGTCAGAAGCCAAAAGGAAAGCCGCGTGAGCACATACCACGCCATCGCGCTGGTCGATTTGGACGACACGCTGTTTCAAACGGCCCGGAAATGCCCCGCTGACATCCCTTTTGAGCATCTGACCTTGATGGCCTGGGGCGATGATGGACGGCCGATCAGCTATGCCACGCCGCGGCAGATGAACTTCATCCGCTGGCTGGAAGAGACGTCTCTCGTCGTGGCCGTCACCGCCCGCAGCACCGCCGCGCTAATCCGGACAGGGCTGAAGTTCGAGAAGGCTGTCACCGCCCACGGTGCCGTCATTTTGGATGCGCACCCCAAGGAGCATGCCGGCATCCCGAACGTACGGCGTGCTGCATGGCAGTCCACCATGGAGAAGGCATTGGCCTCCTTCCACAAGGACCTGCTTGAGCTTGAGCGCGATGTGCTTGGGAATGCCGCAGCATCAAACCTGCGTGTGCGCACCAACATCATCAAGGAAGACGGCCTGCCGCTCTATCTGGTCATCAAGCACCAGGACCCCGACGGCAATGACGCAGAACTTCACCGGGCCACTGCACCAGCCCTCAATGGACTTCCTCACGAGTGGACGGCCCACGTCAACGGCAACAACGTGGCGTTACTGCCGCCTGGTCTGGGTAAGGCCCATGCGGTGCGCGACCTGCTGACGGAACTGCGTGCCCAATATCCGCATCTGCCGGTGATCGGCATCGGCGACAGCCACACCGATGCTGATTTCATGGCCCAGTGCGACTTCGCGATGACCCCCACCGCTTCGCAGCTCGCCACCCGACTGTTTGCGGGCCTGACGGCCAAGGCCCCCGCGGATTACGAGCCCACCCAATGACAACGACCCTTGCCCGCGAGATCCACACCAGCATGTCCGGCAGCTATGATCCCAGCGATGTCCATTTCCTGCTGACACCGATCAGCTTGCAGCCCATCGATGTGGCGGAAAAGGAGCGCCGCATTCAGGCCGGCACCTTCCATTATTCGGCAATGCTCTCGCCTGAGAGCGCACCCGATGTGGACTATATGGCCGCCTACCGAAGTGCCTTGGCTGAAAATGGCGAGAAGCTTGCCAGCCACATCAACATTCTGGCCGACGCCCTCGTGAGCAATTGCTGGCTCATGGGTGATAACACGAAACCCGGCGCCATCATCTCGCTGGCCCGCGCCGGCACGCCCATTGGCATCTTGCTGGCCCGTGCCTTGCGCCGTCGCGGCGTGCTGGTGATGCATTATTCGATTAGCATCATCCGTGGGCGCGGCATTGATCTGAATGCGCTTGCCCACATCATGGAGCGCCATAATGCCTTTGTCTTTGTCGATGGCTGGACCGGCAAGGGCGCAATCGCCAGAGAGCTACGCGGCACAGACGGCCCGAAGAAGCTTGGTCTCGACCCCAAGCTGATCGTGATCGCAGATCCGGCCGGCGTTGCTGACTTGGCCGCCACGACGGAAGACTATGTCATCCCTTCCGGTATCCTCAATGGCATTGTCTCAGGGCTGATCAGTCGTTCCGTGCTGAACGAGCAGATCGCGGCCGATGCGTTTCACGGCTGCGTGATCCTCGACCATCTGAAAGCGCACGATGTCAGCCGGGCCTTCATCGAGACCATCGACAGCCTAGCAATCGAGACCGCCAATCGTTTTGCCCGTTGCGACGAGCACATCGACGATGAGATGCGTGAGCAGCTTCAGGCCGACTGCGAGGCAATGCTGCGCTTCATCGCGGACCGCTACAACGTCGGCGACCGGAATCGCATCAAGCCGGGCATTGCCGAAGCAACCCGGGCAGTCCTACGCCGCGTTCCTGAGAGGCTGCTGGTCAGTGACCCGGCTGATCCAGCGCTGAAGCATCTCATCTTGCTGGCAACAACCAAGGGCGTCGCAATCGAGCGCTTGCCGGACACGTGCCGCTACCGCGCCGTGGCTATCATAGCAGAGGTAGGGGGGGAGTGATGTTGGGTGAACATCCCCAGCAGAGAAGAAAAGCCATGCAGATCAATTCGGCACGACTTGGCGCAACCCTTTATGTTCCGGCAACGCGGACAGATTTGCTGGCCATTGCCAAAGGCGAGAAATATCCCGAACTGCGCTCCGTCGTGTTCGATCTCGAAGATGCGGTGCTCGAGCGTGACACCAGCATTGCGCTGGCAAACCTCCAGGTGCTCGCTCGCCAGCTGGAACGCACGCCGGACAGCCATGGCCACCGTCCGTTCCTGTTCGTGCGTCCACGGGACGCCAACATGTTCGCCCGCATTTGCGCCATGCCCGGCATAAACGAGATTGACGGCTTCGTAATCCCAAAGGCCACAGCCCAGGTGCTGCCGAGCTATATCAGCAGCCTCGCCAATCCGCGTCACATGATCCTGCCGACGATTGAAACCCGCGAGGCCTTTGACCCCATCGAAATGCGGCGTCTGCGCGAGCAGCTAATCGCGATCCTCGACCGCGTGCTGGTCGTGCGTATAGGTGGGAATGACCTGTTGCAGACGCTTGGCTGCCGGCGCTCCTTGACCCGCACCGCCTATGATGGCCCGCTGGGTCAGATCATCAGCAACCTTGTTGCCACCTTCGTGCCCTGGGGCTTTGCAATGAGCGCGCCTGTCCTCGAAAACTTCAGCGACATGGCATTGCTCCAGAGCGAGATCGACCAGGACATCGAGCACGGGCTGCTGACCAAAACGGCCATCCATCCCGATCAGGTGGCCATGATCCAGCGCGCCTACATGGTGGACGAGAACGATTACACGAACGCCGTGCAGATCCTCGATGAACATGCCCCCGCTGTCTTTGCCGTTGATGGCGTGATGTCCGAGCCGGCCACCCATCGTGGCTGGGCCCGGGCCGTGATTGAGCGGGCAAGCTGCTTTGGCGTGCGGCCTGCTGGCAATAACCGCACACTGGCGCTGGTCAGCTGAGCCGCTTTGCTCGAAAGGATAATGCATGTCTGACTATCGCTCGCTCATCGAACGCATCGACGGCTCCGGCATGGCGTTTGAGGTGTATGAGTTCCACCGCAAGGCGCATGGCGCCACCATGACCGCTGGAACCATCCCTGCGCCTGGCAACAGCGGCGTCGGCACCACCATCAATGTGCAGTTGCCGAACCCTCAGGTCTGGCGACAATTGAAGATCGTGCTGGCCGGTGGCAGCGCCCTCTTGGAGCCGGGTGCGCTTCAGTATGCGCGCGGCAACCTCCAGGTCGAAGTTCAGAAGCTCAACGCCAAATCGAACATCTTCACCCGCGCCATCACATCTGCCGGCACCGGTGAATCCGGTTTTGCCACCAGCTACAGGGGCAATGGTGAAGTCTGGACCGAGCCCACCACTAAGCACTTCATCGTCGCTTCGATGGATGGCCCTCAGGATGCGCTGCTGCTCGATGATCGCGCCTTCTATGCCTGCGAGGGCACGATCAGCCTGAAGACCCACATCCACAACAGCGTTCAGGGCCTGCTGTCAGGCAACAGTCTCATGCAGCCGAAACTCGAAGGCAAGGGAACTTTCGTCATCGAATGCCCCGTTCCAGCCAACGAAATCGAAGAGATTGATGTCCGCCCCGGCGAAGAAGTGATCGTCGATGGCGAGATGATCCTCATGTATTCCGCCCACCTGACGGTTGAGCTTGCACCGCTCGTGCGGGGTCTGCGGAACCTGTATCGCTCCGGCGAAGGGCTGGTTTACAAGATCCGTGGCTCCGGCAAGGTCTGGATCACGCCGACCGTCCATATTGGTCATTAATGTAAGCATGGGAGGAGGGGGAGCACCGATGGCACGCAATGCCTTCGTCACACGCCTCAAGATGCTGTTGGGCGGCAAAGCCCAGCCTCAGCCACCCTTGAGCACTCCCCCTGCCCCGCCAGAGCCAAAGCCAGCACCCTTCAATTATGATGACGATCGCATCCCAAGCGCTTCCAGACCGCGCGTTGCAGAGATCCAAAAACTGCTGGCTGACATCGAGGAGCAGGCAAAGCTGACCACCCAGGGCCGCGATGCCCTGCAGGAAGCCCGCCGGATCGGGCATACCTATCTGCCTGACCTGATGAACAGCTACTACCTGATCCCGGCCGAACACCGCGCCGAGATCTTCCGACGCACGGGGAAGTCGGCCAGCTTCCAGCTCAACGAACGGCTCGACACGATGATCGAGGAGCTGAAGCAAATCTCCAAGAGCTTTGCTGCCGGCCAGATCGACAGCTTTTCCGTCAATCTGCGGTTCATCGATCAGCGTTTCAGCAATGATGGCGGCAACGATCCATTCTCGCCTACTTCGCAATAATAGTTTTGGCAAATTTTGTGTGGATTTCATCTTAATAGCTATTATTAATTTTACAAAAATGAAGGAGGTGAAATTTTTTCTATCCTCCGAAGTCAAAATGAAAGACGCCTGCTTTGTTCTAGAGTCGATTGCATTCAGGTTGAACCGACAAAGCTCCCTCCCTTCAAGGGAGGGCGAGAGACGAGCCGCAGGCGAGGCCCGGGGTGGGTGTTACATGTGGCAACAGACAGGATCACCCACCCCGCTCGGCTGGCGCCGAGTCGCCCTCCCTTGAAGGGAGGGAGCATGGCGCTTCAATCAAACTGCAATCGACTCTAGGTGAACAAATGGCCAGAGCCAGCCCGTCCGCGCCCCATAATCGGTTCCAGACACATGAGCGAAAGGTAGGCGCTATTCGACAGTACCCAAATGTGGCGAGGTCGGTGCTGCTGGGATGTAGGCAATGCGCCGCGGCCGTCGCTCCGTGCGCGCGCCGCCTTGCTCTGGCCACCGTTCTTGCGGAGCTCGGCAAGGAACGTCTGCTTTCTTTTCGCCCGCCACTAAGAACGTTGCCTTTACTAGCCAGGCATCCCTTTGCCGGCCAGGCGCTGAACTTTACCCGTCGGCTAACCCCTGGCTATGCGGATCAGGCGCCGGCGTTCACGTTCATCTGCGCGTTTCCAGTCGTGTGGATCAACGCCGGGCGGAGCCATCCGCCGCGGGGGTCTGGGAGGCTCGGGCGGCCTCGGCTCGTCGTCATCCGGTGATCTGCCGGCAACGCTTCGACCGAACAATCGTGCATCCTCGCCGCGCTGTGACTGAAGAGCTCGGAACGGAACGCCACTGCGGCGGCTCCACATGAAGAAGGCTTTCCCTTCGCACTGCCATATCCGGCATGGTCCTTGTGCGTCGATTAGGCTGAAGCTGCGGCCGCGAAGCTGGATCAGCGTATCGAGGTCCACCATCATCCAGGTCCGACACTTCGCACACACTGCGGCCACGGCAGTGTTGTGCTCCTTCATCAGGCCAACGGTCTGCACATAGATCGGCCACAGCTCAACGACGTCCCTGCGCCTTGCCACTTGGTGCCCCCAATCCGGTGCCGCCGTTTGGCAGCGCGCACATTAACGCAGTTCGATCGGCAGCAGGGGCAGTGAAGCAGCGTCGCTGCCGCCGGAAAGCTCACGATCACTATCGATGCGGGGCGCGAGGGTTTGCACTATGATCGCAATGGCAGATCTACGCTGGGCGCGGTCGGGATGGGCGAGCCGCGCGGCGGTGGCCGGCGCCATCGCCGTCATGGCGGCATCGATATGTTCGATAAGGCGGGCGTGCTGGAGATTCGTCATGACCGGATGAGAACAGATGAGGAACATAGAGTCAATCTGCCGACACCGCCGCACTGGACGTCAAAGAGCCGTGCTGCTCGCCAAACGAGGTGGCCTGAAGTGGCTGATCAACGGCTAGTCTGAGCGCATGCTAGCGTCGCTGTCATTCACAGCCCACGCCGTCACCATCACGATCAAGATGGGGGCCATAGCCAGGCTCGCCGCGCCGTATCGCGGCTGCACCTGCAGCCCTGACCGCAGCGCAGTTGCGATAAAGGACTTCCTGAGCTGCGGAGGCGGGTGCAACAGCAGCTAACGGCTGCGATGAGGCGGCACCATTGCCAACCAGCAGGTCGGTGCCGCCGAAGCCGATAGACAGGCCAACGACGCCAGCGAAGATTCGCGCGCCAACCCCGCGCCGATCGAGGGCAGTTACAGCAGTGATAGGGTCACCCCGCATTACCATTTGCTGGTAATGCTACTGCTTTTCTTGCATATAAGCCAAGGGTCGTATGAGCGCGGAAGAGCGTGACGAACACGGCTGACCCTATTGCCCGATTGACCGATGCCCAGCGCGAAGTGCTGCGGCTTGTCATGGCCGGCTTCAAGTCCAAGGAAATCGCCTATCAATTGGGCATTGGCGAGGATGCCGTGAACAAGCGTCTCGCTGCAGCAAAGACAGCGCTTGGCGCCCCCAGTCGGTTCGCCGCGGCACGGCTGCTTGCGGCACACGAAGCGCAGGATCAGACATACCATTCTCCCGGCGGCCAGTTTTTGGCCGTTGAGGATGAGGGGTCGGCTGCGGACATTGGTCTGCAACAACCAGACCAGGACCTTGCCGATGTCATCCCTGCCCACCAGCACCAGGTGTCCGAACCCCGCCTCGACTACCAGGTCATGCCTGCCGCCGCGGCGGCACCAGCAGGGCCGGCGCGACCTGCCAGCTTCCCGGATGCCCGGCAGCTGTTAGCGACGCCCGGCCGGGTGTTCCTGCTGACCTTCCTGATCGGCGTCGCGACGGCCTTGCTGACCCGCACCTGATCCCGCCCCAACCGAAGCTCCATCACGCCAGCATCTTGGTGGCGAAGGGGACGTCGTGTCCGCACTTCTTGCCATATCAAAGCCTGCCCATGCCGATGACGACGGCCGTCGCATCCTC
>Ga0209812_10000619_pt1 | contig 30542 bp, 26 predicted proteins | sample JI71714BDNA_FD_187502 | JGI IMG/M metagenome (GOLD analysis project Ga0209812, IMG submission 187502) | Wastewater effluent complex algal communities from Wisconsin, to seasonally profile nutrient transformation and Carbon sequestration -... | ecosystem: Engineered > WWTP > Effluent > Algae...
CGGTGCGTCGCGATGTGATGAAAGCTGCTAAACATGCATTGTATGCAACAGCCGGTGAAACAAGCAGCGAACGCACAACCTTATTAAATTGGGTAAAACAATACGACCAGCTTAACGATGAGCGTTACAATGGCAATTTATGGAGTAATTCAAGTGACGCTGTGTTAAAAGCTGCTGTCATTCAACCAGAATATGCTGCAGATGCTCCGCTAGTTAATGGTTTTGAGATTATTAATAAATGCTTTGATGAGCATTTTGCGAAAAATGATAAAATATTTGCTTTTGGTGAAGACCTAGGTAAAATTGGAGATGTAAACCAGGGTTTTGCCGGCTTACAGGAAAAATATGGTGAAAGCCGGATTTTTGATGTGGGTATTCGCGAAGCCACTATTGTGGGACAAGGTATTGGTATGGCCATGCGCGGAATGCGCCCAATTGCTGAAATTCAATATTTAGATTATTTATTATATGGTTTACAACCAATCAGTGATGACCTGGCAACCTTGCAATACAGAACTGCAGGCGGTCAAAAAGCACCTGTCATTATCAGAACCAGAGGACATCGTTTAGAAGGCATTTGGCATACAGGCTCACCAATGGGTATGATTTTACATGCTTGTCGCGGTGTGCATGTTTGTGTGCCTCGAAACATGACACAAGCTGCAGGGATGTATAATCTCCTTTTAAACTGCGATGAACCGGCTATTGTTATTGAGTGCTTAAATGGTTATCGTTTAAAAGAACCACTTCCTGCTAATATTTCTACATTCACAGTTCCATTAGGTGTTCCTGAAATATTAACGCAAGGCGATGATATTACAGTGGTATCTTATGGTTCTACATTACGTATTGTTCAAGATGCTTGTAAGTTGTTGGCGGAACGCGGAATTAGTGCAGAAATAATTGATGTTCAAACACTTATGCCTTTCGATATTTATGGTATCATTCGTGAGTCGGTAAAACGTACCAGCAGGGTGATATTTATAGATGAAGATGTTCCCGGTGGAGCATCTGCATATATGATGCAACAGGTATTTAAAGATGAGAGCTTGTTCAGGTATTTGGATGCATTCCCTAAATGTTTGAGTGCACGTGATAACCGTTCAGCTTATGCTAGTGATGGCGACTACTTTTGTAAACCAAATGAAGAGGATATTTTTGAGGCAATCTACAGCATGATGCATGATGTGAGCCCTAAAAGTTACCCGGCCATCTTTTAATAAAACGTAAATGCCGGGGTTAAAATACCCGCAAATTACAAGGTTAGGAAGGAAGTGGAACGGGCTGTAATGTGCCGCTATTAGCGCGTTTCAGCCAATTTTCCATCCCGGATTCCTATTCGCAACGCTTACAAAAGTCACCAAAAATATTTTGAGATAGATTCATTATGTTATAGTTTTGCATCGTTAAACAATTTATTAATTATTATTTTTTTTTAAAATGGAAACTGGTAAAATTAAATTTTTCAATGCCACCAAAGGTTTTGGTTTTATTGTTAAAGACGGAACAAACGAAGAAATTTTTGTTCATCAATCAGGTTTGATTGATAAAGTAAAACAAAACGACCTCGTTACATTCGACATCGTTGATGGCCGTAAAGGTAAAAATGCTGTTAATGTAAAGATTGTTGGATAATAACAACACACAGCAAAGAAATAAAAAACCCTGACGATTGTCAGGGTTTTTTTTATGCTTGAATTATTTAGTTTTCAGCTTCATCCATGTTATGGAAAATATTCACCACATCATCATCTTCTTCTAATTTTTCAATCAGGTTATTCACCAAATTTTCGTTGTCGGCATTTAATTTAATTTTATCATGAGGTAAGCGCAATAATTCAGCACCCATGATTTCAATCTTCATATCATCCAACTTTTTCTGCATGGTTCCGAAATCGTTGAAAGTTGTTTCAACATATACCACGCCTTCTTCTTCATAAATATCTTCAGCACCTGCATCAATCAGGTCAAGTTCCATTTCTTCTAAATTGATTTTAGTAGCCTCTATTTTAAAGATGCCTTTGCGGTCGAACAAGTAACCTACAGAACCACTTGTGCCCAATGCACCACCACCACGGCTGAACAACAAACGTACGTTAGCTACTGTGCGTGTGGTATTATCGGTAGCGCATTCTACCATCATAGCAACACCGCCGGGTCCAATTCCTTCATATACTACTTCTTCGAAATTGCCTTCTTCTTTGCTCGAAGCGCGTTTAATTGCAGAGTCTACTCTGTCCTTAGGCATTTGAACAGATTTGGCATTTTGAATGGCCAAACGCAGTTTAGGGTTGGTATCAGGGTTAGGTCCGCCATTTTTTACAGCAATAGCAATTTCACGTCCGATACGGGTGAAGTTTTTCGCCATTGCATCCCAGCGTTTAAATTTTTTCTCTTTGCGATATTCGAAGGCACGTCCCATTGGTAAAGTAATTTTGAGGATGCAAATTTAATTTGTTCAGGCACAATTGCCAACTCGAAACCGATTTCCTGTCAGAATACCACAAATTTGTGCGCCGAAACCTTATCATCTGCGGTCAGCCGAAAGAAATAAACGCCACTGGCCAAATGTGAAATGTCAATAGGGTAGATGTAACTTCCTTCTCCTTTGATACTTTCTTCAATACGAAATACCACCTGACCGTTGAGGTCCACGAGGTCTAATACCACTGAAGTAAGTGAGGTAAGTCCCATAATCAGGGTTGTAGTATTACTTGCCGGATTACCATATATAAGCAATTGTTGTTCGAAAGCGGTATCAATAGGTGGGATAATCACTTCATTATTTTGATTAGGGCTAGCTTCATCTAATTCAACAAAAGGACCGGAACCATTTGGAATTCGACCTATCGATTGGTCGGCAATCTGATTGGTGAACGAAACGGTATCTATTATTGCGTAATAATATTCAGGTCCTGAAAAAATACCGATTTCATCTTTGTCGCCATCTAACTTAAAATTACAATGGAATATTCCAGCTTCAGGATTATCATCGGCATAAAATAGCGCATAAGCACCTGCATATAATATAACATCAGGCATTTTAAATTTACCCGGGCGATCAAATTCATCGCTTAGGTATTTATCACCTAAATAAATATTAGCTGCTGTTGGATTAAATAATTCGATATAATCTGAATAAACATTGTTCTCATCAGGTAAGGTGATAGTATTAATAGCTAAAAATTCATTAATTACTATGTGCTCAGGGGAAAATCCAACATAAATACTATCAACACCACATAAAGGATAAGCATTCATATTACCTGCATTATCAGAAGCTGTTATATAATAATATAAAGTTTCATTTTCATGGAACATGGATTCTAATAAATTGCCATAAATACCATCACCACTCACGCCATCCCAATGCGTACCATCATCGTACATAGTAGTGGATTCAAAATCTACATTATTATAACTCCAATTTAATATTACTTCTTCTATTGCTGCGTCATCTTCAATAAATGCTGTTATTTCAATAACGTCACTTGACGATGGCATTAAAGGATAATGATGAATGTATTTAATAATTGGCGTTATATTATTTAATTCAACTTGTGATAAAGTATTTTCATCTCGCGCTTCAATAAAATTTTTAATGCCATAAGGCGTATGGTCGTCAATATTATTTTGTTCAAATCCATTATAAAAGTCATCGTAAGTGTAGCCGTAATCGAAGGTGTGTAAAATATCATCTACAACAGCCGGCGCTATTAATTCACGAATTGAATCTATATGTGGATTTAATACATCAGGATGCATAGCAACGGATGCAATATAATTGAGATAATAACTAAACCGATTGCGGTATTCATCAATCTGCATCAGCTTTTCAACCATGGGTCTGTCGTCAAAATTCCATTCATAAACATCGCGCTCAGTCCAATCGATTCCAAACCAGTCGACACCTAAAACATTATCACAATCGTAACTTAAAAATTCGAGTTGGCCGGTAAAATTGTTATGATATAAATAGAAATTATTTTGATTGGCACCATAATTATCCCAATGGCCGGTACTGATATCTAATGCATAAATTTTTAAGAATTGGTCAACATTAAATATTTTTTCAAGTTCGCAAGGTAAATCAGCAATTGGTGTGTTTTCTAACACATTGGTCAGGTTTATTAAATCTGATTTGTCGTTAGCACTTTCGTTATTCAATAATTCATATGAGCTATAAGCGGCTTGGCCTTCACCATTGTATTCAAAGTTACTGCCATATACACATTTATATAAATTCCCTGAATCGTCACCATAACGGTTGCGCAAAAATACATCATCATATTCTTCAGTTAAAGAATACAACCCATAATAAAAATTATTAATATAAATTTTTGCAAAACTCACTCTGCGTTCGGGCAAGTCTAAACTATTATAAATATCAAAATATACTTTTTCTCTGCTCATTGTAGGGTCGTTGTGATTGCCAATGAGATTGAGTTTTTTCGCACCTTCAAATTTGCGACCTGATTCGTAAGTGTTGAATGAAATTTTAAAGGATTTTTTTGCAGAAAATAATGATGTATTTCCACGTAAACGAAATCCCACATTTTCTAAGGTATCTTTTAACACTGGTGAATCGTAAATAAATTGAACGGCGTATTCGTATTCGTTTTCTAAATTATCGAACATTTCTTCTAACGAATCAGGGTCAATGGTGATGTAAATGGAGTTAACCATAGTATCATCGTACACGACACTGTAGGGAGTAGATTGGGCAAATAATTCCTGCGTCAGGGCAATTATTGTTACAAAAAGTAAAATTTTTCTCAATTCGGAATTATTTTTAGGCAAATTTAACCTATTTAGTATGAATTATTATCGCGTTACTGGACTGATACTTTGTTATTTTATGATATCAAACATAAACGCTCAGCAAATTCTTGTACCTGAGTGGTCGAAAGGTGTGTTATGGTATCAGATTTTTCCGGAGCGTTTTTGTAATGGTGATGTTACCAACGACCCACAATTAGCTGATATAAAAGGTAGTTGGCCACACAACGATACTGCGGCCTGGGAAATTTCTCCTTGGACTTCAGATTGGTATGCCATGCAGCCTTGGGAAAAAGAAAATGGGCAAGACATCTGGTATCAGTTGCAACGCAGGAGATATGGTGGTGATATTCAAGGGATTATTAATAAACTGGATTACATTCAAGCACTTGGTGTTGGGGCCATTTATTTAAATCCACTGTTTATGGCACCTAGTTTACATAAATATGATGGCGCTATGTATCATCATATAGAACCAACTTTTGGTCCTGACCCTGAAGGTGACAAGGCAATTATTGCTGCTGAAAATCCAATAGACCCTTCTACCTGGCAATGGACAAGTGCTGATAAGCTAGCTTTAGAACTTATTCAGGAATGTCATAAACGCAATATCAAAATTATTTTTGATGGTGTATTTAATCATTTGGGCAGAAATAGTTTCGCGTTTGTTGATGTGGTAAAAAATCAGCAAAATTCTATTTACAAAGATTGGTTTACCATAAAAAGTTGGGAAGATAAAACAAAGGGAACCACCTTTCAATATGAAGGTTGGTTTGGTGTTCCTGATTTACCGGAAATTCGCGAAGACAGTAATGGCATAGTTGATGGGCCAAAACAATATATTTTTAATTGCACTCAACGTTGGATGGCTCCGGATGGTGTTGTAGCAAATGGTATTGATGGCTGGCGTTTGGATGTTGCATTTTGTGTTGATCACGATTTTTGGAAAAGCTGGCGCTTACATGTAAAATCAATAAATAAAGATGCGTATTTAACTGCTGAAGTAGTGGACAAACCGGAAGTAGTTAAACCTTATTTATACGGTGATGAATTTGATGCTGTAATGAATTATGCATTTGCAGTAATTGCCACCGAATTTTTTGTCAATCAACAATCACAAATATCAGTTTCAGCTTTTGATTCCTTATTGAATGAACTTCGCACCATTTATGGATACGATATGAGTTTAGTGATGCAAAATTTATTTGATAGTCACGATACGCAACGATTTACTTCCTTTTTGAATAATCCTGATGTAGCCAGATTTCGCACCTGGGGTGATTATTTTAATAAAACAAAAGCGAATAATAAAGCTTATGATACGAATAAACCGGATGCTTTGGCATATCAAAAACAACAATTAATGGCATTGTTTCAATACACCTATCCTGGAGCACCTATGTTGTATTATGGTGATGAAGTTGGCATGTGGGGAGCAAATGACCCTGATTGCCGGAAGCCTATGATTTGGAGCGATTTACAATATGAGGATGAAGTTTATAATTGGGATGGTAGTAAAAAGACAAATCCGGACAAGGTATTTATCGAAAAAGAATTACTCGCCTATTATCAATCATTAGGAAAATTACATCAATTACCTGCATTACAAAAAGGCGATTTCAAACCGCTGTTAATCGACGATGTTGACAATATTTATGTTTATAGCAGAAGTTATAAAGGACAAAAAGTGGTTGTAATTCTTAATAATAGTAAGATTAAACAAAACATTGAATTTGTAGATAAACAAAATGGTTCTTATAAAGAATATTTTACCGGCCAGCAAATAACATCTGAAGATGGATTTATCACCATTAATTGTGATGGATTTAGCGGGAAAGTATTAATCAGTAACGATTAAATTTCAATTTCTCCGGTCAAATACGTTTTGGTTTGGCCGGAAATTAATACACGGTCGCCTTGTAATTCAGTAAAAAACTTGCCTACACGTTGTGATAGTTGTATTCCGGTAAGTGATTTTTTATTTAATTTTTTACTCCAATAATTTGTGAGTGTAGTCTGAATTGAACCAGTAGCCTGATCTTCGTTTATGCCAAAACCCGGCGCAAAAAAACGACAAACATAATCTACATCATTCCCTTTTGCAGTTACAATTACCCCTCTGCTTTTTAATTCGCCTAAAATGGCAAAATCGGGTGTAATACGTTTTATTTTTTCTTCATAATCAAACACACATAAATAATCTTCTCTGCCAATATAAATTTCTTTTGGTTCGGTGCGCAAACCTTTTATCAGTTTGTCAGGTGCTTCTGATTCTAAAAAATAGTCCAAAGGAAAATCAAGTTGTAAGCCATGTTGATTTTTTTTTGCAACTAATTTACCGGAGCGGGAATTAAAAATTATTTCGTTGCCGGTAATTGCGTTTGTATTAAACAATACATGCGCTGCAGCTAAAGTTGCGTGTCCGCATAAATTCACTTCAACCAATGGTGTAAACCATCGTATATGTTGTGTGCCATCAGGATTAGCGACAAAAAATGCTGTTTCTGCCTGATTATTTTCCTGTGCAATTTTTTGCATTTGTTCATCGCTGAGCCAGGTTGTTAAAGGAACTACAGCAGCAGGATTGCCGCCAAAAACGGTATCTGTAAATGCATCAATAAGATAAATAGGCAGGCGCATAAAATTGGTATGTATGTTTATTTGATGCTGTAAATGTAAACATTCTCACAATAATTTCTTCAACATAACAATTTGCCCAAAATGATAATTATCGTGGTGGAGTATACCATGAATAACTTCATAAATGGTAAATTTCCCTTTAGATGGTAAATAAGGTGCGTGGAGTTTATTGTCGTCCAGTTGTTCAAGAAATCGTTCCCAATTTTTTTCAGACTGTTCCAGATGGCTTAACAAATGTTGCCATGCCTGAGGTGAAACATTATCGGGTTGTGTTAAATAATTATCCTTTGGCGAGTGAAATACTTCACCCTGAAGTTTTCTTAAAACATTATCGCGCCAGCCAACACAATGCTGCACTAATTGCCAGATAGAATTTGCTTCGGGTATAATTTTTTTCGCCGCCTGTTCAGATGTAATATCGGTTAAAATTGTTGTGAGTTTTACTTCAGTCCACGGTACGCCATTGTATAAATCGGCAAATAATTTTTGTATATGTTTTACTTCACTCATGATAAATAAATTGTTTTGGTTAAGGTGTTGTGATGTAATATATGAAAATCGGTAAAGTATAACATTTCTCTCAATGAAATTTTACCTAATAATGGATGAGGTAACACATACTTATCGAGGTCTGATTCTTTCCAATTTTCTACTTTTTTTAATAATTGTTGATGTGCAATTTGTAGTGATGTAATTACAGCTTCAGGGGTGGTTCCGGTTTTTAATTGTTTAGGTACATAAGCTGCAGATGCTGTTGCACCTGTTTCCAGTTTAGCATGATATTTATCAAGCAATTCTTCATATGTTCTGGTAGGTCTGTTCATTTTGCCAAATAGCAATCGGAGTGCAAAACCAGGCAAACGATAAGCCAACTGCAATGGTTTGATAGATAACACGAGGTGCTGAGCTTGTTCAGCAGGGCTCCATTTGTCGTTTTTTCTGCTAAAAAAGGGTTCAGAAGAAAACTGACTAAGTGTCTCACTCATCAATTTTATGCTAAAATCTATCTTTTTTGTGACCTCAATTCTTGTCATAGGTTAAGTATTTGTGAATAAAATGCTCTATCAAATTCAGGTCAAATTAACTCAAAATCCTCGAAATTTGTGGTTATTATGTATCTTCGTCCAAAATTCACACACATACTACTACTATGTTAAGAATCAGGTTAATGTTATGTGCTGTGTTACTCCTCCTCGGTGTGCTAACGCATGCTCAAACGAATATTTCCGGGGTAATCAACAGTTACTGGGAAGTTACAGGAATTGACAAGTGTAATAATAATGTTACACTCCCTGTCACACCAATAGGGCTTGCAGCCGGAGATCACGTTATACTTATTCAAATGCGTGGTGTTGATGCTGAAGCAGATAATTCTCCGGCTTACGGTTCTATTATCAATCTTTCAAAAAGCGGTAATTACGAGATGTTTACCGTGCAGTCTGTGGTTTTTAACGTAGTTACCTTTAACGAAGTAGTTGGCAGATTATATCAGCTTGCCGGAAGGGTTCAATTGGTGCGGGTTCCAGAATACGGTGATGCAAAAGTGGTAGGTGAAGTAACTGGTCAGCCATGGAATGGAATAACAGGTGGTGTAATTGCCATGATTGTAAATGGCACTTTAACTTTAAACGAAAATATTGATGCTAAAACGATAGGTTTCAGGGGTGCGGATGTTACCATCAACACGCCTTGTCTAGTTGGCGGACCTGACGGTTTTAACGGATATGTGACAACCTTAGCGGAAGATAAAGCGGGAAAAAAGGGTGAAGGTATTTCTGAAAACGGAGATAACTTTTATGCTCGTGGAGCTCCGGCAAACGGCGGCGGTGGCGGAAACGACCGTCAAACCGGTGGCGGTGGTGGTTCTAATTTTGCTCCCGGTGGTGATGGAGGGCAGTTAATTAATGCGCCTGCTGGACTTTGTGGTGGAATTTACCCGGGTTTTGGCGGATGGCCTTTGGTATATAGCAATGCTGAAAACCGCATCTGGATGGGCGGTGGCGGCGGTGGTGGAAGCTCAAACTTAGGTTCATCTCCTGTTGCCGGTCGCGGTGGCGGAATAATTTTAATTAAAGCAAATACCATTGAGGGTAATGGTTTTGCTATCCGCTCTAATGGAGAAACCATTTTTTCGATTGCCAATGATGATGGTGCTCCAGGTGGAGGCGGTGGTGGAACAGTATTGCTTGATGTAGGTACTATAGCTAGCGCACTTACCGTTGAAGTCATGGGTGGTGATGGTGGCAACGTTGATAATTCATTAGATGGCGTAAATTGTGCAGGTCCGGGCGGCGGCGGTTCTGGAGGTTTGTTGTGGATGAGCAGTGGTGCGTTGCCTGCTGGTATTACATTAATTGCTGATGGTGGAAGTTCAGGCGTTACTGTTGGTGAAGGTGCTGCATCTCCATGTTTCAACTCTACTAATTTCGCCCAAGATGGCGCGGATGGCGGATTTTTAAACAACCTCGTTATTCCAGCCCCAACTGAACTTTATATTGAATTAACTGTAGATATGATACCGGATGACGCAGTTGTTTGCGCCGGCAATGAATTGTTTATGAGTGTTGTTGCTACTGGTACCGGTACTCTTAATTACCAGTGGAACGACCCTGCAACTACAAATACACCTGACCTTATTATTGTTCCTCCGTATGATTTCACATATGCTGTAACTGTGACAGATGATTTAGGCTGTCAGTTGATTGGTTTTGTTGAAGTGGATGTGATTGATTCAGTGGCAATTACAGCCTATCCTGATACCACTTTAGTGATGGGAAATTTCATGACATTATATACAAATTTGGACGACCCTTATACCATATTATGGTCTCCTGATTATAATATTTCTGATATTACTGACCCCAACCCACTTATTAATCCTTACGAAACAACTACTTACTGTGTTTCTGCAACCCATCCTACAGGATGTGTTTCAACAGATTGTGTAACAATTATAGTTGCAGCTGAAGTTGCTTTACCAAATGCCTTCACGCCAAATGGTGATGGTGTGAATGATATTTTCAGAGTTCCACCTACAGCAAATCTTTGTGAAGAGGTTCAATATTTTAAAGTGTTTACAAGATGGGGCGAACCGATTTATGACTATTTTAAAGATCTTGATAAAGGTGGTTGGGATGGTAACGATTATTATGGACGTTCGCAGGAAATTGGAACATATATTTATGTTGTCAAAATGTTATGTGATGGTATTTCTGAAACATATTCAGGTACTGTGCATTTATTACGATAAAATAATTCAATTTATAAAGGAACGGATGACTTTTTGGTTATCCGTTTTTTTTTGTTTATTCATTAAAAATCCAAAGCAAAACAGGATAATTGCTTGCGATTAACATACTGTCAATTCGATTAAAAAAACTATTTGAAATTGCAGGACAACCCCAACCCTCAGGAGCACCAATCGGGTAGGTAGCAACATCGGGAATTTTATCCCATGAATGAAAAACAATTTGCCTTTCGTAAGCTTTACTATTTGTTGATTCTAATCCAAATAAATAATATTTAATTCCTACACCCCATTGACTAACATCGCGTTTGCCAATTTTATATTTTCCTAATGATGAAGTATGGCTTTCAGGAATATTAGAAAATACAGGATTGTTGGCACTTGCATCTATACCCCATGGATGGCTTCCGCAACCATGACTTACCAATCCGGAATCAACGGCATTGTTGGTATTAAAGTCCCACACATAAAATCGAAAATTGCCTGAATGTTCGCGCATATTAAGCAGCAGGCAAATAGAAGTATCGAATTTATTTTTAACGCAATATGTTTTTGCCAGGTCCGCTTTTGAAAATAATAAACTAGTATTAATACTATCTGCTTTTCGCAAGCTATCGGCAGTTGCTTTGCGGGCATTAAAAAAGAGTGATGAGTTGCCATCACATTGAAGAAAAAGTCCGGCTATTAAAATACCGGTGATAAGAAGAAGGGTTTTCATTCAGTAGGTGTGTACTGAACAACGTAAAACAATAATTGATTATTATAATTTAATGCAGCTGATTATTTCACCATTAAACCATTGTCCTGAAGGAGTTTATTGATAGCAGCAGGTTCTAGTCTGCCCAATTCGCGTTCGGCATCAATATATTCAACTTCGCCTTTATAATTGAATTGCACTCTTCTTTCCAAATCGCCAAACTTCGGGGATTTTACATTCTGATAATTTTTCACTTTACCATTATCAAAATATTCTTTGCGCATAAGTAAATATCCTTTTTCATCATAAAATTTCATCATTTTAGGATAGTCTTTGCGATAATAAGTCGTCCACATTCCTGTCTCTATACCATTGGTGTAAGTGCCCTCTATTTGAACTACGCCACTAGGATAATAAAAAGCCCATTTCCCATCGAATTTGCCATCTTTTAACTGCCCATCCAGTTTCAATTTTTCACCATCATAAAGTGCTACTTTGCCGGTATATGGTTCACCTTCGAACAAACAAATTTCAGGTTGGAAATTTGCGACAAATGCGCTGTCTTCATGTTTCATTGGAGCGAAGGCAACCGGATTACCATCCTGATAAGTTAAAAAATCAACTAATAAAGCGCCGTTAGCATCAAGGTGTTTAGAAGAATTGTTACACGCAGAAAATGCTAATGTGGTGATAGCCAACAAAACAAATAGTCTCATGGTATAAAGTTAATTTATTTTTTTCGAAGTGTAATTTGGGTTATTTCAGGCCAAATGCCGATTCTTCCCGGATAACCTACTGTGCCTAATCCACGATTAACATAAATGGCTACATTGTTTTTTTGATATAAACCGGCCCATTGATCATAAATAAACTGCGAAGGAGAAAATCTGATGGCAGGTGTTTCAATTCCCATTTGAAATCCATGTGTATGTCCGCTCAGCGTTAATTGCGGCGGGTTCGATTTTTCCAATACTTTAGCATCCCAATGTGATGGGTCATGCGATAATAAAATGCGGAACGATTGGTCATCCACTCCTTTGGATGCAATATCTAAATCACCTATTTTGGGGAAGTCACCTTTACCCCAGTTTTCAACGCCAATTACATATATTTTTTCGCCGTTTTTTTCCAATGCCACATTTTCATTCAACAATAAATTAAATCCTAATTGAGGATGAATGTTTTTTACATTTTTTAAATTCTCTTCACGGTCGGCGGGCGTTTTCCATTTGATATAATCGCCATAATCATGATTTCCCAAAATGGAGAATACGCCAAACGGTGCTGTAATTTTTTTAAATGTATCAAACCAGCCATCCATTTCATCGGCACGGCTATTTACAATATCGCCGGTAAAAAAAACGACATCTGATTTTAATTCCTGAACGGTTTGAACAAGGTATTCCAACTCGTTTTCAGCACTTTTATTCCATGAACCAATGTGTAAATCGCTTAATTGCGTTAAAGTAAAGCCATCAAACGCTTCAGGTAAATCGTCATATGCTATTTCTAATTTATGAATAGTAAAATTGTAACGTCCTTTAAATATGCCATAAGCAAATCCTGCAAAGGGGATGGCTCCAATAAGCAGTGACATACGAGCAATAAATGTTCGTCTGCTTAACATAAATGGTTGTTGTTGATTTTTGCGTTTCCTGATAACAAACAAACTACCGAAAAAACGAATTAGGGTTTCTCCAAACAGGATAATTAAAACCACCATTTTGGAAAACAGTAACGAGATAAAAATGCCAAAAAACCAGAGGTTAATACGTGCTAAAGTTGGTTGCATGTATTGCAACAAAACAAATCCCAACGAAGTTAAAATGAACAATGTTATATTGCCTATCCAATAATATCGAATGGCTTTTTTGGGGTTGTTGTAAAATGCCTTTTTTATGGCAAAATGAATAAAAATATCAGATACAAAATATGCAATTCCTGTAACTGTAAGCCGGGTTATTATTGCCTGAACATCCATAAGATAAGCGTAACAGTTTAGAGTGCCGAAGCGTTCACCAATTTAACATTTACTTCGGGAGGTACACCAACCTCAATATCAATTTCGTTGAATTTAAAATTGCCCAGAGTGAGTTTTTTCTGAAAATCGTCAGCAGCAACCAGCGTGGTTACTATCACTTTGAGTAAAGTTTTATCTTCGTTTTCTTTTAAAATAGCATCAATATCGTCTTTACTTACGTCGGCAAATTTTTCAAAATGGAAAACAATTCTAGGCGGAATACTAACGCCAACATTAATTTCTTTAGTACGGAATCCGGTTTTTTCAATAATCGGTGATAAGGCAATAAGGTCGTTCGCCATATCAGCCAATTTTTCGCTGGTTAGGTTTTTAACATCATAAAAGTTACTCAGGGTCTCTTTCAGCAATCCTGTAGCCGATTGATAACCTTCACCTAACAGCCCGGTTGTTTCGTCAAAAACGTTTTTAACCGAATCCAATACCTTTTTCATAATTATTGGCAAAGTTAATCATCTGCCAAAACAATTAATTTATCCTCAGCTGAAAATTGGATCATTTCCGGCTTTTCAGGGTTTAAACGAATACCATACGATTTGGCAGCATTGTGTTCATCTACCATCAGACGGTAACCAATTACGGTGTGTCCCTTTTGAATTCCTGATGTAGTTAGGGTGTAAAAATTAACCGGATTACTAATGTCGATATAATCGGTAATAGGTTTCATGTAAATTTCACTGCCATCCTCATCTAATATATCCTCAAAAACACGCATTAAATGTTTGTTTTCACTTACCTGGGTAATTAATAAACTTAACATTTTATCGCTGACAATAAAATCATCGGCATTGGTAACCTCAGCGAGTTCACGGTTTTTCAAATCTAGCATTTCACTTACCAGGTTTAAATCTTTTCCGGCTTTTTCGCTCATATCGCGTAAGTGCAATAATGTGATTAAAGTAATTGAGTCGCTGCGCTGAATATCATTATCTAATTCATAACTGAAAAGCATTACATAATCAGCATTAAATACCTGCAGCGATTCTAATACATTCCTATCTGCTGTTTCGGCTCCGGTAAATTCAATTTGAATATTGTCGTATTGTGCTGCGTTGCTGGGTGCTAATTCCTGAGGTAAATCAACATTGGCAACAACATGAATGGTTGAGCCTTTACCTACGTAATTATTTAATTCTTTTATTACTCGAATTACCCTTCTATTCCAACCTAATAAAATGATACGTTCCACTTTTTTCACTGAAGGTGGGAGAGATGGAGTAATAGCTTGTTGTTGAATGTCAAACTGTGTTTTTTGATTGAGTTTGATGGTATCATCGTCGGCGCTGATGGCAATTATTTCATCGGTATTACCAATAATAGTATCCATTGGAGGATTAATTCGACTAACACCATTTTGTTGCAAACCGATTATGCAACTTGTATCATATGCCATTAATGCTTGGGCATATGTTTTTCCGGATAATAATGGTTCGTTTTTATAATAAATTTCATCGCCACCATAATCCATTAATTCTGTGTACACTACACTCAATCCACTTTGACGTGAAGTCTGAACCATAATACGCGCAACAATATCGTCAGTTAAAACAAGTTCGGCTTCGTCTTTAGCAATCATACGTGCAACATCATAATTTTGAGTTTCACGCATTTCTGCAATAATATGATAGGGTTCCGGTTTGCGGTCCGGATTATTGGTTATTGCTAATATTGTTTTAATAATTTCGAAATCACTTTCATTTTCATCTTTGCCCAAAATGATAATTGATTTTGCTTTTTTGGGATTTACAATTAATAAATCCAGTGGATTGGTGGTATCGCCACTTCTGCAAATTACTTTAGTATTTTTTGTATCCTGAATATTAGATTGAATGGCATCTTCCATTTCAACTTTATCGATTCCGGCTAAAATTACAATACGAGGTTTTTTTTGATTTTCGTTGGCCAATACTAATTCACTGATAATGGTAAATACTTTAGAACTCCAACCTAAAATAAGGGTGTAATCATTTTCCATTACTTCGCTGCGACCTTTTCTTAATTCTTCCAATTTACCTTCTATACCACTTGATAAAACACCAATTAATGTGCTCACAATAAAAATACCACCAATGGTAACTAACAACATGATTATTCTAAACGGCCAACCGGCATCACCACCCATTGTTCCGGCATCTAATGTGCGCATTAAACTCTGCCATGCTGCTTCCATAAAATTCAACCCTTCTTCTTCCGGTTGATTAATGCCGGTTATCATCAGCACAAATGCAGCCAAAATGATGACCAATATGGAAATGATAGCCAACCAGATAATTAATGCAATGGGGCCCTTGCTCATGGTATTATCAAAGGCGTAACGTAGTTTTTTAGAAAAGGTACTCATAACGTATGTTTGAAGTAAAAGTATCAATTTTTTGGGAATAGGCTTATTATTTCAGGGTTTAATCAATAACTGCATCTAATTAATAAATAACAGCTACTTTAGTCAATAACATATTAATGAAAATACAATATGTTCACAGTAAAACGTGACTTTTTAAAGCATCCTAATGCTTGATTGTTGCATGCAATATTTGTTTGAATACCTGAAGTTTAGCACATTTGTAAAAAAAATTGGATGATAAACTGGAGCAAACCACAAGAGGGTGATTATATACCTTATCAAATAAATTATATCAGCCTTGTTCCTGATGGCGATTTGATTGAAATAATGCGCAGTCAGATTGATGCTACTGCGGCCTTTTTAGCTGAACTTTCGGAAGCACAAATTGAATATCGTTATGCACCCGGAAAATGGACGATTAAAGAAGTGTTGCAGCATATGATTGATTGCGAACGAATAATGTGTTACCGTGCATTGCGTATTGCCAGAAAAGATACTACACCACTTCCCGGTTTTGAAGAAAACGATTATGTTACCAATGCCAATATTGACGAACGTGATTTTATTGATATGGTGAGGGAATTTATCGCAGTGCGTGCGGGTACAATTTATATGTTTAGAAGTTTCAATAATTCTATTGTGTTAAACAGAGGGACGGCCAACAATAATACAATGAATGTGAATGCATTTGCCTATGTAATAGCCGGGCATGAATTACATCATATGAAAATTATTAAGGAACGATATATCACTGAAAAGTGAGTTTAACATCTTTAAAAAAATATTGCTAATGTAGGAATTTAATTTTCTGCCACTTATCTTTGATATTATGAGCAATTCAGCTGAATACAAACAATTATTGCAAAACAATGCCAATTGGGTAGAAGATAAACTGGCTACTGATCCCAGCTATTTTGAAATGTTGTCGCAGGGGCAAAAGCCGCCATTTCTTTACATTGGATGCAGTGACAGTCGATTACCGATTGACGTGTTTACAGGCTCTATACCCGGACAAATTTTCATCCACAGAAACGTGGCCAATCAGGTGTTTTTGAATGATATGAATTTGTTAACTGTATTGGAATTTGCTGTTAAAACGCTGAAAGTTCAGCATATTATAATTTGCGGACATTATGGATGTGGTGGTGTTGAAGCAGCCTATACAGGAACTACTTTAAATATGGTGGAAAATTGGACCATGAATATTCGTGATATTGCCATGGAATATAAAAAAGAATTAGACGCCATTCCTGATTTAACAGAGCGTTTAAATAAACTCAGCGAATTAAATGTAATCCGTCAGTTGCGACAATTATGTAAAACATCGGTAATGCATGATGCTTTCCGCAAAAATGAATACCCCAAATTGCATGGTTGGGTGCTTGATATTTCGCACGGATTAATTAAAGAATTACCAATCCCAATTGAGGAATGGAAAGACTATGGTTTATTACCTACTAGTTATGAACCTTGATGTTCATCGCTAACGCGATTTTCTATTCTGGTTTTTTCTTTATCGTACGCTTTAATAATTTGTTTTACCAATCGGTGACGAACAACATCATTTTCGTTGAGGAAAATAGTACCTATGCCATCAATGTCTTTTAATATTCTTAAAGAAGTGTACAAACCTGAACTTTGATTTCTAGGTAAATCAATTTGAGTTAAATCGCCGGTAATAATACATTTTGCACTTGGACCAATTCTGGTTAAAAACATTTTTATTTGTGCATCTGTTGCATTTTGAGCTTCATCCAAAATAATAAATGCATGATCTAAAGTTCTACCGCGCATAAAAGCCAAAGGAGCAATTTCAATTACTCTGTTTTGCATATACAGGTTGAGTTTTTCCATAGGCAGCATATCGTCCAATGCATCGTATAAAGGGCGTAGGTATGGGTCGATTTTTTCTTTTAAATCGCCGGGTAAAAATCCGAGGTTTTCTCCTGCTTCTACTGCCGGGCGGGTTAAAATGATACGTTTTACCACTTTATCTTTCAACGCGCGAACTGCCAGCGCTACAGCAGTGTAAGTTTTACCGGTTCCTGCCGGGCCAATAGCAAAAACAATATCGTTTTCGTTGGCTAAAGCCACCATCTTTTTCTGATTTGGTGTGCGGGCACGGACTAAAAATCCGTTTTGGCCATGCACAATAGCATCATCTGGCAATTCGGGTAAGTCTACCAGCTCGTCTTCAGCAATACCAAATAATATACTTTGTAAATTAGTATCACTAATACTCCCAAATTTTTCAAGGTGAATAAGTACTTTGTTGATTTTACTTTTAAAATCATCAATGTCTTTTTCATTGCCTCTAACCTTCAATTCGCTACCGCGACCTGAAATATTGAGATAAGGAAAGGTTTTTTTTATGATCCCCAACCGCGCATTATGTACACCGTAGAAGTCAATCGGCCTTATACCGTCTAAAGGAATTGTTATTTCAATCAATTTTTCTTATAATTTTGTGCTGTTCAATGCAAATTTAATTTTTTTGACTTAACCCACTCGTTTTACTCAAATAATTATGCCAATTGTAACCCTAACCTCCGACCTTGGTGTAAAGGATTATTATGTGGCCATAGTAAAAGGTAAAATTTTGTCACGTGTTCCTTCGGCACAACTTGTGGATATCACCCATGAAATTACGCCATTTAACATTCAGGAAGCTGCTTTTGTGCTTAAAAATACATTCCCCCATTTTCCGCCAATGAGTATTCATATGGTAAGTGTGCATGCAGAAACCAGAACCGACACCAAGGTGGTGGTACTTGAGCACGATAATCACCTTTTTGTGGGCATGGACAACGGACTGTTTGCACTCATGATTGAAGGTGCTCCAAAACAAATAGTGTCAGTTCCGGTACCGGAAAATCTCAATACTTCATTTATGGCCAAAGATGTTATGAGTGGGGTAGTGGCCGACCTGTTGGAAGGTAAACCGCTAAATGCAATCGGGGGTCCGCTTAACGCGCTGGAATCAAAAACTTACCTGCGCCCGCCTGACAATGCTTTCATAATGCGTGCTAGTATCATATATATCGACCGTTTTGGCAATTTGATAACAAATGTGACAAAATCACAATTCGAAAAAATTCGTGACGGCCGTAATTTTGTTATAAATTACAAAAGAAATGAAGAACTTCGCGAAATATCCGGCACATATAGTGAAGTTCCGGAAGGTGAAAGACTTTGTTTGTTCAACTCCTCAGGTAATTTGGAAATTGCTATCAATAAGGGCAATGCCAGTCAATTACTCGGGTTGCACCTGGATAACATGATACAAATTGAATTTGAATGATAATACGCATTGTTAAGATGACATTTATGCAGGATAAAACAGATGAATTTATTCGCATATTTATGGGGGCACAGCATAAAATCGAGGCATTTCCCGGGTGTAAAGGGGTGGATTTAACGAGGGATATTATGCAACCCAATATTTTTATTACATTAAGTTTATGGGATTCCATTGAATCGCTCGATAATTACCGCAACTCCGAATTATTTAAAACAACCTGGGCACAAACTAAAATAATGTTTAGCGAACGCCCCGATGCATGGTCGCTGGATAAACTGATGTAAAATGCTAATTTCGCCGGATAATTATACCATTTATATTCAACCAGCACTCGATGATTCCGGTGTATTTACTTCATGGCTAAATCAACATCAATATAGTTATGTATATGTGTTGTGTGATGATAATACATTACAATATTGTTATCCGCATATCAAACAATTTTTACCAACACATACTTGTATTGAAATTCCGTCGGGTGAATCGGAAAAAAATATTGAAACATGTAAATATTTGTGGCAACAATTTACTGATGCACAAGCGGATCGAAAAAGTTTATTAATTAATCTTGGCGGTGGTGTTATTGGTGATATGGGCGGATTTGTTGCAAGCACCTATAAACGCGGATTTGATTTTATCAATATTCCAACAACATTATTATCGCAGGTAGATGCTTCTGTTGGTGGTAAATTGGGAATTGATTTTAACGGCGTAAAAAATATTATTGGATTATTTCAAAATCCTAAAGCAGTTTTTATATCCCCTGAATTTTTGTCCACACTGCCTTTTGAACAACTGCGCAGCGGTTTTAGTGAAGTGTTAAAACACGGATTAATTTATAATGCCGAATATTGGCATCAACAAAAAGGTAATGCAGTGCAACTCAATTCAAATTGGCTTGCTGCTATTGAGCAATCGGTTTTAATTAAACATGACGTCGTAAAAAAAGACCCTTTTGAAAGTGGCTTGCGCAAAATTTTAAATTTTGGTCATACCATTGGTCATGCCATTGAAACTTGGTCGCTACAAAATGAAACACAACCGCTCTTACACGGCGAAGCTATTGCCATTGGTATGATATGCGAAGCCTGGTTGTCCAATGCTGTTAATGGGTTACCTGCCAATGAGTTAGAGGAAATTACCCATACTTTTATTCAGTTATTTGGTAAATATCCTTTGGAAAAAATCCCACTAACTGCCATCATGGATGTGATGCAACAGGATAAGAAAAATTCCAATAAAACTATTCGATTCAGTTTATTACATGCAATTGGCAATTGTGATTACGATATTCAGGTAAGCGATGCCCTAATTGCCGAAGCTTTAACTTATTATTGCACCTTATCATGAAATTAATATTTGAAGCGGTTCCGGAATCAATTAATGGAGCAATACAACTCGAAGGTTCTAAAAGTATCAGCAACCGATTGTTGATTTTGCAAGCATTGTGTGAAGATGGTTTTGAGATTCAGAATCTTTCTCCATCTGATGATACTAATACATTAAAACGTTTACTCACACTGGATGAAACTACCTGTGATGTTGGTGCAGCCGGAACAACTATGCGATTTTTAACTGCTTATTATGCAACGCGCAACTGCGAAAAAATACTCACCGGTTCAGCAAGAATGCAACAACGTCCAATTAAAATTTTAGTGGATGCTTTGCAACAATTAGGCGCTTCCATCGAATATTTACAAAACGATGGTTATCCGCCAATTGCCATTCATGGAAAAAAATTAGCAGGGGGAGATGTTACTATACGAGCAGATGTAAGTTCACAATACATTTCTGCATTACTCATGATTGGACCTTCATTGGAAAAAGGATTACGCTTATCATTGGAAGGAAAAATTTCTTCTTTTCCCTATATCAATATGACATTAAAAACAATGGAAGAGTTGGGTGTGATGTCGCAAATTGATGGGAATACAATAAACGTTCATCCTTCTAAATATCAATCGAAAAATATGCAGGCTGAGAGCGACTGGAGTGCAGCATCATATTATTTTTCGGTATGTGCATTAAGTCCGAATTCAAAATTGAAAATTAGTGGATTATTCGAAAACAGTTTGCAAGGCGACAGTGTTTTACCTGAAATATATCGCCAATTAGGTGTGGAGGCTCATTTTGAAAATGCCATACTTGTGTTACAACAAAACGGTAAATGTGTTGAAACACTTGAATTTGATTTTAGCAATTGTCCTGACTTAGCACAAACTGTAGCTGTAACTTGTGCAGGATTAGGTGTGAAGGCAATATTTACCGGCTTAGAAAGTTTGCGCATTAAAGAAACTGACAGGACTGCAGCTTTACAAACTGAATTAAAAAAGTTTGGTGTTGAGTTTTGGGAAGAAGGAGAGGCCTGGAAATTAAATGGAAAAACCAATGCTGCTTCAGCAGTTACAATTGATACTTACGAGGACCATCGAATGGCCATGTGTTTTGCGCCATTGAGTTTATTACATCCACAAATTGTTATAGAGGAGCCTTGGGTGGTGAAAAAATCTTATCCTTCGTTTTGGGATGATTTTTCTAAACTGGGTTTTGTTTCCTCAATTGGTTGAGGTGCATCCGGAATTAATAAATCCTCTTTCGACAAGGGTCTTTCACTATAACTCCATTTGAAGTTTTTTAATAGGAAGTCACTGAGCACTGCATCTTGCATGGGTTGAAACTCGCTATCCGGCGCATTTTTAAATGTAATGCGATGGAATTTTTTATCGCTCAGTAAAATAATGATTTCACTGCAAAACATTTTGTTTACGCCTATATATCGGTCCTTGTCATCCTTGCCATAATAAATACTTTCACCGTTGCCAATTGCTTTTATTTTTACCAAATCTTCGTTGGAAAAATAGCCGAAAATATTTCTGCCTTTTATTTGATTATAAATTAAACTGTCGTCCTCATTAATAATAAAACCATCTGTAAATAATTGAATTTCCTGCAGCGTTTTATTGCGCATTATCATATTAATGGTGTCTGCAGTAAATTGTGTGCTGTCGCTCCACATAATAGGTGCGCCATACATTCTTATTACAGAATCCATATCTGCATAACTCAACGAATCGCATTTCCCTTGTAAATCGCTTTTATAAATTTTTACATTATGGAAAACCAACAACGTTTTGCGCTTCAAACTATCCTGAACGGAGCGGATGGTATCGCCACCAATAAATAAAGTGTCGGTGTCCATTACAAATCCTGCAATAGAACCTCCCGTTGAAAATATGGTGCCGTTTATTTCATCATATTCGGCAAAATTGCTGTATTGTAAAATTTGTTGCGAGGTATCAGTAAATATGATATTGTAATATGCTTTCCCAATGCCGGTTTCACGATTATAATAAATGCTATCGGCTGTTAGCGATTGTGGTGGATTATCCAATTTTGCATGCTGATGAAATACGGCTATACCACTGTTGGTTTCATAATATCCTTTTTCGCAATAAACAGTGCTCTCTTTATTAAATATAGTTGTAGGACCACGAAAAATTGCTTTTTCTGTCGCCGTATTATATTGTAAGGTATCGGCTTTTAATCCATATTCAGGATGTGTTAATACCACATTACTTTTAAAATACGCATCGTTGGTGTTGGCATAATAATAACCTAACTGACTGGTTAAAACAGCTTCACCATCTGTAACTTGCCCACCATTTACATAAGTAGCAATTTTTGTTGTTAAATCGTAACTCAGATTATCGGTAGTGAGTGTCATCGATTTATCTGTAATTTTTGCATTACTATATAACTTGGCAATTTTGGTATTTCCATTATAAATGGCAGAGTCGCCATAAGCATGAATAGAATCGGCCTGTATCAAGTGCACATGACCATAAATTTTAGCCATGTTTTCCGATTTAAATAACAGTGCCGAATCGCAATATAAGATTAAATCATTTTGTTCGAGAATAACATTGTTGATTAAGCGGTTTACACTTACATTCTTTTTTTGGATAATTTCCAAGTAATCGGCGCTGCGGATTTGGATTTCGCTGGAATCTTTTTTTGTTTTTACAGGCACATTGGTTTGAGCTTGCACTACCTTGGTAGACAAACTACAAGCAACCAGCAAAATGCCGGTAATAATGAACCTGAATGTCAAATTTTTCATATTCCTAGTTGCAATCCTATTTGCCAAAAATCTTGAGTTTGATGGTAGGATCTTCAGAAAACTTGGCAACTGCTGAGTCTAATGCTTTTAATGAAGCAAGCAGTTCGTTGTATAACTCTTCATCATTCACCAATTTCCCTAAACTGCCATCACCTGCATTAATTTTCTGAGAAATATTATTGATATTTTCTGCAGCTAATGCAAATTGTGTGCTAAGTTCCTGCCATTCTATGGTATTCAGTGAATCGGTTACTGATTTTAAATTTGCTAAAATGGATTTGATATCATTTTCGCTCTCGTTCACATAATTGGTGATATCTGATACATCAGAAATAATCGAATCGATTGCACTTTCTTCATTTACAATAATGGAATTTACGCGGTCGGCAGATTTATTAAACGACTCCAAGGTCAATTTAATACTCTGCATACTTTTTTGTAAATCGTTTTGAACGTCTTCCGTAAATATACTTCTCAATACAGTAATAGCTGTATCCATTTGCGAAAGCATACTTTTTACTTTATCGCTGATTGGTTTAAACTCTGCGCTAATGGTATTAGCTAAATCAGATTCGATTTCACCTGATAAATTACTATTTGGTTTAGCTATTTCTTTAGCATTACCTAAATAAATCTCCACATATTTTTCACCCATCAAATTTCCTCTGATGCGTGCACGCGAGTCAACAGGTAAATCTACATTTTCTGAAAAATTAAGCACTACGTTCACACCGGATTGGTCTTCCTGAAGGGCGACTGATTTAACTCTACCAACAGAAAATCCGTCGATAATAATTGGGTCGCCAACTAGCAACCCTCCTGCGTTGGGATACTCAACAAAAAAATCGGTTCCCTTATGAAATATATTGATTCCCTTGAGGTAATTAAAACCAATAAACAATAATGCTATGCCTATAGCCGTCAAAACCCCTACCTTCGATTCATTAGATATTTTCAAGTGATATGTCTTTGAGTGTGCTAAATTATAAAATAGTTGGCAAGTTGCGTTCAATTATTTTTTCGCAATAGCCTTTGCTTCCTCAATGGAGATACGTTTTCCATCGTTTATCGCAATTACAAATGCATCTTTATAACCATTTTCGCGGGCAAAAGTTTGTTTTTTGGTAGCTTCATCTAAGGTAGAATAGGGACCTAAACGATATTTATACATGCCGTTTTCCTTCACAAATGTGATGTTTTCTTTGCTCAGAGCGGAAAATTTGCTGTTTTTTTCTTCCACTGCACTTGCATAAAATTGAACGCTGAAACTCAATCCTTTAGTATCACCGGCAACAGCTACCGGATTTTCAACTGGAGGCTCTTTTTTGTCCACTTGGGCTTCCAATTCCTGGGCTTTTTCAGCACTCACCTTGCCGGAATTGTTTTCCATATCGTTTTTATAATCGCGAAATGCATAAAAAATGCTTTCGGCAATGGCTGATTGCCCTTCGGATGACCCTAAAAATTTTTCTTCGTTGGCATTGGTTAAAAATCCTGTTTCAATCAATACACTTGGCATTCCTGTTTTCCATAAAACCAGGAAACCGGCCTGTTTAACCCCACGGCTGCTGCGTTTTGCATGACTTTTCATGTATTTTTCAACGCTTGAGGCAAACAATATACTCTGCTCCATAAACGCATGCTGATTGAGTGAAAATATGATATGGGAGGCAGGATTTGACGGGTCAAAACCATCGTAATGCTGATTGTAGTTGTCTTCCAGCAAGATTACGTCATTTTCCCTTTTAGCCACGTTAAGGTTGGCTTCTGTTTTATGCAACCCCATCACATAAGTTTCAGTCCCATAAGGTGATGTGCTAGGGTTGGCATTACAGTGAATACAGATAAATAAATCGGCATTATTGCGGTTGGCAATGGCTGCGCGCTCGTGTAATTCAATAAATACGTCGGTTTTGCGCGTATACACTACCTTTACATCCGGGTAATTTTTTTCGATGAGTTCACCCAGCTTGAGCGATAAATTGAGTGCAACAGTTTTTTCGTTGTTTTTGCTGCCACTACATCCATGGTCATGCCCGCCATGCCCCGGATCGATGACTACCGTTTTTAATTTGTACGGTTGAATGGCAGCCGGAGATAACGAAAATGACTTAAACGAGGTTAAAACAATAAATGTCACCACAAACATTCCAATTAGCAAACTTGTTTTGCCGGTCCTTTTTTTCATAATTTCAATAGCTTTGCACAATAATTGTAAGTAAACACCCATTTAGTATTAAAATTATTCCAAAATTCTCTGTGCCAAGTAAATATCTGCTTTTAGCCATATCGATTTTTGTGAATTGTATGTTTTTAAAGGCATCCGATGGCATTTTTGTATATAATAATGAGCAATCCAACCAAAATGTTGTGAATTATGCTGCTCAGGTGCTTCCTGATACTAGCCTTGTTCCTGATTCGCTTAGTCAGGCAGAATTACTTGCTGATGATAGTATAACGTTAAACGGCAATAATTTATGGTACGACCTTTCACCCGATGCACTTGATGAGATGATAAATTATAAAGGGGTCGATTCTATTGTATACGACCTTGATTCAGGAAAAACCTACATTTATGCGAAAGGTGAAATAACCTATCAAACATTTTTTTTGAAAGCAGATTTTATCGAATTTGACTGGGATGCCAAAACAATTTGTGCTAAACAAATTGCTGATAGCACTGGAAAAAAAGGCGAAAAGGTGTTTTTTAAAGATGGGGATGAAGAGTTTAACGCCGAATATATGTGTTATAACTTCGAGACTAAAAAAGGGAAAATATATTATTTCAGAGCACAGGAAGGAGAGGGTTATATACAGGTAGAAGCTGCAAAAATGACAGGTGATGATTCGTATTATGGTGATCACCTGAGTTACACTACTTGCGAATTGGAACATCCGCATTTTTATATAGCTGCAGATAAAGCTAAGGTAATTCCTCAAAAAGTTGCTGTTACCGGTCCGGCAAATTTGGTTATTGCAGATGTGCCCACACCTTTATTTTTACCATTTGGAATTTTCCCTATTAAACGTGGTCAAACTTCCGGATTAATTATTCCAACCTATGGAAAACATTTTACACAAGGGTATTTTTTACGCAATGGCGGATATTATTTTGCGCTGAACGATTATTTTGACCTTGCATTAACCGGCGATATTTATTCACGCGGAAGCTGGGGGTTGCATGCTGCAACTGCCTATCGTTTAAATTATAAATTCAATGGTAATTTCAGGGTTGATTATGCAGTTAATAAACTGGGATTACCATTTGCATTAGATTATTCTGAAAATTCCGGGTTTTATATTTCTTGGAATCATGCGCAAGATGGCAAAGCACGACCAAATTCGTCATTTAGTGCAAATGTGAATTTAAGCTCCAGCGATTATTTACAAAATAATGCATACAACAGCAGTTATTTAACTAATACCTTAAACTCAGGTATCTCTTTTTCGCAAGCATTTCCCAATACGCCATTTAATTTAACTGTTGCACTGCGGCATTCCCAAACCATTTCCGACAATATGGTAAACCTCACTTTGCCTGAAGCATCGTTGAGTATGAACCGAATTTATCCCTTAAGAAAATTAAGCGATAAAAAAGAAGGTTTTCTAAATCAATTTAGTGTTGCCTATAACCTGAAAACACGTAACGAAATTAATTCTCCTGATTCCCTTTTATTTATGCCGGAAACTTTAGATAAAATGGAAAATGGTATGCAACACACTGTTAACTCTTCAGCGCCATTAAAGTTTTTTAAATATTTTACGTTTAACCCATATTATAATTATACCGAAAACTGGTATTTAGAATCAATTCGGAAGAATTATCAATTAACAGTTGTTACAGATACGATTATCACCGGAACAGGGGAAGACAGTGTTACAATTGATACTGTTTACTTAGATGTAGATACCGTAAATGGTTTTGTTGCTGCAAGGTATTTTAATATGGGCGCCAGTATCAATACTAAAATTTATTCAACCATTCAGTTTAAGGGAAAATTAAAGGCCATCAGACATGTTATGACACCCTCCCTCAACTTTAATTATACACCTGATTTTGGGGCACAAAAGTGGGGTTATTATGGCGATTATTACACAGGTCCAACTGCCGAAGAACCCACGCCTTATAGCATCTTTGAGGGGAGTATATACGGGGGGCCCTCGCGGGGCGAGGTGGGGAGTATTGGATTAAATTTGAGTAACACATTGGAAATGAAAGTGTATTCGAAGAAGGACTCTGTAAAACACGAAAAGAAAATCAAAATATTAGAAAGTTTCAGCTTTGGAACAGCCTATAACTTAGCTGCCGATTCACTTAATTTGTCGGACATTTCATTTAGCGCATACACTACATTATTTAAAAATGTGCGGATTAATTTTTCAGGAAGTTTTGATCCTTATATCCTGGATTCAACAGGTAGAAATCTCAATCAGTTTGAGTGGGATGTTAATCAGCGCTTGGGAAGATTTAATGGTGGAAATGTAAGTTTGAGCACCGATTTTCAATCGAAACGAAATACCAATCCGTCATTGGCAACATCAGCAGGTACGGAAGGCGAACGGGAAATGGTTTGGAATAATCCTGAAGGATATATCGATTTCGAAATTCCATGGAATTTCAGTATTTCCTATAATCTACGAGTTACCAATGCGCCAACAAGTGACGGTAGAGACTCTTTATATACTACACAATCAGCTTATTTTCAAGGTGATTTAAATTTAACACCAAACTGGAAAGTATTGTTATCTTCCGGATATGATGTGCAACTTAAAAAATTTACCTATACCAGTATAGATATTTATCGCCAATTACATTGCTGGGAAATGGGTTTTAAATGGATACCTTTTGGAGCAAGACAGAGTTATATATTTAATGTCAATGTAAAAGCAAGTGTACTTCAGGATTTAAAACTTACCCGTAAAAAAGAGTGGACAGAGTTTTAATACCATCATTTCTAATCCAAGGGCAAAAAAAAGTGCGATATTATTCGCACTCTTTTCAAAAGTTTATTTCACTTATTTAATAAATTTATAGGTGAGTTGCTCAGCATCTGAGTGCATTATCGCTAAATACATACCTGGTTTACTTTTGTTTCCGGAAGCATCATTACCATTCCAATTCAATTTGTAAAATCCACTTTTGTATGCGGCTTCGGTTACAGTAGTAACATATTGACCGGCATAATTATAAATATCAATTTTAATATCAGATGTATTATCTAATTCAAAACTGATAGTATAATTGTTTTCAGCTGTTGTTGTTACACTAAATTCCTGGTCGAATAATAAATCGCGGAATAGTGGAGTTCCTTCCTGAGGTGTTGCAATAAATTGTTTTACACCTGATAATGATTTATCAGCACTTGCAGGGCCGGCGGGAGTGGACTCAGGTAATCGGAAAACACATAAAGATTTGAAATAAATGGTGCTGGCACTTCCCACATCTGTTGCCCCGCCGAAACAATAATTTGTCCAGTCGAAATTAATATTTCCGGCAGTGTGAGAGGTAGAAGTGTAAACAAAATAGTCGGTGAACACCAAACATCCGTCAGGAAATGGGTTTGTGTAAGTTAAACTCCAAACGTCTGAAGTTTTATCATAATAACCGGTCACAATCCAGTCGTAGCCCGCAAATACATCTGCCGTCCCGTTTAATTCATAATAGCCTGGCGCTGTTCTTGTTGCAGTGACTTCAGCGATATATCCGAATTCATCCACAAAACAAAAATTGGAAATGGCTGCGTTAAGGTTAAAAGTGATAAAAAGGGATAAAGCGAGTGTCGTTGAATAGAAAGGCTTCATGTAATTAGTTTTTGTTCGGTATAAATTTAAGTGTCTTTTATCAAACTAATGTTAACATGAGTAAGATTTTATTACAAGGCTGTACACAACAGTATTAATACACCACCCGCATTTTGATGGTATGCGGCACATTCCTTAATGCTTCTATTGTGGAAGCAGTTAAATTCCGATTAACATCTATTACAGCATATCCAATTTCGGTATTGGTATTGAGGTATTGGCCCACAATATTTACTTCGCTGCTGGAGAAAACACTATTTATTGCTGATAAAACGCCGGGTGTATTGCGGTGTATATGTAAAATGCGGTGAGCGTCAGGATGTTGTGGTAAATGTAAAGCAGGAACAGTATGTGAGCCACTGGTAACTCCGGTTTCTAAAAAACCAATCAGTTTTGCTGTGACATCTTCGCTGATATTAACCTGCGCTTCTTCAGTGGAACCGCCGATATGAGGTGTTAATATGGTATTGGGGATTTGTTGTAATTCCGATACAAATTCAGCTCCGTTTTTTTCCGGCTCTTCGGGAAAAACATCTATAGCGGCACCACCTATATGTCCGGATAATAAATGTGTTTTTAATGCCTGCAAATCAATTACATTTCCTCTGGCACAATTTATTAAAATACTGCCCTTTTTCATCTGACTAAGCGCAGCATCGTTTAACAACTGAATAGTTGATGGCGCTTCCGGAACGTGCAATGAAACAACATCCGCTATTTTTAACAGGTCGTATAGCTGATGAATTTGTTGGGCATTTCCCATAGGCAATTTAGTAGTTACATCAGTATAAATAACCCGCATACCCAAAGCTTCTGCTAAAACAGATACCTGCATGCCAATATTGCCATAACCAATTATGCCGAGGGTTTTTCCACGTAATTCAAAACAATTGCGGGCATCTTTTAACCAAATACCCTGATGCGCGGCAGTGTTTTTTTCAGGTATTCTGCGCAATAACATGATGGCTTCTGCTATTACTAATTCAGCTACAGAACGCGTGTTAGGGTAGGGAGAATTAAATACCACAACACCTTTTTCTTTTGCTGTTTGTAAATCTACCTGATTGGTGCCAATGCAATAACATCCTACCGCAAGCAATTTATTGGCGTGTTGTAAAACTCGTGAAGTAATTTGTGTTTTTGAACGGATGCCTAATAAATGTACATCTTTAATGGCTTCAATCAATGCATCTTCTTCTAATGCCCCGCTTAATTTTTTCACCTGTGCATATCCGGAATCGATAAACCCCTGAACAGCTCTGTCAGCAATATTTTCTAAAAGGAGAATCTGAATTTTTTCTTTAGGATACGACGTTAGCGCGGACATGTAAGTTTTTTACAAAGATAGGCTAACAATTGAAGTATTGCCGAATTTTAAAAAGCAATTTTTGACTAAACAAAATTGAAAACTTATTCTATTACAACTAAACGGCCTTGTTTGTTGGTGCCTGTTTCAAGGTCTTTTACATTAAATAAATAAATGCCTTGTGTAATGGTTTGTTTGCTTTCACTTAAAATATCCCAGGCGTGTTCACCTCCTGAAAATTCGCGTGCATTTTCATTACCGCCGTAAGTAT
>Ga0209812_10000623_pt1 | contig 30272 bp, 10 predicted proteins | sample JI71714BDNA_FD_187502 | JGI IMG/M metagenome (GOLD analysis project Ga0209812, IMG submission 187502) | Wastewater effluent complex algal communities from Wisconsin, to seasonally profile nutrient transformation and Carbon sequestration -... | ecosystem: Engineered > WWTP > Effluent > Algae...
GAGCCGTTCGATCAGCTTCTCCGCCGAACGTGCCGGAAGCTCCGGGTTGATGAGGGGGATGGGCTTGCTGGACTTACATCCTGCGGCGAAAAGCAGCGCCAGGAGCGCGATCGCTTTACCTGTGCCGTTCATTCCACGCGCAGGCCTTCGTTGATCTTGCGATCGATCAGGTCGGTTGCCCCGCCGAGCGACTTGGCCTTGCGCCACTGCTCCAAAGCACCGGTCTTGTCGCCGAGTTCGAAGAGGATGTCCCCGTAGTGTTCCACCACCACGCCGTCCGCTTCACCAGCGGCAAGCGCTTTTTCGATCCACACCTTCGCATCGGCGAAATTGCCCATGCGGAATAGGATCCACGCATAGGTGTCCATGTAGGTGGCGGAGCCCGGAGTGATCTCGAGTGAACGCTTGCTCATGCGCTCGGCCTTCTCGAGCTGCGTGTTGCGCACGCTGAGGTAGTAGGCGTAGTTGTTGAGCGTGCCCGCATTGTCAGGCTCTAGGGTGAGCGCCTTGTCATAAGCCTTGTCTGAATCCGCGAAGCGCTCCGCCTCGTTGTAGGCATCGCCGAGGCTGCTCCAGAACTGCGCTTGCAGAGGCGGGTTGTCCACTACCACATCGCGACCGGTGATGAGCGTTTCGATGGCCTCTTCGTGCCTACTAAGACGTGAAAGCGCGATGCCGTTGTAGAGGTAAGGCTCCGGTACGGTGGGGAAGATGCTGATGGCCTCTTCCGCATCCTTGTTCAGTGCATCGTAGTCACTGAGCTGAAGATCCAGCTGCAGCAGTTGCATGTGGATGGGGAAGCGCTCCTTCTCGGTGCGCAAGGCCTCGCGGAACTGTTCGCGCGCTTCGGCGAACTTGCCATCGCGCAAGAGGAAATCACCGTGGATGGTGTGCGGCTTGCCGCTTTCGGGATGGGCCTTCTCCAGCGCCTCGATCAAGCTGTACGAGCGACGGATGAGGTCGGGTCGATCGTTCGGGTTCTCGCCTTCGCGCTCGGTCATCTCGAAGAAGCCAATGAGCACTTGCATCTTGGCGTCGATGTCCAGATCGGGATCGAGGAAGGCGAGTCCCAACTCATCGTAGGCCTCTTCCATCTTGCCCACGCTGTAATAGTGCTCTGCCAGTGCGATGCGGAGCATGCTGTTGTCCGGCGCCAGTTCAAGGGTTTTGCGGTACTGTTCGAGCGCTTTCTCGTGCTCCCCCTGCTGGTCGTAGATCTCAGCGAGCAAGCCCATGTACTGAGGCTCGTTGGGATAGGCCTTCACGGCACGTTCCACGAGGGCTTGTGCTTCGGTCATGCGGGCGTTCTGGCTCAACATGCCGAATTCCTGCATGATCAGCTCTTCGCTCAGGCCGAAGCGTTGTTCCTGGTCGTTGTACACCTTGATCGCCTCGTCCACCTTGCCGCCGTAAGCCAGCATGTTGGCCAGGTTGAAGTAGACTTCGTACCGATCGGGCCACTTCGCCAGTACCTCGCGGTACACGTCCGCGGCCTCGTTCACCTGGTTGTTCTGGGCGTAGAGATCGGCCAGGAGGAAGCGGAACCAGATGTTCTCCTTGTCAGCCGCCACCGCGCGTTTGGCGTTATCCACCGCCGCGGGGAAGTTCTGCCCTTGGTGGTACAGCTTGGCCAGTTCGAAATAGGCCGCGCCGTTCGCGGGGTCGAGTTTGAGGCACTGCTGATAGAGCTGTACCGCCTTCGGTATCTGCCCGCCGAGCCGAGCCTGCGTGGCCTCCATGAAAACGCGCATGGTCTGCGCGCGTTTGTCGGCTGCGCCATCCACGGGTGCTCCGGACTCCGGGTCCACCGCCGGCGTTCGTTCGGCAGCGGGCTTGGCTCCGCCGCAGGCCATGAGGGACATGGCGAGCAAGAGGGCGAACGTCGCCAGCCCCGTCGCGGTCCGCGGACCGCGCAGAGCGGCCGCGCTCACCGACAGGGCGTTGTGTTCGTTCATCCGAGGGTGCTGTCGTCGCTTATGCTCACATCAAGAGCCGTGCCCTTCACGCTGGCGCGTTCACCGATCATGCTGTTGTCCATCACGCAATCCTGTACACGCGTATGGCCACGCAGGATCGAATTCTTCACCACACTGCCGGAAACAACGGCACCGCTCTCGATGGAAACGTTCGGGCCCACGATGCTGTTCACCAGCGACACGTTCTCGCCGATGAAGCACGGCTCGATCACGATGCTGTTCTCTTTCTTCAGCGAACCGCTCACGAGGTTCTTGTCTCCCTTAAGGAAGCCGAGCACCTTGGTATTGGTGTCCACCATGGCGTTCTTGTTGCCGCAGTCCATCCACACATCCACGCTGCCGGCCTTGAAGCGCGCGCCTTTCTGCTTCATGTTCTCCATGGCGTTGGTGAGCTGGTACTCGCCCTTGTCCTTGATGTCGTTGTCGATCAAGAACTGCATCTCCTTGCGCAGGTATTCGCCATCGGCGAAGTAGTAGATGCCGATGATGGCGAGGTCGCTCACGAAGGTCTGCGGCTTCTCCACGAACTCGGTGATGATGCCGTTGGCGTCGAGCTTCACCACACCGAAGGGCTTGGGGTCGTCCACCTTGTTCACCCAGATCACGCCGTCGCAGTCCTTGTCCAGTTTCAGCTGGGCGCGGAAGAGGGTATCGGCGAAGGCTACGATCACGCGACCGTTCAGTGCGCTTTGGGCGCAGAGTATGGCGTGGGCGGTGCCGAGGGCTTCCTTCTGGTAGTGGATGGTGCCTTTGCTGCCGATGGCTTTGGCGATGCCGACCAGCTCGTCCTCCACCTTCTTGCCGAAGCTGGGGTGGACGATGAAGGCGACCTCTTCCACGGCTTCACCGGCCACGGCGGCCAGGTCCTCCACGAGGCGTTGTACGATGGGCTTGCCGGCGATGGGCAGCAGGGGCTTGGCGGTGGTGTGGGTGTGTGGGCGCATGCGCTTACCCATGCCCGCCATAGGGACGATGATCTTCATTCCAAGTGGTTCTCGCTCAGCGGGTGCCGGTATGTCCGAACCCTCCCGCTCCTCGTTCTGTGTGGCGAAGGTCCGCACTTTCCGTGAAAGTAACCCTCAGGTAGCGGGCAATGACCAGTTGGGCAACTCGTTCCCCATCCTTCACCTCGAAGGCTTCGTGCCCTTGGTTGATGAGCAGCACGCCCACCTCGCCCCGGTAATCGGCGTCGATCGTGCCCGGGCTGTTGAGGACGGTGATGCCGTGTTTGAACGCCAGTCCGCTGCGGGGGCGCACCTGGGCTTCAGTGCCTTCGGGCAGTTCCAGGAAGAGGCCGGTAGGGATGAGGGCTCGCTGGCCGGGAGCGAGCACGACCGGGGCATCCAGGTTGGCGCGGAGGTCCATGCCGGCGCTATGGTCTGTGGCGTAGGCGGGGAGCGGGTGGTGGCTCTTGTTGGTGATGCGGACGGGTAGGCTATCCGTGGCGGTCGAGGTCATGGGGCAAAGGTCGAAGTTGGGCACCCGGTTGGTTGCGCGTTGAACGGGCAGTTGCCAACACCCGATCCATCGATAATACGGCCGTTCACTTAAGTGTTGACTAGTTGAGGCAACGATCCCGAGGTGAACCTTCGTCGAGGTGAGGTGTATAGTCGGTCTGAATGAGAGCGATCCGACCTTTCTTCCTTGTGCTCAGCGTGCTGCTTCTTGGGGCGGTTAGAGAGAATGCCGTAGGGCAAACGGTGAAGACCAGACCTCAGCCAAAAACTGGGGAGGTCTTGCTTTTCGCGAACCCTGAAATTGCACCTGATCGCCAGGTAGAAGCAGAGTATGATAGTGCCTCAGGTAAATGGATCGAATTGGACAGTGCGACATCTCTGTTGCGACAGCGAGAGCGATGGATCGAACAGGCCAAGCTGATCTTCGGTGCGGAGTGGCCCTGGGTGGAAGAACCCATCCATATGCTCGACAGCCCATTCGAAGATGAGGCTTTCGGCCTGCTGCGCGAAGGGAAAATGCGTGAGGCAGAGAAGATCGTGCGCAAGGCGCAACGAGAAGTTCCGGACAATGCAGAGGTGGCCTGTTCGCTGGGCGATCTCTATGCGACGCAGATGCGAGCAGACACTTCTGCCTATGCTGTGCGCAAGTGGTTCCGTAAGGCCGAGGCGGCTTACCAGGCCGCGTTACGGTTGGACCGTGGCTCACATCGCATCAACTTCAATTTGAGTGTACTGTATCGCGCGTATTGGGCCAAGGGGCATGAACTGCGCGCAGGAGGCGCCATGAGCACCCCGGGCTTTGCGGGCTCGGCGACTTGGTGGAAAGCGCGAGTGCCGTTGGAGCGAGCCTACTTGATCGACCCGACGCATGAGCCCACCGCCTATCTGCTGGACAAGTGGTATGACAATCTGGGTCTGGATACGGCAGGTAAGGAAGAGGCCAAGAAGGATGTGAGAAAGCGCCTTCGCCGGATGCGAGAATTGCCGTGATCGCGGATCAGGAGCCGGAAGGGCGAAGCATGTGGCTTTCCTTCCGCCAGACCACGGCCATGAAAAGCAAGAGCGCGACCGCCCGCACCACGTAGTTGATACTCCCCTCCAACGCCACCTGCTCGCACCCCCACCACAGCACCACGGCGCCCGCCATGTATAGCAGTATCCGGGTTACGTCGTAGGGAATGGGATAATGCTGCTGCCCCCACGCGTAGCTGATCACCGCCATGCTGGCGTAGCAGATCAAGGTGGCCCATGCGGCGCCCATGTAACCCAGTGATGGAATGAGTGCGAAGAGCAGCGCGATGGTGATGGCCGCACCGATGAGGCTGATGGTGCTGCCCACGCGCGGTCGGTCGGTGAGTTTGTACCACACGCTTTGGTTGTAGTAGATGCCGAGGAACACGTTGGCCAGCATCAGGATGGGCACCACGCGCAGCCCTTCGTGGTAGGCCGGATTCGGGATGAACCACTTGAAGAGGTCCAGGAAGAGCATCACCACCAGGAAGGCGCTCATGCACACCGCCACGAAGATGTTCATGATGCGCGCGAAGGTCTCCTTGCTGTTCTTTTCCTTGGCATGGCTGAAGAAGAAGGGTTCGGCGCCCATGCGGAAGGCCTGGATGAAGAGGGTGATGAGCACGGCGAGCTTGTAACACGCGCCGTAGATGCCCAATTCGCGGTCTGCGATGTCATCCGGCAAAAGGTATTTGAGGATCACACGGTCGGCGGTCTCGTTCACCATGCCGGCGAGACCTGCGATCATCAGCGGCGCACCGAAGGCGGCCATCGCACGCAGCAGATCCTTGTCCAGGGCTTTGAGCGATGGCCATGAGGGAAGCAATACGAGCAGCTTCACAGCCGTGCTGACGAGGTTGATGGCGAACACATAGCCTACGCCGAGCGCGGGGTCGTAGACCGCCTCGATGAGCGCATTGCTCTCGCCCATGTTGTAGCGCTTCATGCAGTAGAGCAGGAAGAACAAGCTGAGCCCGATGTTCACACCCACGCTGAGCAGGTTGATGAAGGCGTACTTCCACGGCCGGCCTTGTTGACGCAACCGCGCCATGGGGATGGCGGTGATGGCATCGATGCCGATGATCATCACGAGCATCAGCACGGAACTGGCGTAAGCGCCGAATTGAAGACCATCCGCAAGCTGCGTGGAGAACAGTCCGCCGAGCAGCATGAAGACGAGCGCCGGGAAGATGAGGCCCCAAGTGGCGGTGGAATATAACCTCACCCCCAACCCCTCTCCAGAGGAGAGGGGAGCCTGAGCCTCATCCCCCAGCCCCTTCTCCGAGGGAGAAGGGGTGCGGGAGGCGAAGCGGAAGAAGGTGGTCTCGAAGCCGAAGGTGAGCACCACGTTGAGCAGGGCCGTCCACGAGTAGAGCGCGGTGACTACCCCATACTCGGCAGGCTCGAAGACGAATTGGCTGGTGTACAGCGGCACCAACAGGAAGTTAAGGAAACGCGCAACGATGCTGCTGAGCCCGTAGATGGCTGTTTGGCCGGCGAGTTTGCGGAGGGCGCTCAAGTGAAGAACTTCAATCGCCGTGATGCAAAGGGATAGTAGGACGAGTCCTCTTCCCCTAGATGTTGAATATCTAGTCCAGCGAGAGTGGAAGCAAGGTCGTTAATCTTCCGGATCGTAAAACCACTGATCTCAACAGTGCTACCATCCCGGAAATAAAATAGAAAGTGAGGTCTCTGATCCGATCGAATGGAAGATGAAGAGGAACTGTATCCCTTGATATCGGAGATGGTCGCTTTAGTTGTTTTCACTAAAGTCCTGAATTCAATCACCTGAGTCCGGAGGTCGATCCGGACCCGTGAAGGGTAGTGGAATAAAATCCTATAAGCCGCGATCATTGCGAAGAATCCGAAGATCACCAAGAACAGGAATGGCCAAGGGAACTTCCGATATTCTCCGATGATCACAACAGCAAGGATTCCGGGTACGGCTACGGTGGATAGCAGGAGGATGATCAACTGGGAAATCCGAGTGACCCAGTTCGGCGGGAAGGAAACAACCGAGGAGTTCACGGTGCTGGTCCTAGTTCTCTCCCGTGAAGTTCGCCTTCCTTTTCTCCACGAACGCACTCGTGCCCTCCTTGAAGTCTGCGGTGCCGAAGCATTTGCCGAACTCCTCGATCTCGCGTTGCAGGCCGTTGGCGCCGGGTTCGTAGCCGGCGTTCACCGCGCGGATGGCGGCGGCGAGGGCGGTGGGGCTGTTCTTCATGATGCGCACGGCTAGCTCGTGGGCTGTGCTGAGCAATTGGTCCTGTGGCACCACGCGGTTCACGAGGCCCCATTGCAGCGCATCGTTCGCGTCGACCATCTGCGCGCTCAGGATCATCTCCATCGCTTTGCCTTTGCCCACAAGGCGCGGTAGGCGTTGGGTGCCGCCATAGCCGGGGATCACACCGAGGCTCACTTCGGGCAGGCCCATCTTGGCGTTGTCGCTGGCGATGCGCACGTGGCAGCTCATGGCCAATTCTAGACCACCACCGAGCGCGAACCCATTCACCGCAGCGATCACCGGTTTGCTCATGTACTCCACATGGTCAAAGAGTTTCTTCTGCCCATCGGCGGCGAGTGACTTGCCTTCAGCCACGCTGAAGTGCGCGAACTCCTTGATATCGGCACCGGCCACGAAGGCCTTCGCACCACTGCCGGTGATCAGCACCACGCGAATGCCCCTGTCCGCCTCCACTTCGGTCAGCGCCTGGTCCAACTCGGCGATGGTGGCGCGGTTGAGCGCGTTGAGCTGGTCGGGGCGGTTGATGGTGATGGTGCGGACGCTATCGGCGTCGGTGATGAGGAGGTTCTGGTAGCTCATGGATCAGAAGGTCGGAGGATCAGCGAATGCGTTGACCGACCGGGAAGCAAATGTATCGGCTATCCGCGCAGGGGAAGCGCGATGAAGAAGCTCGTGCCCTTGCCTTCTTCCGTGGTGAACCACACCCTTCCACCGGCATTCTCGACCATGCGTTTCACCATAGGCAGGCCCAGGCCCATGCCGCTGCTCTTGGTGGTGAAGCGAGGCACGAAGACATGATCGATGGCATCGGCGGTGATGCCGGAACCATTGTCGCGGACCTCCGCGATGGCCTCCTTTCCGTTGCTGTGCACATGCACCTCCACCTTGCCTTCGCGGTCTTCTGGAATGGCCTGCTGCGCGTTCTTGATCAGGTTGTTGAAGGTGCGCAACAGGTGTTCGCGATCGGCGTTCACTGGAAGAGGGCCACTTGCGCGCAAGTTGACCGGGCAGCCGGGCGTGTTGGCGAAGAGCTGTACGGCGGCATCGGCTACTTCGGCCAGGTCCAGGTCAGTTGGATGCGCTGGGGGCATCTGGGCGAAGTGGCTGAATTCATTCGCGATGCGGCTGAGCACATCGATCTGCTCCACCAGGTTGTTGCTGAAGCGGTCCAACCTTTCCCGAGCGTTGGGTGCGTTCGGGTCCCAGGTGTGCTGGAAGTGCTGGATGTTCAGCTTCATCGGCGTGAGCGGGTTCTTGATCTCGTGGGCCACCTGCCGCGCCATTTCCTTCCACGCACTTTCGCGTTCGCTGCGGGCCAGTCGCTCAGCGCTCAATCGAAGTTCTTCCACCTTGCGGTTGTACACTTCCACCAGCTGGCCCAGCTCATCCTTCCCGCGGTAGGGGAGCGGGGTGTTCTGTCCTTGGAGGTCAACAGCGGAAAGGGATCGCTTCAAGAGGTCGAGCGGGCGTGTCGTCCAATTGCTGATGAACAGGGCGACGAGCACGCTGAGGGCGAAGAGCAGTACGAAGAGATTCACCACGGCCACGAGCACGCCGGAGCGCTCTTGCTCTTGTTGCCGCTGATCGGCGAATGAAGGGAGGGCGAGATAGCCGAGCACGGTTCCTCGTCGATCTCGCAAGGGCATGTAGGCGCTCTGGTATTGTGCTGTGCCGATGGATTCCTGGTGAACGAATTCGCTAACCCCATCGTTCACCAAGCGGGTGTAAGCCACCGGATCCATGCGCGGGCCGAGAAGTCCGCTGGAGAAGACTTGCGGTCGGGAAGAGGCCAGCAAGGATCCGTGGCGATCATACACGGTGATGTCGGAGAAGAGCACGTTGCTCAGGTCGGCGAGGAGGTGTTCGAGGTAGCGGGCGTCGTTGGAAGAAAGCGCTGGGTGTCCGTCAAAGCGCTGCTGTAGTTCGGCATGGGCCGAACGCGTTTTCTCGAGGATGGAAGCTTCGCTTCGCTCCACATATTGCCGGTTCAAGAGCGTATTGGCCCCGGCACCGAAGAAGATCAAACCTATCACAGCGAAGGATAGCAATGCGGCACGCACCTTCGCGCCGATGCCCATTGGAGGAACACCACCGGATCTGATGATGCTCCGAACGAGCAGGGCAAGAGCCAGCAGCGCGGAGAAGAGCGCGAAAAGGTAGCTGAAGGTGGTGGCCTTATCCAGCAGGGATGGAACGGGAAGGCCGAGAGTGATCAAGGTGCCATTCCTTGAACCACGAGCGAGGTACTCGGTGCCATTCTCTGTGTACCATAATGTGCCATCTTGACCAAGCTCACGGGTCCATTGGAGGGGTACACCGCGCGTACGCGATCGATCCACGAGCATGCCCCGCTCGTAACGCGCCAAGGCATAGCGTTCGGTGCGGCGTGTCAGCGGCTCATCGCCGGAGAGCAGCAGATCGGGGAAACCCATGGCCTGCGTGGCAGATCGGGGTAGTAGTTCGATGACCAGTTGGCCGGGCTGGGCCGACTCGGAGGGCATCACCACCAGGCGCGCGTGGTAGTAGGGGCCATCGGGTCCACCTTGCTCGAAGAACAGATCGGGCATGTCGGCCAGTGCGGTGTGGTCGGTGAAGGCGGAAGCGGGTCGCTCCAGACTGCGCGGCGAGGTGCCATCCGTGGAGCAGCGCACCACTCCATTCACATCGAACGCGAATACCCGTACATCATAACGTTCCCAAAAACCGCCGAAGAAGATCCTGCGGACGGCGGCATCCAACGCCCCAGCAGCACAGGGCTTTCCGGAGGTGATGATCCGGTGGAGTGCGGTGTCGGACCGAAGGGAAGGAGCCACATCGCGGAACAGCACTTCAACCACCGGATCCTCCTTCACGCTGATACGCTCGGCCAGCACGAGCCGTTCACGCTGTTCGCGATCGCGGGTGTATTTGGTGAGGACATGTGCCGTTAGCGCGGCCAGCACACCCAAGCCGAAGATGGCGTGGATGAATCTGAACCGGTCGCGTTCAATGTGGAGCAGGAGTGCGATGATGGGGACCGGCCAGAGGAAGAGCACGGTATCGCGCACGCCGAAATGGTGGTGTGCGAGCACGGAGACCACCACGGCGAACGCGCCGATCGCCCACGGAAGCCATGTTGGTCTACACTTGGCTAGGGCCTTCACGCAAGTGTCAGCCAGCAAGGCCCAAGCGATGAATAGGAGTGCGATGCCGGAAACGGCCGCCGCGCTGGAGCCATTGAGGCTTTGCACGTGATAGAGGTCAAGGTCCACGCTACTGTCGTTGACCAAGCCGATGATGGTGTCGGTGACCCAAGCTGCGCTGGCCAAGAGTCCGGTCCACAGCAAGGGTATCCAACTGATGCTAGGCGCTATGGGGGCGTGGCGGCCTAGCGCTCGTCGGATGTACAAAACGGCCAAAGCGATAAGCGCGGCATTGATCACGAGGTCGCCCAGCGAAGGGAAAGCGAAAGATGCCGCGTAAGTGGCCGGGTCGAAGAGGGGAAGCCGGTCGAACGGAGCCGAGGGGATGAAGGAGAGCACGGACCAACGAAGAGCGAGCAGGAAAGTGAGGAACAGGGTGATGCTGAGCCAAGGAGAACGGTCGGCGACAAGGGTTGGAATGAACAGCCAGCAAGCGGCGATGAGCGCACCCGCACTCAGGAGCAGCAGTACCAAGCGGAGGATGATCCAGGGTCCGGCATCGAGTGCATCGCCACGCCACGCCAACCGCAGTAGTGGGGCGCCTACTGCATCCGTGATCAATGGACCGGTCGCTTGCACGGGTTGTGCAGAAAGCTCGGCTGGTGTGTCAAGAGCTCGGTGGAACGAGCGCTGTAGGTAGCGGTTCTCGATAGCGGGGGTGAGCCACACAGGCGTTAGCGCATGCAGGCGGAACGATCCCTTGTTCGCGTGGACGTACTGGTATATCCCATCAGGAAGTGTGCGTTGTGCAGCCGCCGTATCGTCCAGGATGGCGGTCATCGAGGCCGGCGGGTGCCCCGTCCAGCAGACCAAGCTGTCATTGAGAAAGCCTAGGAATAGCGTTCCCGAGCGTTCGCGTTCAAGCTCAAGTGTTGCGGCGTACCGCTGCATCCATTTCGTTGGGCCGAGGTCGGCTAGCTCTTGAGCGAGGGTTTGAGTTTGCTGCTCCGTGCGGACGGCTCGCTGGTCCAATGCCTCCTGCAGGCGGAGTGCCTCACGCTCCGATCGCGCATCCGCATCGGGTTCGCGTACGCTCCAGGTCATCAGCGCCAGCAGGCCGGAGAGGACCAAAAGGAGAAGGGGGCGAGACATGGTGGGGCGGTCGGCAACAGCCGGGCCAAAGTACATGAAGGCGTGTCAGCTGAGTGAAAACGCCCTGCCAGGATGCCGGGTTCATCGACCAACGAACCCTTTTCGTCGAGCCCCTCGTAGAACGGCCTCGGTCCACCACTCATGGACCGGGACCTTATCGAATGAAAAAGGCACTGCTCTTGGTGCTTGGGCTGCTACTGGGCGTAGCACTCCATGCGCAAACCGGCACCGAATTCTGGCTTGCTCCGCCGGAGGTCACCTCCTCGCACGGCGATCAGCCCATCTACATCAACGTGACCACGCTGGACCAACCGGCGGTGGTGACCATTTCGCAGCCGGCGAACGCGGCCTTCAACGGAGGCACACCGATCGTGCTGAACATGGCCGCCAACACGGCCCAGCGCTACGATCTGACCTCGCTGAAGGCACAGCTGGAGACACGGCCCACGGACGCGGTCTTGAACACTGGTCTGCTCATCTCCGCCACGGCGAACATCACCTGTTACTACGAGCCCAGCTTCACCAACAACCCGGATATCGCCGCTTTGAAAGGGGCCAACAGCTTGGGCACGGAGTTCTATATCCCTCTGCACAAGCACGCACCGTTCTTCAACCACGGGTACACCGCGCCGAACTTGGCGTATGCCTCTTTCGATATCGTAGCCACCGAGAACGGCACCTTGGTCATGATCTACTCCCCGGTGCCGGTGGATGGTCATCCCGCGCTTACGCCTTTCACGGTCACGCTCAACCGAGGCCAGACCTACTCCTGTGCATGGACCGGAGCCAACCAGACGGATCCATTGACGCACCCCTCGGGTGCTGTCGTGCTTTCCAACAAGCCGGTCGCCATTTCCATCAAGGATGATAGCAACCACAACCCTTCAGGCGGGTGCTACGACCTCATGCTCGATCAGATCGTGCCGGTGAACATCCTGGGCACGGACTACATCGCCGTGAAAGGTGCGTTGAACGCCACGGGCGATGAATCGTTGTTCCTGATGGCCGTGGAGAACAACACGCAGATCTTCATGGATGGCAGCGCTACGCCTGCGGCTACGCTCTTCGCAGGGCAGTACTACCGGCACGACATGGACTACATCACCACGGCCGGCGGTGCGGCATTCGCCAGCGCCAGCAAGCCCGTGTATGCCATTCACGTTACGGGTTTCGGTTGCGAACAGGGCATGGCCATCCTGCCGCCTTTGAATTGTGCGGGTAGTACATCGGTAAGCTTCACACGCTCCACTAGCGAAGCTTTCTTCCTGAACCTGCTTGTGCGCAACGGATCGCAGGACGACTTCGTGGTGGCCCCGGCCACTGCGACCATTCCGGCTTCGGCCTTTCAAGCAGTGCCCGGCACTGGAGGAGAATGGATGGCGGCCCGGATCCAGTACAACACCACTCAGATCCCGGTGAACCAAGCCTTCCGGGTGACCAATACCACGGATGTCTTCTCATTGGCGCTCATCAACGGTGGTGGTAGCAGCGGTTGCCGCTACGGCTTTTTCTCCGAGTTCAGTGGCAAGATCGACATCAGCGCCGGTGTGGATCAGAACATCTGCGCCAACGAGACAGTGGCCTTGAGCGGCACTGTTTCCGGTGGAAGCACCACGGGCATCTGGACATCCAATGGCAGTGGAGTGTTCAACCCGAGTGCAACGGTGCTCAATGCGACCTATGAGCCGAGTATCGGTGACATTGCCTTGGGAACCGTGACGCTCACGCTTACCTCCACCGGTAATTGTACCCCCGTGGAAGACGAAATGGTGGTGACCATATCGCCACGTCCGCAGCCGGATGCCGGACCGGCCCAACAGGTTTGCCGCAACAACAATGTGGTCCAATTGGCGGGCAGCGTGCTGAACGCTGTCGGCGGCGTATGGACCGGCGGAGCGGGCACCTTCCTGCCTTCCAACTCCAATCTGAACGCCACCTACACGCCTACCGCAGCCGAGGTGGCAGCGGGTTCGATGTACATCCGCTTGACCACCACGGGCAACGGTGTTTGCGATGCGGTGCAGGACAGTGTCCTCATCACGTTCACCCCATCGCCCACAGTGAATGCCGGAGCCGACCAGTCGTTGTGTACCAACAACGCCGCAGCGACATTGACCGGTTCCTTCACGGTCGCCACAGGTGTCATCTGGAGCGGCGGTGCTGGCAGTTACGACCCGAGCACCACCAACCAGAACATCACCTACACACCCACAGCGGCCGAGATCGCCAGCGGTAGTGTCACGCTCACCCTGACCACCACCGGCAATGGCAACTGTCTTGCGGTGAACGATCAGGTCACGCTCACCTTCACGCCAGGCCCTACGGCGAACGCCGGAGCGAACTCATCGGCGTGTGCGAACAATGCGACCATCGGTCTGAATGGAATTGTCACGGTGGCAACGGGGGGTGTTTGGAGCGGAGGAACCGGATCGTTCACACCGAACAACACCACGCTGAATGCTAGTTACACACCCACGGCAGCGGAGATCGCAGCGGGTTCGTTGACGCTCACGTTGACCACCACGGGCAATGGGACCTGTCTGCCGGCTACGAGCAGCCGGACCATCACCTTCACGCCAGCCCCTACGGTGAACGCCGGGGCCAATGGAACGGTGTGTGCCAACAACAGCGCCATCGCCTTGAACGGAACTGTGATCGGTGCGACCGGCGCGACATGGAGCGGTGGAACAGGGACCTATTCCCCCAACGCGAATACGCTGAACGCTGTCTACACACCAAGCGCTGCTGAACGCACCGCCGGTACGGTCACGTTGACCTTGACCACCGTGGGCAATGGCACCTGCAACCCCGAGAGCGCACAGGTCACCTACACCATTACGCCAGCGCCCACTGCGAATGCGGGTAGCGATCGTGTGGTATGCGCGAACAATGCGGCGGTCACCTTGAACGGATCCTTCACGGTCGCCACCGGTGGTGTCTGGAGCGGCGGTGCGGGCACCTTCGATCCGAGCACCACCAACATGAACGCGATCTACACGCCAACGACGGCGGAGATCGCCAACGGCAACGTGACACTGACGCTGACCACCACGGGGAATGGAGGCTGTGTGGCTGTGACGGATCAGATGGTCATCAGCTTCACACCGGCCGCGGTGGTGAATGCTGGAGCGCCTGTTTCCGTCTGCGCGAACAACGCAGCAGTTGCCCTGAGCGGAAGCGTGACCGGTGCGACCGGTGGTGCATGGAGCGGTGGAGCTGGCACGTATGCGCCGAACAACACGACGCTGAACGCGACCTACACCCCCACGGCCGGTGAGATCGCTGCGGGCACGTTGACACTGACATTGACGAGCACCGGCAACGGTACATGCTTGCCAGTGACCAGCAGCCGTATGATCACCTTCACGCCAGCCCCTGTGGTGAACGCCGGTGCGAATGCATCGGTCTGCGCGAACAATAGCGCGATCAGCTTGAACGGCTCTGTGACCGGAGCTACCGGAGGAACGTGGACGGGCGGTGCAGGAACGTACACGCCGAACAACACCACGCTGAACGCGACCTACACACCAAGCGCTGCTGAACGCGCCGCTGGAACGGTGACGCTGACCTTGACCAGCACGGGCAATGGGAATTGCAATGCCGTGGTTGATCAAGTGACCTTCACGATCACGCCTGCTCCAACGGCGAACGCCGGTGCGGACCAGACGCTGTGCAGCAACAATGCAGTGGCAAGCTTGGCTGGATCCTTCACCATCACTACCGGCGGTGTATGGAGTGGTGGCAACGGCACTTTCGACCCGAGCACCACCAACATGAACGCGACCTACACGCCCACAGCGGCGGAGATCGCGACAGGCAACGTAACGCTCACGCTCACAACGACCGGCAACGGCTCTTGCAACCAGGTATCGGACAACATCACCTTGAACTTCACGCCTTCGCCGGTGGTGAACGCAGGTGCTGTTGTTTCGCTTTGCGCCAACAATGCTGTGGTTTCCTTGAACGGAAGTGTGAGCGGTGCAACTGGCGGAGTATGGTCCGGCGGTGCGGGATCCTTCACGCCGAACAACACCACGCTGAACGCGACCTACACACCAACCGCTGGTGAGATCGCTGCTGGCACGCTCACATTGACCTTGACGAGCACGGGCAACGGGAATTGCAACGCCGTTTCCGCAAGTCGTGTGATCACCTTCACGCCAGCTCCTGTGGTGAACGCTGGTGCGAACGCTTCGGTCTGCGCGAACAACAGCGCGATCAGCTTGAATGGATCGGTGACCGGAGCTACTGGCGGAACGTGGACGGGCGGTGCAGGAACGTACACGCCGAACAACACCACGCTGAACGCGACCTACACCCCAACGGCTGCCGAGCGCAGCGCTGGAACAGTTACGCTGACGTTGACCAGCACCGGCAATGGCAATTGCAATGCGGTCACCGATCAAGTGACCTTCACGATCACGCCTGCTCCGACCGCGAATGCCGGTGCGGACCAGACGCTGTGCAGCAACAATCCTGTTGCCACCTTGAACGGCGGCTTCACGGTAGCGACCGGTGGCGTATGGAGCGGCGGCAACGGCAGCTTCGACCCCAGCACCACCAACATGAACGCGACCTATACGCCCACGGCGGCGGAGATCGCAAACGGCAGCGTAACACTCACGTTGACCACGACCGGCAACGGCTCGTGCAACCAAGTGACGGACAACATCACCTTGAACTTCACGCCTTCTCCGGTGGTGAATGCCGGTGCGGATGTAACGCGCTGCGCGAACAACGCATCCATCGCGCTCAACGGAAGTGTCACCGTAGCGAGCGGTGGCGTTTGGACCGGTGGTTTGGGAAGCTACACGCCGAACAACAGCACGCTCAACGCGACCTACACACCGACTGCTGCGGAGATCGCCGCAGGCACCCTGACGCTCACTTTGACCAGCACGGGCAACGGTACTTGCACCGCCGTGTCGGACAGCCGCGTGATCACCTTCACTCCTGCGCCAACGGTGGATGCCGGAGTGAACGGAACCGTCTGCGCCAACAACAGCGCGATCATCCTAAACGGTGCAGTGACCATCGCTACTGGCGCGATCTGGAGCGGCGGCACGGGCACCTTCAACCCCAACAACAGCACGCTGAACGCGACCTACACACCGAGCGCTGCAGAGCGCACGGCGGGTACGGTCACGCTGACGTTGACGAGCATCGGCAATGCCATCTGCAACGCGGTAAGCGACCAAGTGACCTTCGCCATCACACCGGCACCGACCGTAACGGCTGGTGCGGATCAAACACTCTGCGGCAACAATGCGAACGCCACGCTGAATGGTGGATACACTGTTGCTACCGGTATCATCTGGACGGGTGGCGCAGGAACCTTCACGCCTGGCAACACCGCGGTGAATCCGGTGTACACGCCAACTGCCACGGAGATCGCCAACGGCAGCATCACACTGACGGCAACGACAACCGGTGTTGGCAGCTGTATCGCTGTGAGCGATGCGATGACCATCACTTTCACTCCAGCACCTACGGCCAACGCTGGTGCGGATGTAACGCTGTGTGCCAACAACGCGAGCATTGCCCTGAGCGGCAGCATCACCCTGGCGACCGGCGGTGTGTGGAGCGGTGGCGCAGGAACCTATTCGCCGAACAACACGGCGCTGAACGCGACCTACACGCCTACCGCTGCGGAACTCGCAGGTGGCATCCTCACCTTGACCTTGAGCACCACCGGCAACGGAACGTGCAATGCCGCTACCGATAGCCGTGTGATCACCTTCACGCCTGCTCCGATCGTCAACGCTGGTGCGAACGGAACGGTCTGCGCGAACGCTTCGACCATCACCTTGAACGGAACAGTTTCCGGTGCTGGTGGCGGTATCTGGAGCGGTGGCACGGGAACCTTCACACCGAACAACACCACACTGAACGCGACCTACGTACCGAGCGCTGCAGAACGTACTGCTGGAACGGTAACGCTCACGCTCACCAGCACGGGCAACGGTCTGTGCACCTCGGTAAATGATGCTGTTACCTACACGATCTCGCCTGCGCCAACGGCTAACGCCGGTGCGGACCAAACGCTGTGCAGCAACAATCCGGTTGCCACCTTGAGCGGTGGCTACACTGTTGCGACCGGCGCTGTATGGAGCGGCGGCGCAGGCACCTTCTTCCCGAGCACCATCAACATGAACGCGACCTACACGCCTACTGCGGCGGAGATCGCGAACGGCAGCGTGACGCTCACGCTCACCACCACGGGCAACGGTCTTTGTGTGGCAGTCAGCGACAACATCATCTTGAACTTCACTCCGTCGCCAACAGCGAATGCAGGTGCCGATGCATCGGTGTGCGTGAACAATCCGGCTGTCGCGCTGAATGGTGGTGTCACCATCGCTACGGGCGGTATCTGGAGCGGTGGCGCGGGATCCTTCACGCCGAACAACACGGCGCTGAACGGCACCTACACACCAACGGCCGCTGAACTCGCTGCAGGTACCATCACGCTGACGTTGACCACCACAGGCAACGGCAACTGTGTCTCGGCTTCGGATAGCCGCGTGATCACCTTCACGCCAGCGCCGATCGTGAATGCTGGTGCAGCAGGAACGGTATGCGCGAACGCGCCACTGATGAACCTGAACGGCAGCGTGAGCGGCGCCACCGGCGCCATCTGGAGCGCTGGAACGGGAACCTTCACGCCGAACAACACCACGCTGAACGCGAGCTACACACCGACCGCTGCGGAGATCGCGAACGGCAGTGTGACCTTCACTTTGACCTCTGCGGGCAATGGCAATTGCAGCGCAGTTACGAGCCAAGTCACCTACACGATCACACCAGCACCAACAGCTAACGCCGGTGCGAACATCTCGCTCTGCTCCAACAATGCGAATGCTGCGCTGAACGGAAGTGTTTCTGTTGCGACCGGTGGTATCTGGAGCGGCGGTAACGGCACCTACGCGCCAAGCAGCACCAACCTCGGTGCGGTGTACACGCCAAGCGCTGCGGAGATCGCGAACGGAAACGTCACGCTGACCTTGACCACCACGGGCAATGGCTTGTGTACTGCTGTTACCGATAACGTACTGCTGACCTTCACGCCTGCACCAACGGTGAGCGCGGGTGCCGACGTATCCATCTGCGCCAACAACGCTGCTGTCGCTTTGAGCGGCACGGTGGGTGGTGCAACGGGTGGTGTGTGGAGCGGCGGAAACGGATCCTTCACGCCGAACAACACGGCCCTGAATGCGACCTACACGCCAACGGCTGCTGAGATCGCCAACGGCATTCTCACACTTACACTGAGCACGACCGGTAACGGCAATTGCACGGCAGTATCCGATGAACGCGTGATCACCTTCACGCCTGCACCAACGGTGAACGCTGGGGTGAACGGTACGGTGTGCGCGAACAACAACGCGATCACCTTGGCCGGTTCCGTGGTGGGAGCCACCGGTGGCTTATGGAGCGGCGGTGCAGGAAGCTTCGCACCCAACAACGCTACGCTGAATGCCGTGTACACACCAACTGCTGCTGAACGTGCTACGGGTAGTGTGAACCTCAGCCTGACCAGCACGGGCAATGGCAACTGTAGCGCTGTGAGCGATCAGGTGCTGTGGACCATCAGCCCGGCACCAACGGCGAACGCAGGTGCGGACCAAACGCTATGCGCGAACAACACGGTGGCCACGCTGAACGGCGGTTTCACCGTAGCCACGGGTGGTGTTTGGAGCGGTGGCGCAGGGTCCTTCAGCCCGAGCAACACCAACATGAACGCGACCTACACGCCCACCGCGTCGGAGGTCGCGAACGGCAACGTGACCCTCACCCTGACCACCACCGGAAACGGTCTGTGCAACCAGGTGAGCGACAACATCACGTTGAACTTCACGCCCGCTCCTGTGGTGAACGCTGGAGTGGATGCGAGCTTCTGCGCGAACAACGCGGCGATCGCCTTGAGCGGCAGTGTGACCATCGCGAGCGGTGGCATTTGGAGTGGTGGCCTCGGCAGCTTCACGCCGAACAACACCACGCTCAACTCGACCTACACGCCAACACCTGCGGAGATCGCAGCGGGCACGCTCACGCTGACCTTGACCAGCACGGGCAACAATAATTGCACAGCGGTATCCGATAGTCGCGTGATCACCTTCACACCTGCACCAACGGGGGATGCCGGCGCGAACGGAACGGTCTGCGCGAACAACGCGGCGATCAGTTTGAACGGCAGCATCACCATCGCGACCGGAGCGATCTGGAGCGGCGGCACGGGCACGTTCGCACCGAACAACAGCACCCTGAACGCGACCTACACACCGAGCGCTGCGGAACGCACAGCCGGTACGGTAACGCTTACGCTCACCACGGCGGGCAACGGTAACTGCTCGGCTGTGAGTGACCAGGTAACCTTCAGCATCACGGCGGCGCCAACCGCGAACGCGGGTGCTGATCGTGTGCTCTGCGCGAACAACGCTTCCACAGGATTGTCCGGCGCGTTCTCCATAGCCACGGGCGGTGTGTGGAGCGGCGGCAACGGCACCTTCGATCCGAGCACCACGAACATGAGCGCGATCTACACGCCTACTGCGGCGGAGATCACAGCGGGAAGTGTCACGCTCACGCTTACCACCACCGGCAACGGTTTGTGCAATGCGGTGACCGATCAAGTAGTGCTTACCTTCACAGATGCACCTTCTGCGAACGCTGGTCCTGATGTGACCGTGTGCGCGAACAACGCGGCTATCGCTCTTGGCGGCAGTGTGGTAACGGCTACGGGCGGCGTGTGGAGCGGTGGAACGGGAACCTTCTCGCCCAACACCAACACGCTGAACGCGACTTACACACCCGGGGCCGCGGACATCGCCTCCGGACAGATCACCTTGACCTTGACCACCACGGGCAATGGCAACTGCGCACCTGCCACGGACACACGTGTCATCACCTACACGCCTGCGCCGATCGTGAACGCTGGTGTGGATGGTGTGGTGTGCGCGAACGCACCGCTGATCAACTTGAACGGTACCGTGAACGGTGCGGTGGGTGGAGTATGGAGCGGCGGTGCTGGTGTGTTCACGCCGAACAACATCACGCTGAACGCGACCTACATGCCAACCGCTGCACAGATTGCCAGTGGCAGTGTGACACTCACGCTCACCAGCGCTGGCAACGGCCTCTGCAATGCAGTGACCGATCAAGTGACCTTCACCATCACACCTTCACCAACAGTGAATGCAGGCGTGGACCAAACGCTCTGCGGAAACAATGCGAACGCTGTGCTGAATGCTTCGATCACGGTGGCAACGGGCGTGCAATGGTCCGGCGGTTCTGGTCTCTACGCACCAGGAAGCACGGCGCAGAACATTACCTATTCGCCTTCGCCGATCGAGATCGCGAACGGCAGCGTGACACTCACTGTGTCCACCACGGGCAACGGCAACTGCGCTGCGGTTGGTGATCAAGTGACGCTGACCTTCACCAATGCCCCGATGGCCAACGCCGGTCCGGACCAAACGGTGAGCAGTAACAACGCCAACACTGCGTTGGCCGGAACGTTCAGCATCGCCACGGGCATCTTGTGGAGCGGTGGAGCCGGAACCTACAACCCGAACAATACCACGGGCAACGCGGTGTACACACCGACGAACGCGGAGATCGCCGCTGGCAGTGTGACCTTGACGATGACCACCACGGGCAATGGAGCGTGCGCGCCTTCGAGCGATCAAATGACGATCACCTTTGGCGCAGCACCTACTGCGAACGCAGGAGCCGATCAGACCATTTGCGCGAACAACGCCAGTGTGGTCTTGAACGGCCAGGTGGCGATCGCGACCGGCGGCATCTGGAGCGGTGGCACGGGAACGTACACGCCGAACAGCGGTGCGCTCAACGCGACCTATGTCCCCAGCTCGGCCGAGATCGCTGCGGGTACGGTTACGCTCACGCTCACTACGGTGGGCAACGGCAACAGCAATCCCGTGAGCGATCAGATGACGATCACCATCACGCCAGCGCCTGTCGTGAACGCTGGTGCGAACCGCACGGTCTGCGCCAACCAATCGACCGCGCAACTCGCCGGTATCGTGAACAACGCGACCGGTGGTGTGTGGAGCGGTGGGTCGGGTACCTTCAACCCGAGCAATACCAACCTGAACGCGACCTACACACCAACTCCTGGTGAGATCGCCGCAGGTACCGTGACCCTCACGCTCACCAGTACCGGCAACGGTCTGTGCAATGCGGTGAGCGATCAAGTGTTGATCACCATCGCACCAGCACCTGTTGTGAACGCCGGTCTGGATGCGACGGTATGCTCAAACAATGCTGCTGTGCAACTGGCGGCTACGGTAAGCAATGCAGGCGGCGGTATCTGGAGCGGTGGCACTGGTGGATTCTCCCCGAGCATCACGGCCCTCAACGCGGTCTACACGCCAAGCACAACTGAACTGAATAACGGATCGGTCACCTTGAGCTTAACCAGCACCGGCAACGGATCTTGTGCCCAGGTCACGGATCAGGTCTTCATCGTCTTCACACAAACGCCGGTAGTGAATGCCGGAGCGGACGTCACCGTGTGCGCGAACGGCGCCTCGGTGAACCTGAACGGATCGGTGACGATCGCGGGTGGTGGTGTGTGGAGTGGCGGGGGCGGAAGCTTCAGCCCGAACGCCAATACACTGAATGCGACTTATACACCAAGTCCTGCGGAAGTAGCTCTTGGCACTGCGTCGCTCACGTTGACCTCCACACAGAACGGTCTGTGCAACGTGGTGAGCGATGCGATGACGATCACCATCATCGCGGCACCTGTAGCCGATGCCGGAAACAACCTCTTCGTATGCAGCAACAACGCCAACGTGCAGTTGGGTGGCAGTGTCAGCGGTGCTGGCGGTGGCCAATGGAGCGGTGGTGATGGCACCTTCACGCCATCGATCGCATCACTGAACGCGGTGTACACGCCAACGCCTGCAGAGATCGCAGCGGGTACATTGACACTGACCTTGACCACGATCGGTAACGGCAACTGCGTTCCGGTCTCGGACAACGTATTGATCACCTTCACGGCAGCGCCAACGGCGGAAGCTGGGACCGGTGCCGTGTTCTGTGCGAACAATGCTAGCATCCAACTGAACGGCAGTGTCACTGTCGCCAACGGTGGTGCATGGTCCGGCGCGCAAGGCACCTTCAGCCCCAACGGGAACAACCTCAACGCGGTATATGCACCATCCGTGGGCGAACTCGCAGCGGGTAGCGTGACATTGACCTTGACCACCACGGGCAACAACGGTTGCACATCCGTGAGTGACGAGGTGACCTACACCTTCACCCCTGCACCAACTGCCAATGCCGGTGTGGATCTGAACAGCTGCGCGAACAGCGCTACCGTTCAATTGAATGGTGTGGTCACTGTTGCTACCGGCGGCCTTTGGACCGGCGGCACCGGTGGGTTCAACCCGAACAGCGGCACGTTGAACGCGACATACACGCCGAGCGCGGCAGAGATCGCAGCGGGTACGGCAACGTTGACTTTGTCCACCGTGGGCAATGGAAGTTGCAATGCGGTGAGCGATCAAGTGGTGATCACCATCGCACCTGCGCCCATCGTGGATGCTGGTCTAGCGATCCAGGTCTGCGCCAACAATGCCAGCTCGCAACTGAACGGTTCTGTGTTGAATGCTGCGGGTGCGATCTGGAGCGGTGCTGGAACCTTCAGCCCGAACCCTACCACGCTGAACGCGGTGTACACGCCTACGGCTACGGAGGTCACCAATGGCACCGCCACCGTCACCCTCACCAGCACCGGCAACGGTCTTTGCACGCCGGTGAGCGACAACGTGATCATCACCTTCACGCCAGCGCCGATCGTGGAAGCAGGAGTATCACAGACCCTGTGCTCGAACAACGCAGGTGTACAACTCGCGGGCACCGTGAGCGGTGCTACCGGTGGCGTGTGGAGCGGTGGATCGGGTACCTACGCACCTGGTGCGAACAACCTGAGCGCCCTGTACACGCCGAGCAATGCGGAGATCACTGCGGGCAGCCTGTGGTTGTTCCTTACCTCCACCGGCAATGGTGGATGTAACTCGGCACGCGACTCCGTGCAAGTGTTCTTCACCCCGGCACCGACGGTTGATGCTGGAGCGAATGCGCATGTCTGCGCCAACGCTGCGGAAGTATTGTTGAGCGGTGCTGTAACGGTGGCTACCGGCGGTGTGTGGAGCGGGGGAGCAGGCAGCTTCAATCCGAACAGCACGACGCTGAGCGCGACCTACACCCCAAGCCTTGGTGAGATCGCAGCAGGTGGTGTAACACTTACGCTCACCACCACGGGTATCGGCAATTGCACGGCGGTGCAAGATCAGCTGGTCATCACCATCGATCCTGTTCCGGTTGTGAACGCCGGTCCTGACCAATCGATCTGCTCGAACAACCCGAACCTGCAACTGAACGGCTTCGTGGGCAACGCACCCGGGGCCATCTGGAGCGGCGGAAGTGGCATCTACGTGTCGGGCGCTACGGCCACCGCCACGCAATACCAGCCAACGGCGTCTGAGATCGCTGCGGGTTCCATCACCTTCACCTTGACCAGCACGGGCACTACGATCTGCGATGCCATGAGCGACCAGATGACCATCACCTTCACCGGAGCTCCCGTTGTGGATGCCGGTGTGGAATTGGCGATCTGCGCGAACAACAGCGCGGTGCAACTGAACGGCAACGTGACCAACGCCAACGGTGGTGTGTGGTCTGGTGGAAATGGAACGTATGCGCCAGCCAACAACGTCTTCGCACCGGTGTACACACCGACCGCCGCTGAAGTGGCCGCCGGTAGCGTGACCCTGACCTTGACCAGCACCGGCAACAGCAACTGCTTCGCGGTGAACGACCAAGTGGTGATCACCTTCACGCCAGCGCCTGTGGCGAACGCCGGTATCGACCTCGACGTGTGCGAGAACAACCCTGTGGTGACCTTGAATGGTTCGATGACCGTGGCAGTGGGCGGAACGTGGAGCGGTGGTCTGGGCACGTATGCTCCGGATGCCAACACGCTGAACGCACAATACACGCTCACACCATTCGAATTGCAACAGGGCGGCGTAACGCTCACCTTGACCAGCACCGGCAATGGCAACTGCCTGGCCGTGAATGATCAGGTGACGATCAACGTGACACCTGCACCTGTTGTGAACGCTGGAGCCGACATCACCGCTTGCTCCAACGAATTGGACGTGCCGCTGAACGGAACCGTGAGCGCTGGTGAGACAACGGGCGAATGGAGCACTTCGGGTACGGGCACCTTCTTCCCGAACGCGAACATCCTGAACGCGACCTACATCGCCAGCACCCTCGATTCGCTGAACGGCAGTGTCAACCTCACATTGACCTCCACCAACAACGGTCTGTGCACGGGTGTAAGTGATGTGCTGACGCTGACCATCCTGCCGAACGCGATCGCGAATGCAGGTGTGGACCAAGTGGTGTGTGCTTCGGAAACGAGCATTGCGCTCAATGGCACCATCACCGGTAACGCCACGCAAGGCACCTGGACCACCAACGGTGCAGGCAGCTTCGCACCGAATGCCGATGCCGCCAATGCGGTATACACCATCGCGCCGAGCGATGCGCTGAATGGCACGGTCACTTTCACCTGGAGCGTGAATAGTTGTGACAACGCGATGGATCAGATGACATTGACCATCGTACCGGAGTCGCAAGCCAATGCAGGCAACGACCTGGTTGTGTGTGTGGATGACCTGGATGTGCTGATCAACGGTAGCGTGAGCGGTGCGTCCACCACGGGTTTTTGGAGCACGTTGGGAACCGGAACGTTCCAGAATGCTACGAGCGCTTTGGCGAACATCTACAACGCCAGCGTGCAGGATTCCTTGGCCACCGGCGTGGACCTGATCCTCACCGCCACTGGCACAAGTGTTTGCCCAGCAGCAGTGGACACGCTCCACATCGACATCCTACCCTTCGGTACGGTGAACGCTGGTGCCGACCTGAGCTACTGCTCGAACAATGCAGTAGTGCAGCTGAACGGTTCACTGGTTGGTGATGCCACGGATATCCAGTGGAGCACCTCTGGCACGGGCCAGTTCTTCCCGAACAATGCGGTGCTCACCCCGACATATATCCCGAGTGCTACGGACGCCATCCTCGGCAACATCACACTCACTCTGAGCGCACTGAACAGCTGCAACGCCGCCACCGACGCACTGGTGCTGGAACTCACGCCAGCACCTTTAGTGAACGCTGGTGCTGATCAGACCTACTGCAACCAAGCGAGCAGCTTCGACCTGAACGGGACGATCAGCGGCATCACCAGCACGGGTATTTGGAGCACCACTAGTACGGGCACCATCGCCAACGCTGGTGCGCTCAACACCACCTACACTGCAAGTGCTGCTGACATCGCTGCCGGTGAGATCACCTTCACGCTGACCTCGCTGAACAACGCGAACTGCAATGCGGTGACCGATCAGATGACGATCTACCTCACCGACGGTCTCGCCGCGAACGCTGGTCCTGACCAGAGCGTGTGTGTGCTCGGCACCTTCGCACAACTGCAAGGGCAGATCATCAACGGTGCGCCTTCGGGTCTGTGGTCCGCTACGGGTACGGGTTCCTTCGTACCGGGTCCGGATGTGCTGAACGCGCAGTACCACTTCTCTGCGGCCGACGTGGCCAACGGTAGCGTAGTGCTCACCCTGCTCAGCACCAACACGGGTACATGCCCCCCGGTGCAGGATCAACTGGTGCTCACCTTCGGCAATACCAGCTTCGCTTCCGCTGGCGATGACCAAGTGGTGTGCGCGAACTCTCCGCTTGTGCAGCTCAACGCAAACTTCAGCGGCGGCGCCCAAGGTGTGCAGTGGAGCAGCAACGGCAGCGGATTCTTCAGCAACACCACGGCTGCGAACGCGAGCTACACCTTGAGCGCTGCGGACGTTGCGAACGGCGGTGTGCAGCTGACGGTGACCACCATCACCAACGGCTCTTGTGCTGCGGTGAGCGATGTGATGACCGTGGGTGTACAAGCCATTCCGCAGATCAATGCGGGTGCCGACATCGTGGCCTGCACGGCCGAAGCGGTACAATTGATCGCCAACGCGGTGAACGCACCTTCAGGCACCTGGACCACCTCTGGTACCGGTTCCTTCCTGAATGCTGATGCGCTGACCACACTGTACACACCGAGCGCAGCGGATAGCACGGCGGGTAGCATCACCCTTACCGTGACCACCACGGGCGTGGATCCCTGCAGCGCAGTAAGCGATCAACTGGTGATCACCTTCGGCGGCGGTCTTGCGGCTGAAGCTGGAGCGGATATGATCGCCTGCAGCACCGATCCGAACGTTGCGCTGAGCGGTGCGGTGGCTGGTACCACCACAGGCATCTGGAGCACCACAGGTACCGGTTCCTTCATGCCCGCTGCAACAGCGCTGAACGCCACCTACATCCCGGGTCCTGCGGACTTCGTGATCGGCGACGTGTCACTGATCCTCTCCACCACGGACAACCAAGGCTGTGCAGCCGGTCGTGATACAGTTGTGGTGAGCTACCATGTGCCACCGACCATTGATGCGGGTGCAAGTGTGCTCCTCTGCGATGGTCTGGAAGACGTACAACTCAATGGCGCTGCGCAGAATGCAGGCGGCGTGCAGTGGTTCACCACGGGCACGGGAAGCTTCAGTCCAGCGGCCGATGTAGCCAATGCGGTGTACACGCCAACGGCCAACGATAGCATCGTAGGCGGTGTTTACCTGATCCTCACCGGCTTCGGCACCGGCACCTGCGGCAACACCAGTGATTCGCTCTTTGTGGACATCGGCCCAACGCGCATCGCGAATGCGGGCGTTGACCAGACGATCTGTGCGGATGGAGGTCCGATCCAGCTCAATGGCGCCATCACGGGTGTGACCGGTGGCGTGTGGAGCACCACGGGCACGGGCACCTTCCTGCCGGACAACACCACGCTGGGTGCGGCCTATGCGCCCAGTGCTACCGATCTGGTCTTCGGTGAACTCGAGTTCATCCTGACCACCACGGGTAACCTCGGCTGCCCTGCTGACACGGACACGATGACGGTCGCCCTGCAACAAGTGCCAACGGTGGATGCCGGTCAGGACCTCAACGTTTGCGATGCGTCGGAGGCAGTTCAACTCGGCGCTTCTTCGACCGGTGCAGCAGGGGTGACGTGGTCCTCGAACGGATCGGGTGTTTTCTTGCCAAGCAACACGGACCTCAACGCGAGCTACCAGCCCGGCGCAACGGATGAGCAGCTCGGTACGGTGCGCATGATCCTCACCACCACGGGCAACGGTGTGTGTGCTGCGGCGAGCGACACGTTGTTCCTCAGCTTCACCAATCCGTTGCAGCCAGCTTTCGGTGTCACCAATGCTTGCGCTGGTTCCCAGACCGTGTTCATGGATGCGAGCACCACGAGCGGTTCGCCGATCATCGGATGGAACTGGAGTTTCGAGAATGGCGGCAGTGGTACCGGTCCAGAGGTCAGCACCACGTTCGATGCTCCTGGACAATACACAGCCACGCTCACTGTCTTCGCCCAGAACGGATGTAGCGCTACAAGCACCCGCGTGATCGAGGTGTTGGGCTCACCCGTGGCTGGCTTCACATTGGCGGGTGAACTCTTGACCGACTCTCCGATCGCCATCGCGGATACCTCCACTGGAGCCACGAACTGGCAGTACGACTTCGGTGATGGTCAAGGCGCGATCGTTTCGGAACCGACCCACCAATACTCGGGGCCGGGTCAATACATCATCGTGCAAACGGTGACCAATGCCAATGGCTGCTTGGATCGCGACTCGCTGCTGATCACGATCGAGGTGAAGGACATCCTGCCACCGAAACTGCCGAACGCGTTCAGTCCGAACGGCGACGGGGTGAATGATCAGTTCTTCGTGCGCGGTGGTCCGTTCGAGACCATGGAGCTGCGCATCTACAACGGATGGGGTGAGCTGGTCTTCGAGACCACCGATCCTACAGCCGGATGGGATGGCACGCATAAGGGCAAACCGGAGATCAATGGAGTCTACGTGTACTCGGTGGTGGCCACGACCACGGAGGGCGAAACGCACGATCGCAGTGGTAAAGTGACCTTGACCCGATAATCCACAGGAACATGACCAACAAGATGAATAGGATCGCGCTGGCCTTCGCACTGTGCGCTGCGGGTGCGGTCCAGGCCCAAGACGGTCACCTCTCGCACTACGATGCAGCACCAGCGCTGCTGAATCCTGCGCTCACCGGCATGTACAGTAACGCCGACTTCCGGATGACCAGCAACGTGCGCAGTCAGTGGAACAGTCTGTCGAGCAGTTTCACCACCACCGGCTTCGGCTATGATGTGGCCATGCAGGACCGCTACGGCTTCGGCATGTACCTGAACAACTACAACATGGCCGGGATCATGAATACGTTCCAGAGCGGCTTATCTGCAGCGTACAACGTGGCAGGGCGAGATTCACGATACATCCTTTCTGGAGGCTTCAACCTGGGTATTCTGTACAAGAAGTTGAACGACCAGCAGCTCGTATGGGATGCCCAATACGACAATGGGTATTTCAACACCGATCTGCCCTCGGGGGAGACCATCATGCGCGGTGCTCGGTTAATGCTCGACATCGCCGGTGGCATTTCGTACAAGGCCACGAATGCGCGTAAGCGTGTCAATCCCTTCGCGAACGCGGCCTTGTTCCACGTGAACACCCCGAATGAGGCCATCTTCGGAACGCAGAGCGATCTGCCGATCCGGTACTCAGTGAACGCCGGTGCGCGGATCGAACTGATGGACAACACCTACCTGATCCCAATGGGCCTATACATGCGCCAGGGAGCCGACCAGCAGATCAATGTGGGCATGAACGCCGAAGTCGGACTCGGAGGATCGGTGTACAGTGTCCTCGGTGGTGCGGCCTACCGGATGAACGATGCCATCATCGCGCACGTTGGACTGAAACACAAGAACGTGGTGTACAGGTTCAGCTACGATGCGAACATGTCCGGCTTGCAGAACTACACCCGTAAGAACGGAGCCTTCGAGTTCTCGTTGACGTACTTCGGAATGCACTCCGGAAGGGATCGCCGATCAACGAGCAGCGCTTTCTAGCGCGATCGACCACGCTGAAGTAGGAAGCCCCGGGTCACGTTGACCCGGGGCTTCCTCGTTGATAAGTGGTGGACCATCCGATCGGTTGTTCGGGTGATCCCGCGCATATAGCGGCATCGCGTTCAGGTGAAAGGGTGGTTCGGTGGTCCCCTTGAGCGCCTGCTGGGACGATAGCACCTTCATGGGTTATGAGCTATCGCGCTACCGTCGCTGAAGGGTGTCGATGGAGCGGAAGAACAATGTGTCTCGGAGGGATCAACGCCGATGGATCATATCGATCCGCTAGTGGATCCAGGCCCCGATGGATGTTTGGGACCATGCCGACGCACTTAGCCTACCGGCGCCGTCTCCGTGCGGATGTCACGACGATCAGGTCGGGATGGTAGATCAGTCGACCCAGGAATAGGCTCTGCGCCAGACCGAAGATGACAGCGCTTCGTCCCGTTATTGTGCGAGGATGATGCGCTGTTGAGTGGCGCCACCTTCGGTCTCTAGGTGTACCAAGTAGGAGCCAGGGCGCAGAGCATGTAGGTCCAAGGTCGTGCGGTACGTGGTCGCTGTGGAATGGACCAGAACGATGCGCCCTTGCATGTCGAGAATTCGCACGTTGAGAAGAGGTTCGTCACTTGTGGTGATGTTAAGCAGGTCCGTCGCCGGGTTCGGCCAAAGCATGATGTCGGACGATGCATCCGGTGACAGGCTCACCACAGCGCTGTGGTGCACCGCGCCATCCAGGTCCACTTGTTCCAGGCGGTAGTAGGTCACGGAAGTACGCGGCAACGGATCGAATGCCTGATATTCCAGAACTGAGTTGCTTGTGCCCGCGGCCGGCACTCTCGCCACTAAGCTCCAGTCCACCAGGTCGGATGACCGCTGGACGAGGAATTCCGCGCTGTTCTGCTCTGATGCGGTACTCCAGCGGAGTCGAGCACCGGGCTCCTCGGGCACCGCATCGAAGTACAACAGTTCCACCGGCAATGGGGTACGTGTGCTGTTGGTGGTCCCGATCGTGAAGCGTCGTCCGTTGGCGATCGCGCTCACATTGCTGAAACGGTACAAGCCGCCGCCAAGATCGGTAGCTCCTGAAATGGGGGTGTCGTTGCCCATCACGCCATCTTCGTTGATGTCCACCACCAAACGCAGGTCGGCAGCGGTAACGGGCCCCAGGCCGTTCAGGTCGAACGTGATGTCCACGTTGCCTACGTTCGCGGC
>Ga0209812_10000625_pt1 | contig 30248 bp, 20 predicted proteins | sample JI71714BDNA_FD_187502 | JGI IMG/M metagenome (GOLD analysis project Ga0209812, IMG submission 187502) | Wastewater effluent complex algal communities from Wisconsin, to seasonally profile nutrient transformation and Carbon sequestration -... | ecosystem: Engineered > WWTP > Effluent > Algae...
GGAGCTGAATACTCACTGATGACATATTTAGCCGCAGGTTGGCCATTCTTAGTTACCCAAGTTGCAGGGTTGGCCGCACGTTTCCGGACCATGTTGACGTATTCCCGCGCTTTTTCCAAGCTACCTACCTCTACCTCACACTCCGCTGCCATTAAAAGCACATCCGCGAAACGGATGATCGTGTAGTTCATCGTCGAGTAACCACGTGTCCAAGAAGATCCGTCGGTCAAGACATTTTCTTGGTTTTTGTAGTAGATATACTTCTTAGGTGAATATGGACCTGCATAAGCTTGGTCACGAATCCAGTCTTTACCTGGGTGATCTTGCCAATCCAAGTAAGGTATGCCACGTCGGCCAACCGAATGATCTACACGTGGATCCAAGTTACCCGCATCTGGTGTAAATGGATTTCTACTTTCTACATTGTAGTCATGCTTAAGCGCATTGGCAGGTGCGTTGTATGAACCATCCAACAATGGCAAACCGTTATCCGTTGTCCGGAATGAATTCGCCATATCGAATGAAGGCTGGAAGAATCCGCAACAGTTACCCGGACCACTAGGACCCGTGTTGTATGGGTAGTTCAAATCTTGAAACCAGTTTGAGTTCGAAGTTGAACCGGTGTTCATAGACGTTTGAACAGCCAATACAGCTTCCTCGTGGTTATCATTTGCCGCATTGAAGATTTGCGCATAGTGCGAAACAAGACCATATTTTTTATTGTTGGTCGTTTTTCCGTTGGCAATCACGGCATCAAACAACGTTTTGGCTTCAGTGTACTTTTTCTGGTACAATAACGACTTAGCTAAGTAAGCCCCTGCAGCCCATTTGTTGATACGTCCAGCTTGCGCTTGTGTTTCTGGAAGATTATCGTAGGCAAATTTAAAATCTGCATCGATTTTATCCCAGAAGTCTGGAGTATTTGGCACCAATTCAATCCCATTTCCATACGATTGTGTTTCATCGATATACGGTACCGAATTAAACAAACGCTTTAAATTGAAATAGAAGTGACCCCGGATAACACGGGCTTCACCCAGAATCCGATTCTTTTCAGCAGCCGATAACTCAGTAGATACACCGACGAGACGAATTACGGCATTGGCACGAGCAATACCCTCGTAGTGCGCAGCCCAAGTCGAGTTGATGTCGCCATTGGTAGGATCGGTTTCGTACCGTTGCATTTGGTTGATGGTAATAAAGTCACCTGCGTCGGTTCCTTTATTAGCTTCACCTCCAAGGATCGAGCCGTATACCCAGTTATCAGGACCTGATAGACGAGTAAAGGCATCATTTGATGAGAGCATGGCATAGGCACCTACCAAGGCACCCTCTACCCCTGCGCGAGATGATAGCTGAGACTCACCCAACGAACCCGTTGGTGGAACATCCAAGAAGCTGTCATCACAAGCGAAAGCTATCGCAGACACCGCAAGGGTGGAAACGATGATTCTTTTGAGATTATACTGAAATTTCATGTAAATAACGATGTTTTGTGTGTTTTCAAAAAACTTAGAAAGAAAGGTTCAAACCTAGGTTATAGCTAGGAGTAACAGGGTAGTTACCCACATCGATACCGAAGTTTGTATCCGCTGCACCACCCACTGCTGGATCAAGACCTTGGTATTTGGTCAACGTCCAGAAGTTATTACCAGACACACTAATTCTCGCTTTGGAGATTCCAAGTCTAGACAAAACCGTATTGCTCAACGTGTATCCTACAGCCACGTTTTGCAAACGCATGTACGAGCCATCCTCTACGTACCACGAGTTTTCGGCACCGTTGGTTGAAATGTTTGAAGCAGATTCCCAAATAGGCGCTTTGGCATTGTTACCCAACGCTGGTGTCCAAGACTCGAGAGCACGAATTCCTTTTCCAGAACCCTCAAACGTACCGAAGAAATCAGTAAACTGCTTCGCTAAGTTGAAGATTTTGTTTCCTGCCACGATGTTGATGTATGTAGCAAAATCCCAGTTTTTATACTGTAAGCCAAAGTTTACCCCGCCTGTGAAGGTTGGTACTGGACTTCCCAAGTACGTTCTGTCATTCGGTGTGATCACGCCGTCGCCGTCAATATCAGCATACCGGAAGCGACCTAGGCCTTTTCCTTGTTGCGCAGGTGAATTCGTCACCTCTTCTTGGCTGTTGAAGTATCCCTCAACTTGGTACCCGAAGAATGAAGAAATAGGACGACCTACTTGGTTACGAACTGGTGTAATCGAACGAAGTGTTGGTCCATTGACGAAAGTTTGACCTGGCGCTAGCGACGTGATTTCGTTTTGCAAGAAAGCCGCGTTGACAGTCACATCATATTTCAAGTCATTGGTGATTTTACCACGGTTGATCACTTGCAAGTCAATACCCCGGTTCAACATCGAACCAATATTTACCCGAGGAGCTGCGGCATTCGATCCAACAACCGCTGGAATTGGTACGTTGAATAGCATATCCGACGTATTTTTTTGCCATAATTCAGCTACTACTTCCCACTTTCCATTCAACAATGTCGCATCAAAACCAATGTTGGCTGTCGTTACAGTTTCCCAACGTGCATTCGGGTTACCGATCCGAGATCCGAAATAACCTTCATTCGCTCCGTTATTTTGTCCTTCAATTGGATAGAATGAACGGTTACGAGCTGCTGCGAACAAAGAGAACTGGTTATTAGGATCCACGTTATTGGAGTTACCCATTTGTCCCCAACCCCCGCGAACTTTCAAGTCTGAAATAAACGAGTTGCCTTTCAAGAACTCCTCGCTCGTAACACGCCAAGCCGCTGAGAATGCAGGGAAAGTACCGAAACGGCTGTTGGCCCCGAAGCGAGACGATCCATCGCGACGGATAACTGCACTCACATAATATTTCTCGTTGTAGTTGTATTTCGCCTCAGAGAAAAGCGAGTAGAAATTAACTCCATTGAACAAGTTTGAATTCACGATTGGGTTTTGAACAACCGACATGTTCACGTAGTTCAAATCCATAGTGAATGGATTTTGACCCGAACCTGACATGTTTCTTCCTTTGCCCGTATTCAACGACTCAATACCCGCTAACACATTGATATTGTGCTTACCAAAGCTTTTGGTATAGTTGGCTGTGTTGGTAAATACCCAACCAAAAGAATACCCTGAACCTTCACCGAAACCATTGTTTGCCTCTGGCTCAGAATCCCCTAAATAGCGGTAGTTATAATCTTTGAAATAGTAGTTATTGTACTGACCTCCCAAGCTAGAGCGCACGGTTAATCCTTTCGCTAAATCAGCTTCCAAATACACGTTACCGAACGCGTTGGCGTTGAAGTTGCGGTCGTTCGCATTGTTTGTCAACAACGTACGAACAGGATTACGTGGGTTATTAAATCCACCTGCCCGAGTTGAAGCAAAGCTACCAAAATCATCATATACTGGGATTACGGTTGGCATCCGATACGCAGATAATACCACGGATTCTTCTGAAGCGATACCTATTCCTCCGTTAGCACCGGCTTGACCAAGTACAGAGCGGTAAGTAAACTGAAGGTTTTCACCTAAACGTACACGCTTTCCTAAATCAAACTCCGAGTTAGCCCGGAACGTATAGCGGCTGAAGGTATTGTTCAACAAGATACCGTCTTGGTCTTGTAATCCCATACCTACATAATAGCGTGCGTTATCACTACCGCCAGAGAAACCTAAGTTATGGCGAGAAATAGTTCCACGGCGCGTGATTTCGTCATACCAGTTTGTTCCAGCCAAATTTGGACGGATCAAAAATACACTGCTTGGGTTAGCAGCAAAAGCCGCTTCAATTGCCGTGCGATCGATAGGTCCCCGAACACCATTTTGTCCGTTGGCATGTAAGTAGTCGGGTAACGTAGCTGTAGCTTGGTTACCATACTGCGGGTGATTGTAGGCCACAGGTGAGTTGTTAGCAGCCGCGTTATTGCGGTACGCAATATGCGTCCAATCCGCTTGCTGCTGAGGAGACAACATTCTAGGAGCTCCTGCTACGTTAGGATCGGTTACCCCGTACATTCCATCGTAGGTAACTTCCATTTTCCGTGCTTTTTTCGATCCTTTCCGCGTGGTGTACACGATAACCCCGTTGGCGGCACGTGCTCCATAAATAGAGGCTGCTGCTGCATCTTTCAAAACGGTCGTTGATTCGATATCACCCGGAGAAAGAAAGTCGGTTGAACCTACAGGCACACCGTCCACGATGTACAACGGCTCATTACCCCCTACGGCATTGAAACCCCGTACCCGAATCATGGATGTAGTACCCGGCTGACCATTGGTGATGACCGTAACCCCAGCTACACGTCCTTGTAACTGTTGCTCAATATTACCGGATGGAACAGCTTGTAAGTCTTTGGCTTTCACGATGGATACCGCAGCTGTAGATTCTTTCTTGTTGGTTACTGAATAACCCGTAACAACAACTTCATCTAAACTTTTGGTATCATCCTGCAATACGATATTGATTACCGACTGCGAGCCTAAGGTAATCTCTTGTGCAAGATACCCGATAGAAGAAAATACCAAGGATTTCGCTGAAGCTGGCACATTGATGCTGTAGTTCCCATCAGCATCCGTCACAGAACCAACCGTGGTTCCTTTCACTGTTACACTAACACCTGGGATTCCGCTACCGCCGTTGTCATTTACCTTTCCTGTTACGACCTTTTGTGCAAAGGCAGTAACTGAAAGAATCCACAGCATAGCAAATGCCAACACCCCGCGAATGGGGACGAAGTAGATTTGTTTCATTTCGTTTTAGGTTATTTAAATTAATAGATTTGAAAGTGCCCCCACCTAGCAACTTGTCTAGATAATTGCAATCGTAAAAATAGATTGAATTATTTTTGTTGCAAAATTTATACTATAAATCATTAGAATAGTCCAATTATTTGGGGGTATATCTAATATTTTAGCAAAAAAGTACAATTAGGTACTTTCGTAAGTGACCGAGATTACTGAGATAAAGCAGGCAGATGGTCACTTGAACAGACCTCTTGGTCGATTTGTGCATGGGTTTGCACATCTTCTTTTTCATCTTTTCTTACCCTTTGGAGAATAATTTTCAATAAAAAAGGTTGTCTCGGATGGAGACAACCTTGAGGTTGATGGGATTTTATTCGCTTGGCAATATTAATGCGTGGGTACGTTTTCTAGATTGAACAAATCATTCAGTACATCGATGAGTGTTTCTGCTTCACCCCGCTTGCAGGCTGCTTTTAACTGAAGTACTGGAAGTTTGATGATTTTTTGCATCATGGAACTGGTGATCTTATCAACTTTTTGCGCTTCTTCCTCACTCATGTGTTTAAGATGTCGAGCCATTTCCTCTTTCCGAATTTGTTCGAGCGCTTGTTTGAGCTTTTGGATCGTGGGTGATACGATCATTTCCCGAGACCAATCATGAAAATCTGAAACCACCTCGTTTATAATGGCATGCACTGAAGGAATGGCGGCCAAACGCTTTTCTAGTGCTGCGTTGGCGCGTTGTTGAATTTCATCTAAGTCATAAACAACCACCCCGGGCACCTCTTGAACAGCGGGAGAAATGCTTCTAGGAACTGATAAATCAATAAAATATTTCACTCGGCCGATAGCCCGTTGCTCCAGCATATCGGGAGTTACTAAGGGTTGTTCCGCGCGAATCGACGAAATGATAATATCAGCCGAATGGATCGCGTCAAAAACTTGATCAAACGGTAGCGTTTGAAAGCCATACAGTTCAGCTGCCTTTTGTGCCTTTTCGCTTGTGCGGTTGGTCAGCGTAATATCGGTATACCCTTTTTCGGCTAGTGTTTTGCAAACATCCTCGCCAATTTCTCCTAAACCAATAACCAATGTTTTCGGCTGATGCAGCAAAGGCATAAAGGTTTCGATGGTTTCAACGGCAGCATACGATGTACTTGCTGCTCCGTCACGGTAGGCAGTTTCTTGGACAATTCGTTTATTGGCAAAGAAAATGGAGTGCATCAATCGATGTAAAAAGGGTCCAGCCATGTTCACATCGGCCGACCATTGATACGCATGTTTAATTTGATTTGGGATTTGCAAATCTCCGATTACTTGAGAATGCAAACCAAGCGCAACCTCGAACAAGTACCGAACCGCCTCGGTAGAGTCGGTAATCCAATCAAAATAAGGCAACACTTGGGCGGCTTGAACTCCTTTTGCAATGGAAAGAAGTTTCACTAAACTTTCGCCTTGCTCTATCGTTCCTGAAAAATAAACTTCCGTCCGGTTGCAGGTTGATAGCACCATGACTTCAGTCAATTCGAGCTGATCCTGGGCTTGGGTCATCAACGCTTTGCAGCCTGCTTCATCAAAAGCAAGTCGCTCGCGAATCTCCAAGGGAGCTTTTTTGTATGATAAGGAAAGAACCTTAAACTGACTATTCATTCTGTATCTTTACCGAATTATTTTACAAATATACGACCGGAAGCCCACAAGGGATTATGACAACTATCACAGAAATAAATTTAGAAAGTTTCTAAATAAGGTGATTTTGTTTTTGTGGATTATCCGGCAATAATACAAAATGCAGTTAAACGTGAATAGGTTTCATCAAAACTGCGTTTAGTACAATAGAACGGTCTGTGGAACCAAAAAAGTTTCGAAAACAATGGCAAAAAATCAGGTATTTTTCAATCTATATGGGCAACTATCCGGTTGGCGATTGGCCTTCATTTCTTTTCTTTTGCTTTTAGGTGGATTGGTTTTATACTATTTTCAGCAACTTGGCATTTCATTAGAGGAGCGAGAAAAAAAATACGCCCAGCTGTATGCCGAGAGTATTCGCTTTTTTTTGGAAAAAGATTTGAGCAGTGACTGCGACTATACATTCGTTCAAGAAATCGTCATGGCGAATGAAACTGTTCCGAGCATTTTGGTATTGGACGGGTCACCAAGTCAATATGTCAATATTCCGGAGTTGGATGATTCTACGCTGACGACCCAGCAAAAAGAAATTATGATTTACCGTTTGATCAACGAAATGCGGGCAGAACATCCCCCCGTTTCATTTCAACTGGAGGGAAGCGTTGGGTATGTGTATTACGCAAATTCAGCTATTGTTCGCCAGTTACGGTATTTCCCTTACATTCTTTTAGCGACTTTTCTCATTTTTGGCCTATTGGCCTTTATTGCCTACAGTTCTTCTCGGAGAGCTGAACAAAATCGGGTTTGGATTGGGTTAGCGAAAGAGACCGCCCATCAACTCGGCACACCCATATCCGCCTTGATGGCTTGGATCGAGGTTTTGCGTTCAAATCCGGCTTTTGATCCAAGTATTGCAGATGAAATGACGAAAGACATTGATCGATTGGATACCATCACGACTCGCTTTTCCAATATTGGGTCAGTACCTCAACGCAAAATGGAGCCTGTTGCCTTTTTATTGGAACGTTCGTTGGGGTATTTAAGTAAACGAATTTCGACTAAAGTCAAAGTTCAATTTCACAATGAACTGATGGATCCCCACCAAGAGATCGAATTGAATAAACCTTTGTTTGAGTGGGTCGTGGAAAATTTAAGTAAAAACGCGGTGGATGCTATGGCTGGCGTTGGGCAGTTGGACGTCACCATACGCTCTACGGCAAAAGGTCGGATCCAAATTGATTTTAAAGACACCGGAAAGGGCATCAATAAACTTCATTTACGAAAAGTTTTTCAACCTGGCTTTTCGACCAAGAAGCGGGGTTGGGGCTTGGGACTTACTTTAGCCAAACGCATTATCGAAAATTACCATGGTGGGCAGCTCTTTGTCCATGAGACCGCCCTGGATAAAGGAACGACGTTTCGCATTATCCTGGGCTAACGAGGTAAGTTATTCAAAATAACCACTTCGGTTTCCACAATATTGGAAAAATTTCCTGTGCGATCTTGAATTTGGATTTCGAACTTCAAGGAATCGTTCCGTGGAGTAAACGGATGGGGAAAATCGATCGAGTAATCCAAAACACCCTCAATTGGGCCTATTCGATTGTCATTACGAAGCCGAGGAAAATAGCCTGAATACGGAAGAAATGGTGTAAATTCTGTAAATTGCCCATTGCGGCGACGAAATACCCGGACTATATAGTTGTAGTTCAGTCGTGCTTCAGCAAGTGCTTTTTCGGACTCATTTAGTCCAAGATCACCGTCTCCATCCCGAAAACCAAGTGAAATGATAACCGAATCTTTGTTTGCTCCAGTAAACTGATCCACACGAATTTCTCTCCGAATGCTTTGAAAAGAAATTTCAGGGACAGCATCAAATTCCGGTTCTTTGTAACAACTTTGCAGAACCCAAAACAATACGACCAGCGTACCTAAAAAACGGAATTTTTTCAACAGTATCATACGTTCTACGGATTAATCCTATTCCAATTTATGCTATTTTCCGACGAATTAAAATCGGCTGTTTTACAATTAAATACCCAAACCCCTGCGCCTCAGTGGGAAGATTTGGCTTTGGAGATTTTCCAATACCAAGCTTCCCAGAACCAAATATATAAGGAGTATCTTCAACATTTAGGTATTCGGCCAACAAAAATCAAGCGGGTGGAGAAAATCCCATGCCTACCGATCCAGTTTTTCAAGGATCACCCCATCCTTTGTCAGGGTGTCCACCCTATCCATGTCTTTGAAAGCTCGGGTACAACAGGCCAGAAAACAAGTCAGCATTTCATTGCAGATTTATCCTTCTACGAGGCCCTATCGCACAAAATATTTGAGCAGTTTTATGGACCATTGACCGACTATCATTTCTTGGCTTTACTTCCTTCTTACCTAGAACGTAATAACTCCTCGCTGGTGTATATGGTTCAGCACTTTATCGCCCGGTCGTTTTCAACGGCTTCGGGATTTTATTTAGACCAGCGGGATGCGTTGATGCACCAACTCAAGCAACTTTTGACCGATTCGTCCGGGCAAGCCAGGAAGGTTATCTTGTGGGGTGTGACCTTCGCCTTGCTTGATTTGGTACAGGACTACCCAGCAACCCCGTGGCTACGGGATCATGCCGACCGGTTGATTTTGATGGAAACGGGTGGTATGAAAGGGCGTCGAAAGGAAATGATTCGGGAGGAAGTCCACCAAACTTTGCAGCACGCATGGCCCATTTCAGCTATTCATTCTGAATATGGTATGACCGAATTACTTTCTCAGGGGTATTCGGTGGGCGAGGGCTGGTTTCAAACACCCCCTTCTATGCGGATTTACCTCCGGGAGATCAACGATCCCTTTCGGTATTTGCCGAGGATGCGCATCGGCCAAGACAACCATGTGCGCCGTGGAAAAACTGGAGGAATTAATGTGATTGACCTTGGCAATATCGACTCCTGTGCGTTTATTGAAACGCAAGATCTAGGTGCGTATTCTCCCGATTATCAGTCGTTTCAAGTTTTAGGTCGATTTGATCAATCGGATGTTCGAGGTTGCAACTTAATGGTGGCGTATTGACCATGGAAAAGCTCTGGAAAGCCTGGCAACGAAAACTGATTCCGTTAACAAGTCGTAACCGCACCCTGGTAGTTACTAAATCACGGCCTCGATTTTGTTTGGATCTCCAAGACTTTGATTTTGTTTCGGGTGTCCCGGCCCACCAATGGATTGAAAAAGCTTTGTTGGGTTCTTCTGCTTTCCCTTTATTTCCTGTGGTTGACCCACGAGATGGCCGCTCAAATGAACTCAGTTTGGCCCTTCAAGCTGTGATCAAGACCGCCCGCACTTGGACGGAGGAAACGGGCGTTGCACCATTGCACCTAGGTTATCCCATAGTTGAGGGCAAAACCCTTGACGATCAGGTGATTCGGGGACCTCTTATCTTAATTCCTGTTGATATTCAAGTCCAAGACGGGCATTGGGTGCTCACTCCCCAACCCCCCCTTTGGAATCAAGCTTTATTCTTAGCTTACGGGCAATCCGTACACCACATCCCTCCGCTCGATTGGCCTTGGGAGACAAACTCGTGTACCACCTTGATTGGCTTTTTAACTGAATTGTATGCTTGGATGGCCCAGCATATGCCGGGGGTACGAATGGACTCTGCGTTGTTTCAGCAAACCATTCACTCTTTCCCACACTGGCGCATAGCTGACCTGCAGAAAAGGCCTACAGGAGAGCTATCTTTGGTATCACACGCCTTATTGGGCATTTTCCCTCCTTTTGCCTCGCATTTAGGAGATGATTACACTGTATTGATGTCACGACATCCAGAAAATCCATGGTCGACCTGGACAAGTGCGCGCTTCGAACCGATTCGGGAGGAGGAGGCATTGGATCCCCTGCCAATCGATGCTTCCCAGGAGAACGTGTTGACTCAAGTACAACAAGGCGCATCATTGGTTGTTCAAGGTCCACCGGGAAGCGGTAAATCGCAATTAATTACTAATTTGATTGCCCGTTTTACGGCGCAAGGGAAACGCGTTTTGGTGGTTTGTCAAAAACGTGCTGCCCTCGAGACAGTTCATGCGCGCTTAACCGCACTGGAAGCCACCCCATTTGTTGCTTTGGTTACAGATATTCAGCGTGATAGATCTATTGTATTCCATCAACTGAAAGCACAAATTGCCCATTTACCGGACTATGAATTGGCGGCAGATCAATGGAGCACATTGTTTCAAGATCGAACTTTTCGGCATGCATCTCGGCAAATCGATCAGTTTTCGGAGGCCCTCGAAGGTGTCAGAAAAGGATTATTTACGCCACTCCCGATGGGATGGCCCATGAAAGCGATTTATCTGGCATTAGGTGATCTACCGAATGGAATTGCCTGGGAATCTCCCTGTTTTCATGGATGGACAGAGGATAGGTACCAAGAAAAAGTGTCAATTTTTACGCGTTATTTGTCCTATACCCAAAAAATTAACCTGTTTCACGTGTATTTCCCCCAAGGGATTACTTCGTTTGCCTGGACCCCTCGCCCATCCCCTACTGCTTTGGCGGTTTGGACTTCGTATCGGGCAGCGTGGGAGGCTTGTGTGCCTCAACTCACCCTTTGGTCCAGCTCCGGTGCGACTCAGATTTGGGACAGCTTTTGGCTTTGGTGGGACAAAATTGTCGCCCGACCGGGTTGCTTGACTTGGTTCGACCAACCGATTCCCTCCGGTGTTAATGCACAAACCTACCAACAACTTATCGAGTGGACACGGCAAGATCTATTGCCTGATGAGGCCCCCCTTGCATTACTCGAGGACAAACTGCAAAAACGACTGGCCCAAACTTGGCGGCGTTGGTTGGGGGATTCCGCTGTTTGCCTGCGCTATCGGCAACCCAATGAAACAGATGAATCTTTCCTTGCGCGTGTCCGACATACCCAAGCTTGGCGCGCATTTCGGCAAAATTACCCCGCATTCGGAGGCGAAACCCCTACCGACTGGTTAAATCTTTGGGAAGATATGCGCTTAGCTCGTGCGTTGCGAAAGCAATTCCCGGCATGTCCTTGGCGAACCCTTGAGGAAGGGACTGCTGGAAAAAAGGCGTGGGAACAATTTCAAATTTGGGAACGTGCCTGGGGAAATGAAGTGGATAAAACCCTTTTACCCCACTTTCGACAAGACCCAGACCCCGTGTACACGTGGGTTGCGCAACATCGAGCCATGCTTTTTGAAATCAGTCAGCTACAGGCGAATTTAGGTTTAGATGAACGAGCCTTAATTCCGCTGCTTTTGGCCGATTCGAGCTGGTCTCAGACACTTCGACGCTCTTGGCTGACGTATTGGGTACAGTATGGCGAACAAATCTACCCTGAACTAAGCCGTCTTCAGGTTGGGCATTGGGAACATGTAGAGCATCAATTGCAAGAGGCCCTGGCGACCAAACAGGCCGCTGTGCGGGCACAATGGATTCACACATTGCGCGCACAAACCATAAAAGATTTGGTCAGAAATCGACTGCGTAATCCGATCACCTATCGTCCTTTACAACATCAAATTGAGAAAAAACGGCAAATTTGGAGTTTACGGAAGTTATGGCAAACCTATGCTGAAGAGATCAGTCGGTTGATCCCGTGTTGGTTGGTTTCACCTGAGGCGGCAGCGGCCTTATTTCCTTTGGGAGAAACGCCTAATTTTGACCTAGTCATTTTTGATGAAGCTTCACAATGTCCTGTAGAGCAGGGGATGCCCGTGTTGTTTCGAGGAAAACAGGTTGTCATTGCGGGGGACACCCATCAATTAAGACCTTCCGATCTCTATCAGTCGGTTTGGGAAGACGAAGAGGACGATTCGCCGGAGCTGACTGTCGAATCTCTATTAGACCTTGCCATGTGGCATTTGCCGACGGTCGAATTACGCGGGCATTACCGAAGTGAGCATCCTGATTTAATTCAATTTGCGAATCGTCAATTTTATCAAAACAAATTACAGTGTTTACCTACTTTTTCACGGTGGAAACAAGCGGAAAAGCCTATACACTATCATCCTGTGGCAGGCTTATGGCAAGGACAACAAAATGAAATTGAGGCTACCTATATTTTATCTTTGCTCCCCAAACTTATCGAACCTGGCTTAACTGTGGGTGTGATTGCGTTTAATTACAGCCAAGCCCGACGCATCGAACAAGGGGTAGATGCAGCGGGGTGGACAAACGTACGGGTCAAGAACATTGAAAACGTTCAAGGAGATGAATTCGATATCGTTATTGTATCCACTACCTACGGGCCTACTGAAAAAGGGGTAGTACACTTCAACATGGGAAGTTTAAATCGAACTGGGGGTGAAAATCGGTTGAATGTCGCACTTACTCGCGCGAAACAGGCCATGCACATTGTTTCCAGTTTACCTTTGGATCAACTGCGCACCGCTGAGGAACATGCGGAAGGAGTTCAACAGTTGAAACAATTCCTTCTGGAAGTAGCTGCATACCATCAGACTGGAAACTGGCAAAATCCGGGGCCATCAGGGGAATTGTCGAAGCGGTTGCAGGGCGTATATTCTTTGGTTCCTACGCCATTTGGGCTATTGGATCAACACGATATCTTGTGGCTTCCAGACGATCAGCGTTACGAATCAGCGGCCACTTCCAAAGAGAATCACGGGTATTTCCCTCGTCTATTGACCCAAAAAGGTTGGCGTTATCGGCGTGTTTGGAGTCGGGAATGGGCTATCGGGAAGAATTTCGGACAATCACCTCCGTTGGAATAACGACAGTCCGGGGCGTAATTTCACGATTTTTCTTCTCAATGATATCCAAAACCAATTCAGCGGCAGATTGTCCCATTTCGACGGCGGGTTGAACCACAGTAGAGAGGGATGGATCCAACAGATTGGCCACTTTTAAATTGGAGAAACCGATAAAAGCGACCTCTTCTGGAATTTTCTTACCTGTTTCCTTGATTGCGGCAAAGCAATTTAGGGCGACGCGGTCGCTGGCGGTGAGGAAAGCATCCGGTTGATGGTCGCGAATCAATTGGTGGACAGCTTGGAAGGCCTCTTCTTGCCGAAAACTCAAGTACCGAACTAGGGATTCATCAAAAGGCAGGTTATGGTCGCGCAGTGCATCTTGGTAGCCTGCGAGTCGTTCCCGCGTGATGGATAGAAAGGGAGGAGATGTCATGTGGGCAATGCGTTTCCGGCCTTGCTGGATGAGGTGTTTTGTCGCTTGATAGGCCCCTTGGTAATTATCAGCCACCACTTTAAAACCGATCAATTCTTCTGGGACGCGGTCAAAGAAAACGAGGGGAAAATCTTCGGCTTGCAGTTTGGCGAGGTGATCGACTTGTTGAGAATCACCGGCAAGTGAGATGATGAGTCCATCCACTTTTCGGGCCCGAACGTGGGCAACATTAATCACCTCACGTTCATAGGATTCGTGACTTTGGAAGATCACGACATGATATCCCCGATTGTAGGCGATAGCTTCAATCCCGTTGATGGCTTGGGAGAAAAAGTGATTGGCGATTTCAGGAACGATCACACCAATAGACCGGGACCGGTTTTCTTTCAAACTAAGGGCAATGGGATTGGGGCGGTAATTTACGGATTCCGCATATTCAATCACCAATTTCTTCGTTTCCGGGCTAATCTCATAACTTCCTCGCAGCGCCCTTGACACGGTGGAGGTCGAAATATTGAGCGCTTTCGCGATGTCTTTGATGGTAACTGATTCCAAAATACTTGTCTTTGACGTCTGAAGAAGTAAATATACAAGGAAGTTCCAGTTTAATCTACCTAAAAAAATATTTAAAGAAAGACGATCACCCGATAACGTTCCCGAAAACGTTTGCATAAATAAAATCCTATCCTTCCTTGGTATTTTCTCGTAAACCTCCTCAAATTGATGCAAAAAAACGTCCTTCATGACTTCTTCTCCCCTACTTTCTTTATTTGATTTGACTGGAAAAACCGCCTTGGTCACGGGTTGTAATCGGGGCATTGGGCTTGCTATGGCCGAGGCATTGGCTGAGGCAGGTGCCAATATCGTGGGGGTTTCGGCCTCCATGCCTTTAGGTGACAGTGCCATACGCCAAGCTGTGGAAAAACACGGACGGACCTTCACCGGCTTTCAGGTCGATATGCGGAATCGAGACCAAATAAAAGCGTGGATTCAAGAGGTTCGAACCACCTGCCCCCCGGTTGATATTTTAATTAACAATGCGGGTACGATTAGACGAAGTCCTGCAGCGGAACACTCCGACGAAGACTGGGATGATGTTTTGGCGATCAACCTCGATGCACCTTTTATTTTAGCGCGTGAATTTGGCAAAGATATGGTCAAACGGGGATATGGGAAGATCATTTTCACCGCGTCTTTGTTGAGCTTTCAAGGGGGAATTTGGGTACCGGGATATTCGGCTAGTAAGGGCGCTATTGCGAGTTTGGTCAAGGCACTAGCCAATGAGTGGGCGAGTTCCGGGGTAAACGTAAATGCCATAGCTCCGGGCTATGTTGTGACCGACAATACTGAGGCATTGCGTCAAGATCCAGTTCGTTCCGCGACGATTTTACAGCGCATTCCTGCCGGACGTTGGGCCGATCCAGACGATTTCCGAGGACCTGTGGTTTTTTTAGCCTCAGCAGCTTCTCAATACATTCATGGCACCTTACTCACCGTAGATGGCGGTTGGATGGGCCGATAAAATAAAACATATGTTACAGACAAAAACAGCACATAGTGCCCGCGAGGCGAGTCAAATGTCCACTTCTGAACGCCGGGAAGCCTTCTTGGTTGAGAACATCTTTCAGCCGGATGTTTGGGATTTGACTTATACATTTTATGATCGGTTATTGGTTGGAGGAGTTCAGCCTGAGCAGACGGACATGATGCTACCCAATCCTCCTGAAATTCGCAGTCAGTTTTTCTTGGAGCGCCGCGAATTGGGGGTGATTAACGTTGGGGGTCCGGGGGAAATACAGGTAGATGGACACCATTTCACGTTGGACAATCTGGATGCTTTGTATGTAGGCAAAGGAAGCCAGTCTGTTATTTTTCGATCCAAAAATAACCAAAATCCTGCTAAATTTTATCTTTTATCGTGTCCAGCCCACCAAGTATATCCGACGGCCCGCATGACAAAAGAGGAGGCATCTCCGCTGCATTTAGGCGAACAGACCACAGCCAATCGACGAACGATTTACAAATACATTCATCTTGGCGGGCTCTCAAGTTGTCAGTTGGTCATGGGACTGACCGTTCTGGAACCTGGAAATGTATGGAATACGATGCCTCCACACACCCATGATCGACGGAGTGAGGTTTATCTGTATTTTCAAGTTCCCCCTGGACAAGCCGTTTTGCACATGATGGGTACGCCACAGGAAACACAGCCGATTTGGGTACAAAACGAACAAGTGGTCCTTTCTCCCCATTGGTCGATTCATGCGGGGGCAGGCACCACCAATTACGCTTTTATTTGGGGGATGGCCGGGGAGAATTTAGACTTTACGGACATGGACCCTGCTCCAATTGAAACATTACGCTGATTCATCTTATGAAAAAACTTATTTTGTTGGCTTGTTGTGCGTTGGCGTTTTTTTCCATGACGACACCGCGCCAGAGGATTTTTTTGGTGGGGGATTCGACATTGGCTCCCAAAAAAGAAATTGACCGCCCAGAAACCGGCTGGGGCGAAGCATTTCGTGGGTTATTTACCTCCGCGGTCACGATTGAGAATCATGCGGTCAACGGCCGAAGCACACGTAGTTTTCGAACACTCGGTCATTGGAAAAAAGTCGTAGATGCCTTGCAGCCGGGGGATATTGTAATCATTCAATTTGGTCATAATGATGCCAAAGAAAGCGATACCAGCCGATATGCCCCGGCCCAGACCGACTACCGCCGCAATTTGCACCGGTACTTGGATGAGATTCAAGCGAAAAAGGCTCAAGCCATTCTGGTGACACCGGTTATGCGCCGGAATTTCAATGCGGACGGTATTTTGCTGGATGGTCATGGTGACTATCCAGACGTAGTCAAAGAAGTGGCACAAGCACGGCAGGTTCCTTTGGTGGATTTGCACGCCCGAAGCAAGGAATGGCTACAAAAGGAAGGTCCGGAGGGCTCAAAACGCCTATTTATGCATTACCCCGGGGGTATATTTCCAAAATTCCCGATGGGGATTGAGGACAATACTCATTTTTCCCCATATGGCGCAGAGGTAATGGCCAAACGGGTTGCAGAAGAGCTAGTCCGCATCAGCCATCCATTGCGGAATTTTCTACAGGCCTCTCCTTATCCAGAGCATAAAGTTTACCAACTTCCAACCGTCCAAGCGCCTGTCTTCCGTCGGGATACATTTTCCATCACGCGGTATGGCGCTGTCGGCACAGGCACAACGTTAGTGACTCAAGCGATACAACAGGCTATAGATGAAGCACATCGAGCCGGAGGTGGGGTGGTTTTGATTCCATCAGGTTTGTGGTTGACCGGGCCAATTGCCTTGAAAAGTCATGTCAATTTGCATACAGCAGTGGGGGCCTTAATTCAATTCACCCCAGATCGGACCGCTTATCCGATTATAGAAACTACTTGGGAAGGCCAGACGGCGTACCGGTGTCAGGCACCGATCTCAGCCGTGGGACAAGTCAATATAGCAATTACAGGAAAAGGAATTTTTGATGGATCTGGAGATGTGTGGAAGCCCGTTAAAAAATCCAAACTGACAGGTTCTCAGTGGGCCTCGTATTTGAAAAAAGGAGGAAAACTAAGCCAAAAAGGGGATACATGGTATCCTTCCGAATCTTCTCGACTCGGTCATGAAGAGGCGAATGGGTGGGCAGGGAAAAACGAAGGGGGAAAAACGAAAGAGGAGCAAGAGATCATCCGGGATTTTTTGCGGCCAAACATGGTGAGTTTTACGCAATGTCAAACCATCCTGATTGAGGATGTGACCTTTCAAAATTCACCAGCGTGGACCTTACATCCGTTGTTGTCCCAACACATTACCCTTCGGCGCGTTCAGGTGAAGAATCCGTGGTATGGACAAAATAATGACGCCTTGGATCTGGAGTCTTGCCAGTATGGATTGATAGAAGGTTGTTATTTTGATACGGGTGATGATGCCATTACCATCAAGTCCGGTCGGGATGCCCAAGGAAGGGCACGGGGTGTAGCCACGGCGCACATGATATTCCGCGACAACGTCGTGTTTCATGGCCACGGTGGGTTTGTGATTGGCTCAGAAATGTCGGGTGGCGTTCATGATCTATTTATTACAAACTGTCGCTTTTTGGGGACCGACATCGGATTACGATTCAAAACCACGCGTGGACGTGGCGGAGAAGTGTCTCGGATTTTCATTTCGGATATCTACATGAATCAAATCCCTGGAGAAGCCTTGTTGTTTGATATGTACTATGCTGCTAAAGATCCCATTCCTTTGCTCGGGGAAACCCACCAAGAGCCGGCACGCGAACTACGCCCAGTGGATGATACAACCCCCGTATTTAAGGACTTTTACATGGAGCGCATTTACGCCTACGGCGCTGAAACGGCGATTCGAATGACGGGAATACCTGAAATGCCTGTCCAGAATATAATTTTGCGCGATGCAGCTTTTGAGGCAACGCATGGGATACAATTGACTGAAGTAGCTGGCATAACCTTGGAACGCGTGTATATTTCCAATCCTCAGATTGTGTTGAAGGAAGCTCGTCAGGTTCGCATGCAACATGTGACATCCAAGGTGCCCATAGAAATCACGATTCAAGGAAAGGAGAGCAAACAACTGGAGTGGCAAGGCAAAATCACCCCCATAGTTCGGGGTACTCAAGCTAGTGCTCTACGGGTAAAAAAATGAGGTAATTCTCCAAAATATTCAATTTCTATGAGCGCTCTTCACGGCGCAAAAAGTAAACGCGGCGAGTCTTTCTTCATGGGGCGAGATTCGCCGCAAACGTTTTCGTGAACGATTGCATAAATAATTATGCCGAGTTCATTGGAATACCCAAATAAACCCAGTAAAATCAAATCAAGAATAGGCTACCTATTGGCCATAATTCTAGGAATAATCTAATTTTTCATCTAATGAAGTACGCGATCCTCTCGCTTTTCTTAACTGCAGGGAGTTGTTATGGTCAACTTTCGGTTGATCTGGGCGCGGCCATGATGCATATCCATCCAGACACCATTGCGTATGTGGAAGAAGGGAAAAAGGCGCGATGGGACTATGAACAAGGGATTTTATTAAAAGCCATGGAACGCTTGTGGGAGCATACCGGAGATGCTCGCTATTTTGATTATATCCTCCGTCAAATCGATCCATATATTTCCACAAAAGGTGAAATTCGGACGTACGATCGATCGAAATATAACATCGATATGATAACACCCGGGCGGACACTGCTGACCTTGTATCAACAAACCCTACCTAAAAAAGAAAAATACAAACTTGCGGCAGATGTGCTCCTTCGGCAAATCAACGAACAGCCTAGGACACAGGAGGGCGGATTTTGGCATAAGGCAATTTACCCAAACCAAATGTGGTTGGATGGCCTTTACATGGGGCAACCCTTTTATGCGGAGTATGCGAAGATTTTTGAACAACCGGCTTTCTTTGATGATATCGCCAACCAGTTTATTTGGATGGAAAAAAATGCGCGAGACCCAAAAACCGGCTTACTTTACCATGCCTGGGATGAACGGAAACTACAAGCATGGGCCAATCCGGTAACGGGCCAGTCGCCTAACTTTTGGAGTCGGGCGATGGGATGGTACGCCATGGCACTGGTGGACGTCTTAGACTATTTTCCGCAAAACCATCCCAAACGAAAAGAACTCATTGCTATTCTTAATCGATTTTTACCCGCCCTAGTACCCTTTCAAGATCCTAAAACAGGAGGCTGGTACCAAGTCACCAACCGACCAGAGGTACCGGAAAACTATATAGAAACCTCCGGAACCTCCATGTTCATTTATACAATCGCAAAGTCGGTTCGCAAAGGATATGTTCCTACCCATCTTTTTCCGATAGCTCAAAAAGCATTTACGGGGCTTCAGGCCAACTTCCTCACCCGCGATGACGCTGGATTTATTCATTTAGAAAATACCGTCTCCGTGAGTGGTTTAGGGGGAAAACCCTACCGAGATGGCAGTGTGGCCTATTATTTATCCGAAAAAACACGGCGGGACGACCTGAAGGGAGTCGGGCCACTTATTTTTGCCGCCATTGAAATGGAAATGGCTGAAAAGCCGAAAGTTCAGGGTAATCGGCGGGTTGGACTGGATTATTATTTCAACCGCGAATTTCGGATTGATGCTTCAGGACAATCAATTCCTTTCCATTACACCTGGGAAGATCGTCTTCATTCGGGTTTTTGGTGGTGGGGTCAGGTATTTCGGCAATATGGTGCCGAGCTAGCGCAGGTACCCTCGGCTCCTACCGCAAAATCTTTGGGTCCTTTGGATGTCTACATCATCGTGGACCCCGACACGCCCAAAGAAACAGCGCAACCCAATTACATGGATCCCGCCTCGGTAAAGGCCATTCAAAACTGGGTAAAAGCCGGGGGAACTCTCGTCTTGATGGCCAATGATTCCGCCAATTGTGAGTTGCCAAAATTCAATACATTGGCCCGAGTTTTTGGGATTCAATTCACTGAAAAGAGCCAAAATATGGTTGTAAATAACCAATTTACCCAAGGATCGATCCGGATACCCTCAGAGAACGCCATTTTCAAGAAAACAAAGGAAGTGTTTGTGAAAGAACTATCTGTTTTAGCGGTACAAAAGCCGGCAGTTTCGCTGGTGGAAAAAGAGGGAGAGGTGATGATGGCCGTCAGTTACTATGGCAAAGGACGCGTGTTTGCGATTGGCGATCCATGGTTATACAATGAGTATGTAGATGGTCGGAAAATACCGGCCCAGTATCAAAATTTTTCAGCTTTACACGAACTTACCCGATGGTTATTGCAACTGCGTTAACACCAAAATTTTGGCGAATCAGCCTTTGTCTACTGCTCAGCGCGATGCTTTCAGTACAGGCTCAGGAGCGGGATCCTTGTGCCGATGTCCGGCCGGCGTTCGACCAACTCATGCGCCAGTTGGAAGATCCGACTGAAAAACGATTGCTCGAATTAACACACACGAAATTATCATACGGCCATTCTAACGGGCGGCTGGAAAATCAGGCCGCGTTTATTCAGGCGCTGGTCAGTGGAACCTCCGACTTCAAATCCATTCAATCGACAGCTTTCCAATGTGAGCGTGTGGCAGAGACCGCCTATATCCGGCAGGAATTAGCGGCAGAAATACAGGATGGTGGAGTAGAACAATCCATTCGCTTGCATGTCCTATACCTATTTGTACTCGAAAAAAAATCTTGGAAATTATTAGCCCGACAGGCTGTTAAACGCAATCCTTCATGAAATCCATTTTGCACCCTTCGCATTTGGCGCTTTCCACAGCACAATCCCCTACGCTTGACGAAATTTTCTCATATCCGGAACGCGTACTTCAATTCGGTACAGGTGTTTTGTTGCGTGGTTTACCTGACTTTATCATAGACCAAGCCAATAAAGCAGGGCATTTTAAGGGACGCATCGTGGTAGTAAAGTCCACGTCTCAAGGAACCTCCGATGCTTTTGATCTGCAACATGGCCTGTATACGGTTTGTGTACGGGGCTGGGAAGGTGCACAAGCCATTGAGGAGAACCACGTGGTGTCATCGATTAGCCGAGTACTCTCCGCCGAAAAGGAATGGGAAGCCATACTATCCTTGGCGGCTCAACCCGAGTTGGCTATCTTAATTTCCAACACCACGGAGATTGGGATTCAGCTCATCCCGGAGGATGTTCGCAACCACGTTCCCTCCTCTTTTCCGGGCCGAGTTTTGGCCTATTTGTTTGCGCGATACCAAGCTTTTTCGGGGGATCCTTCGAAAGGAATGATCATCATTCCAACCGAATTGATATCCGATAATGCTAAGAAACTGGAACATATTCTGTTGGAATTAGCTCATTTGAATCACTTTGATTCAGCCTTTATCGATTGGTTAGAAACGGCCAATTCGTTTTGTAATTCCTTGGTAGACCGCATTGTTCCCGGTCGGCCGCAAGGAACTTTAGGGTCTACCATTGCGGCAGAACTCCCTTACCAGGACCAGTTGACCATAGTAGCAGAACCCTATGCTTTGTGGGCCATAGAGGGAGATGAGTCCTTGTTGGACCGGCTTTCGTTTTGTCGAGCTGGCGCTGGAGCGAGTCTTCATCCATCCATTGAGAAATTCAAAGAGCTAAAGTTACGCTTACTCAATGGCACCCATTCGATCACGTGCGGACTGGCCTTTTTAAGTGGTTTTCAGACGGTCAAAGAAGCGATGGCAGACCCAGATTTTGCACGTCTCATCCAACAAGTCGCACTAGAGGAAATTGCCCCGGCAATACCTTCCGATCAGGTTACCCTTGTGGAAGCCGAACAATTTGCGGAGCAAGTATTGGATCGCTTTCGCAACCCATATTTAGACCATTTTTGGTTGAGTATTTCATTACAGTATACCCAAAAACTACGGATGCGCCTATTGCCGGTATTGGAGTATTATGTAGCGAGTCGGCAAGAAGTTCCGGTTTTATTGAGCTTGGGTTTTGCCGCCTACTTGCACCTGATGCGAGTGGATTCCACTGCCACTGGGATTTTCCAAGGCCAACCGTATCAAATTCAAGATCCGATGACAGCTCATTTTGCCGAGTGGTATTCTCAAGATGCGGATGTCGTTTCGGCGGCATTACGGTCCACGACATTATGGGGAACCGATTTAACCCGAATTCCGGGATGGGAAGAGGCCGTTCGAGAAGCCTATAGCTGGATACAACACCAATTAGATACCCAAGGTATCATCACACTTTCTGCGTTTACTTTACCCCAAATATGAAACGGATACTACAAGTACACCCGTCAGATACCGTTTTGGTTGCATTGACTGATCTTTCCGTTGGGGAGACAATCCATTTTCAAGGCCAAAATATTGTATTAAAAGAAAATATTCAAGCCAAACATAAATTCGCTTGCCAAGATTTTGCCCCAGGAGATCCCCTGACCATGTACGGAGTATTGGTCGGAAAAGCCACACAAACGATCGAAACGGGGCAATGGATCCATACGTTTAATGTCACCCATGCAGCGGCGCCTGTAGAAGTTCGGCCAACCACACCCCAATGGACACCGCCCCCAACGGCTGCTTTTGAGGAGTTAACATTTGATGGATTTCATCGCTCAGATGGCCGAGTAGGCACAGCCAATTATTGGTTGGTGATTCCGTTGGTATTCTGTGAAAACCGAAATATTGAGGCCTTACGCGATGCCCTCCTAACGGATCTTGGCTACCAAAGCCCTTCCCGGTTCCGTCCTTTGACCCAGTATTTGATCCAATCTCATGCTATTGACCGGGTTCCACAAAATACAGCAGATCTTCCTACACCCCATGATTTGGAGTTTACGAAAGCGAATCGCGTTTTCCCGAATGTGGATGGCATCAAATTTCTAACACATGACATGGGTTGTGGCGGTACCCAAGAAGATGCGCAGGCCCTTTGTGCCCTTTTGGCTGGATATATAGCCCACCCGAATGTTGCCGGGGCAACCGTCTTGAGCTTGGGTTGCCAACATGCTCAACAAAGCATGCTACAAGCCGAGCTTGCCAAACGAATGCCTGCAGGAACAAAGCCTGTACATATTTTTGAACAACAAGCCTTTGGGACAGAAGAAGCTTTATTGACCCAGGCCTTGCATCAAACGTTTTTAGGCTTAGTGGAAGCAAACCAGATAGAACGTACTCCCGCACCCGTATCTGAGCTGGTCATTGGACTCGAATGCGGGGGGTCAGATGGATTCTCAGGACTTTCAGCTAACCCAGCCGTTGGCTATGCCGCAGATCTTCTGGTGGCACTCGGTGGCACCGTTATTTTAGCCGAATTCCCAGAACTTTGTGGTGTAGAGCAAGAACTTGCCGACAGGTGCCTTTCCCAAACTTTGGCCCATCGGTTTACCGATTTAATGGCCCGCTATGCCGCACGCGCAGAAGCAGTAGGTTCAGGATTTGATATGAACCCATCACCCGGCAATATTCGGGATGGATTAATTACGGATGCAATGAAGTCGGCTGGAGCCGCTAAAAAAGGCGGTACTTCCCCCATAGCCGGCGTGTGGGACTACACAGAGCCCGTACAAGGAAAAGGCCTTCATTTGGTCAATACGCCCGGCAACGATGTGGAAAGTACTACGGCCGAAGTCGCGTCTGGAGCTAACATCGTGTTATTCACCACTGGATTAGGGACCCCAACTGGAAATCCGATCGCACCTGTCATCAAAATAGCCAGCAACCACCGGTTAGCCGAACGAATGCCGGATATCATTGACCTGTCTACGGGCGACATCATTGAGGGTAAAGAATCCATTGAAGAGGCGGGGCAACGGATTCTTCGGTATGTGATCGACGTAGCTAGTGGGCGCCAAGTGCCCGCGGCTGTTCGATTACAACAAGATGACTTTATTCCGTGGAAACGCGGAGTTTCGCTTTAATTTTTCCCAAATCTATACTAAGATTTTTTCCACATGAAACCATTTTTGGACGAACATTTTTTATTGAAGACCGATACAGCCCGCCTATTATACCATGATTTTGCGCGGGACTTACCCATTATTGATTACCACAACCACCTTCCCCCCGAACAAATTGCCCAGAATCATACTTTTAGCAACCTCACCCAAGCTTGGCTTTATGGCGATCATTACAAATGGCGCGCTATGCGGGCACACGGGGTAAGTGAACAGTATTGTACAGGAAATGCCTCGGATGAAGACAAGTTTGCGCAATGGGCCGCTACCGTTCCGTACACCTTGCGCAATCCATTATACCATTGGACGCACTTGGAGTTGCAGCGGTATTTTTCTATTTCGAATCTATTGTCCCCTTCTACAGCCACTGAAATTTACCGCGACGCTTCGGCCCAATTGCAAGACCCCCAATTTGGCGCGAGAGGATTACTCGAACACCAACGGGTGTCGGTGGTTTGCACGACAGACGACCCGCTCGATACATTAGAACATCATTCAGCTTACCAAGCACAGGGGCACCAGATGAAGATGCTGCCTACGTTTCGGCCCGACAAATTTATACTCCTTCAAAATCCGGCTTACCCCTCTTTTGTATCGGCCTTGGAGGAACGGGTGGGGAAATCGATCACCCAGTATGCCGATTTAGTTTCGGCTTTGTACCTTCGGATGGATTTTTTCGCTTCCTTGGGTTGTCGACTATCCGATCATGGATTAGAGTATCTTCCGATGGGCGTTCCGGATGAAGCCCAGGCGAATCGCACCTTCCAAGCCGTTTGTCAGGGCACTTCAGTTTCTCAAGACGCCGTAGCCCAATTTCAGGTTACGTTATTGCATGATTTGGGAAGACAATACCATACGTTGGGATGGACCCAGCAGTTTCACCTTGGCGCTTTACGAAACAATAACCCGTATGCACTCAAAACCTTAGGGCCAGATACGGGCTGGGATAGTATTGGCGACTTTCCACAGGCGGTGGGGCTATCTCGTTTTTTGGGTCGGTTAGCCGAAGACAATGCGTTGGCTAAAACCGTTTTGTACAATCTCAATCCAGCTGACAATGCCGTATTTGCCACCATGATTGGCAATTTTAACGATGGCAGTTTGGCTGGGAAAATCCAATATGGCTCGGGCTGGTGGTTTTTAGACCAAAAAGATGGGATGGAAAAACAACTGAATGCACTTTCCAATATGGGTTTATTGAGTCGATTCATTGGGATGTTGACCGATTCCAGAAGCTTCTTGTCTTTTCCACGGCATGAGTATTTCCGTCGAATTTTGTGTAATTTGATCGCACAAGACATCGAAAACGGAGAATTACCCGCGGATATGGCATGGACGGGAAAGATCATACAAGATATATGTTATTATAATGCCAAAAACTATTTTCAATTTTCCGCATGAAACGAATCGTCACATTTGGTGAATTATTGCTTCGACTTTCGCCGGACTTGAGTGGAATTTGGCAACAAACCCAACATTCACCCTTGTACCTCGGTGGTGCAGAGCTGAATGTAGCCCGGGCTTTAAGTCGGTGGGGATTTCCGACCCGGTATGTCAGTCGAATACCCCACAATGCCATGGCCACTGCCATACGCGGGCTTCTTGAGGCTGAGCGGATTGATGTTACTGCCTTGGCTACGGGAGGGGCCCGATTAGGGCAATATTGGTTACCACAAGGAACCGATATCAAAAGTGGTGGGGTAATTTACGACCGTTTACACTCCTCCTTTGGAACCTGGACACCGGAAGAAATTGATTGGGACATCGTTTTTAATGACGCGGCATGGTTCCATTTTAGTGCCATTACCCCAGCGCTTTCACCCAGCATGGCTCGCCTTTGTTCGGTGGCCGCTCAAGAAGCCCAATACCGAGGAATTCCACAATCCGTTGACTTGAATTACCGCGCTACACTTTGGCAATATGGCATAGACCCTGTTGAAGTAATGCCGGATATCATTCAAGGGTGTCAGTTGATTATGGGCAATCTCTGGGCCGCCCACTATCTATTAGGAGCTCCCAAACCACCCGAAGGAGGTACCGATTTCCCAGCTTACCAAGCCGAAACCAATGCGTTTATTTTCTCCACCTTTCCCCAATGCCAAAAAGTAGCCCATACCTACCGATTTGACCAACCGGGGGGCGGCATTCGCTACCATGCCACGCTTTCTGACCCAAAGCATACCTACATCTCCCCTGAATTTCAACGATCAACCGTAATTGACCGCGTGGGTAGTGGAGATTGTTTCATGGCAGGGTTATTGGCTGGACAATTTTCCTCATGGACGCCTCAACAGACCGTCAACTTTGCGGCTACCGCTGCTGTTGGAAAATTGGGGGAAAAAGGAGATGCCACCCAACAAACCTTAGACGCTATACAAAACGCTATTCCTTCTACCTTATGACCCATTCTTGGCTTACTTCGTTACAGAATCACCCCTTAGTTCCTGTTTTTTACCACCCCGATGTAAAATTAGCAGAAGACGTACTATTAGCCTGTTATGCGGGGGGTGTTCGGCATTTTGAGTGGACCAACCGAGGACCGGGTGCGCTTGAAAATTTCCAAAAGCTACGCCTACTCGTCGATAGCCAGTGTCCGGGCATGACCTTAGGCATTGGTACCATCCTACACCCTGATCAGGCGTTGCCCTTTTTGGAAGCAGGAGCAGACTTTTTAGTTCAACCCGGAACTACATTGACAGTGGGCGAACTTTGCCAGTCACGCAGTATTCCTTGGATTCCGGGGGTATTTACCCCAACCGAAATCATGACCGCTTGGATGGCAGGCGCTACCGCAGTCAAGATTTTTCCGGGACAGATGCTTTCTCCTGCCTACATCAAAGCCCTTCGAGGGCCATTTCCACAAATTCCGATGATGGTGACAGGCGGTGTCGAACCTACGGAAGAGAGCCTCAAAAGCTGGCTTGGCGGCGGGGTTCAGGCCGTTGGCTTAGGCTCTCAATTGTTTAAAAATCTGGACCAACCCCAAACAATCACCGACCTCCTCATTCATTTACATTCAACCTTACCCCTCTTATGACAAAACCCATTGGAACGTATCGCTGGACCATCTGTGCCCTGGTCTTTTTCGCGACCACCATCAACTATTTAGATCGCGCCGTCATTAGTTTACTCAAATCTACCTTAGAGGTAGAATTTGAATGGTCGGAGACCGACTACGGCAACCTGGTCATTCTATTCAACTTGTCCTATGCTATCGGGATGTTGGGTGCGGGACGCCTGGTGGATAAATTAGGCACCAAGCTAGGCTATAGTATAGCCACCACCTTGTGGAGTATTTCGGCGATGGCGCATGGACTGGTCACGTCCACCTTTGGGTTTGGCGTGGTACGTTCCTTGTTGGGCGTTACCGAGGCAGGGAATTTCCCTTCGGCGATCAAAACCACAGCCGAATGGTTTCCAAAAAAAGAGCGTGCTTTTGCTACGGGCATTTTCAATTCCGGAGCAAATGTTGGCGCGATCATCGCTCCTTTAACCGTCCCATTTATTGCGGTGCAATGGGGATGGCAATGGGCGTTTATCATTACCGGGGCTATTGGCTTTATTTGGTTGATTTTATGGTGGCGGATGTATGATATTCCATCACGGCACTCCAAAGTAAGTCCAGAAGAATTGGCCTATATTGAACAACCCGAGCCGGAGGATATCCCAGCAAAAGAGGGCGACGAAAAACCGGTTCGTTGGGTTCAGCTTTTGCGTTTCCGTCAGACCTGGGCATTCATCGCAGGTAAATTTTTTACCGATCCGGTCTGGTGGTTTTATTTGTTTTGGTTACCCGCGTTTTTGACATCGGAATATGGCTTAGGAAAAACTGACATTGCCCTACCTGTGGCCTTGGTGTACACGATCTCCACATTAGGCAGTGTTCTCGGTGGCTATTTACCCTTGTACTTTACCAACTTAAACTGGCCGGTATTTCGGGCACGAAAAACCGCCATGTTGATTTATGCATTGGCCGCTCTACCGGCTCTTTTGGCGCAATATTTAGGTGCGTTGAATATGTGGCTAGCGGTTGGAATCATTGGTTTAGCCTGTGCGGCCCATCAGGCCTGGAGCGCAAACATCTTCACGACGGTGTCCGATATGTTTCCTAAACGCACCGTCGCTTCTGTGACCGGCATGGGCGGTATGGCCGGCGCTTTGGGTGGGGTGCTGATTGCCAAAATTGGCCCGATGTTATTTGATCATTACAAAGCACTCGGAGAACTTCCTACTGGGTACTTTATTCTCTTTTTGTATTGCGGCAGTGCGTATTTGATTGGCTGGACCATCATGCACTTCTTAGTACCCAAAATGAAAATGATTGAATTGGATTAATGCCAAGAAACCGAAAAAGCCTTGACTTGGTGAATTAAGTCAAGGCTTTTTTTATAGGTTGAATCAAATCCCACCAATTTCCATACAAGTCCTCAAATACGGCGACCGTTCCATAGGCCTCCACTGAGGGGGGCCTCACAATCTTGATCTCATGCGCCAGCAACCGTTGATACATTCCATCAAAATCATCGGTATGCAAGAACAAGAAAACACGTCCACCCGTCTGATAACCAATCGCTTTCCTTTGCTCCTCCCCCACGGCTTTGGCGAGTAAAATACCACATTGAGAATCCAATGAGGGTTTCAGTACCACCCAGCGTTTCGTTTCGGACAACGGGGTATCCTCCACCAAGATAAAATTTAATTTTTCGGTGTAAAATACGATGGCTTCATCATAATTATACACTAAAACACTGATGAGAGCAAGGTGCATGTTGTATATTATTTTGAGCAAAGATACCTACATTTTGATAAAAAAGGTTTTGGGAAATGTTGGCCGAAATCCTGCTTTGGATTGAACCTATCAAAAACTAGGTATTCTTGACCATCTTTTTTCCAACGGATACTTTATGGACGAACCAGAAAATCGATTTTGACACCACATTGAGGATTCTGATTCGTTTAAACCAAAATGGTTTGGGAATGCGGACATCAAAACCAGTTTGCACGAGGTATTCGTAGTAGATCATGTTCAGCCAACTTACTTCTTTATCCAGAATTTGGCGCTTGATCCAAAACATTTTAGCTTTTGGAATGAGTTCAACCCAATGCCTAGCTTTTTCCCACATATCCTCAATGCGGTAGATCAACCGCGTATCTATTTGCGCACGCGAAACCTCATACATGCCAAAGTTTTCGTCGAGTAATGCCATCCCGTGTTGAAAAACCTTTTGCATTTTCATTTGGGCTGCCCGCTCCTCCAGTCTAGCCACCGTGATCTCGGGATATGTTTTAAAATACTGGATTAAATCGGCCAAATGCTTTAATCGGACCCAAAATTCGCGACCACCGTGGTGATTCAAGAGCATAGAAAATATCCCCAAGGCATCTGGAGAAAAATATCCCTCTTGTTCTTGAACACGCGAATTGAACAAATCCTTTGTAAAATCACCAAATGGAGGAAATTCGATAAGTCCCCAATGAAAATCGATGGATCCTTGGTATTGACTTATATTCCGTACCAAGCTTAATTCCGAACTGGCCAAATTGTCAATCAAAAAAGGGATATCGTTCAATTCAATATTGGGATAATACACGAGGCGATATCCCATTGAAAACAACAACTTGAGCGCAGAAACGGCATGTTCGGGTAATACGATGATATCGATATCATTCCGCTCACGTAGGGGTTGATAAGCGTATAGTTTTTCACTGAAGAGTAATCCCTTGTAGGAAAGAATGGGGACATCATTCGCGTTAAAAATCGCTTTGATTTCACGAACCTGCTGTCGACAACCCAAATCGCGTAACGTTTGTGTCTTTTGTATTCTACCTAAATAGTCGACCAAGGGGTTTTCAACTTGTACTTTTTTGAGCGCGGTGTAGAGAATTGGTCGAATCTTGTGGTACGTAACCAAATGCTTGACGCGGCTCCAATCCAAATCCTTGTTTTTCACTAATTCTTGCAAAGAATTTGACGGCTTGTTCAGCAATACCACATGCATCGATTCAATCAAAAGCTGTAATTCAGCACTATGTTTCATGTTTATCGTGATTTAGTACGTGGCCGAATCCAGCAGAGCATGCACTAGAGTAAGCGCTGAAAAAATGTAGCCAAGTCGCATTATATTTTTTTATTCGTGTATTGTTGGAGAACGGTATACTCCTCGGCCTTGCATCGACCCGATATCTGTAGGGTTCCTACCTCTGTCCAAGCATGGCCTTCTGTTTTACCCGCTTCATTCCGCTTAAAGCCAATGAAAATGGTGTAGGGAATTTTATAACGTGTGCAC
>Ga0209812_10000626_pt1 | contig 30241 bp, 51 predicted proteins | sample JI71714BDNA_FD_187502 | JGI IMG/M metagenome (GOLD analysis project Ga0209812, IMG submission 187502) | Wastewater effluent complex algal communities from Wisconsin, to seasonally profile nutrient transformation and Carbon sequestration -... | ecosystem: Engineered > WWTP > Effluent > Algae...
ATCCCCACATTCTAAAATAGTTACAATTTCTGGTAAATCATATTGATGAGTAACCGTTGTTGTATCTCCAATAAATAAAACTGAGGGTCCACCGCCTTGATCTTCTTCTCTATATCCTGCATATAAAGTGACTTCATCCCCAAAATCTTTTATTAAATTTCTATGATCTTGACTTAAATTCCATATTTTTATTACCGCTGAATTAGTAGTTGATGAAAGAGTTTTCATTATATAAAAAGATATTCTTAAACCTTTTATGTACAAAGTATCAATATAACCATCTTTTTCCGTATTAATCAAACTGATAGTTAATTGCGCTTCTCTATAAAATTTCATATAGAAATTGCCGTTAATTCATTCAATTCATAATAAATTAATTCTGTAGTTTGTCCCATATCGAATCGCATTATATCAATCCACATACCCAAAATATTTTGGCAAATAATATCACCTTGTGGCATTCCATTAATGGCAGAAAATTGTTTAGTTAAATTGAAATTCGAAACAACTTTTATCCCTAAAACTATTGGATTATCGTTTCTATCAAAAATATTCATTACCCAATATTTATTCATGGCATTCCAACGAAAATAAAGAATAAAAATTACGCTGTTAAGAGTGATTTGCGATTGCCAAGCAGCAGGCTCTTTAAATGGAATAATTTGCATTATGATCGTCCTAAAATTTGATTTAGATTGGTTAAAACATTAGGAACGATTGCTCTTGGAATAGTTGCCAACGATTGCACTCCCACATTCGTAGCTGTAGTAGCTTGATCTTTTAGACTGAATTGAGGATCATTTTGAATATAGGGAATATTTGTATTTTCTGCCACAATTTCCCTGGGGGTTACATCTTGAATACCCGCAAAGACATTTCTTTGATCTCTCAAAACTTGAATGGTATCATCAAAAACAATTTTTTGAAGAGTAATGTTAAATGTTAGGGTTTGACCTGTTTTAATTGTTCTAGGAACATCCAAAGAAGTTATAGCCATATTTCTATAAACTTTTATTCCTGTCACGATATCGACAACTTGCCTTCTTTCATGAATTAAAATCAATTGATTGAAAACAGCGACTGATCTATTAAAGGTAGCAAAAATATTTAAAGGAGTGTCTGAAACCAATCCAGATAAAATGACCACATCAGGCTGATTTATAATGTGATCACTAACGATTGTACCCGATTCAACAGGGTAATAAGTAACTTTTGAAGTGAATTTGTGTTCTTCTGAAACCATAGTGTCAAATGAAACCAAATTTATACCTGTTCGAATTTGATTTATTTGACTTTGAGCATACTTTCTTCCATAAATTAAACTTAATACCATTATTCCACCTGAGGATTATTGTTTATGACCTCGCGGACTTTTTCATCCCAAAATGAATTCATGGATCTTTGCAATTGCTCTGCCATAAATGTTCCTTGTTGTTCTGTTGTTCCCAAAGGCACATTTATTTCTATATTATTTGTATTATTGATATTTGCAGCATTATTTATATTATTTTGAGCTTGCATTTCAGCTAATTTTCTATTGAAATAAGCGTCTTCTTCTTCTACTTGTCTTTTGACTTTATCTAAATGTCCTTCATTTCTAAATCCTGCAAAAAAATCTTCAATCGCTGCATGTACAAAAGAAAGAGAAGAAGAAATTCCTTCGCTTTTTGTTTTTTCAATAAAAAGATTTGCTCCTCCTAAAGAAGAAGATAAAAAAGGAAGAGCAAATTTTGCTACATTCGTGGAAAATTTAGACCATTCAGTATTTAATTGATTAATTTGAGTTTTAAAAGCTCTTGCTGCTTCTCTTTGTTCATTTAAAACTTCTACCGATTGTTTTTCTTTTTCGATTAAAAAATCAAATTCTTTTTTTGTTAAATTTGCTAAATTTACAATCTCTTGAGCTACAGCAATATCAACTTTAAATATATTTTGAGCGATTCTTAATTTTTCTGATTCATCCGATTTGCTTTTTATATAAGCAAAAATATCATCTATTGCTTGTTTTGTTGTCGTTAATTCATTATTTACAAATAATCTTATCGCCCCTTGGGATTGTGTAACAAGAGTTCTAAAATCATTATTTACGCCTCTTGAAGCTTCTTTGATTCCAATGGATAATTTCTCGAAAAAACCTTGAAAAATTTCAGGTTCAACGTTGAATTTTTGAAAGACATTTTCTAACGCTTGTAAATCTTGAATTGCTGTTTTGGAAAAAGTCGCAAGAGCATTATTTTTTAATATTTTATTTGAAAATTCTTGAGCATAATCTATGGCTTTTTTAAATCCATAGGCAATGACTGAAGCTGCAAGGGCAACTCTTGATTTAAAACCAATAATAGAATTTTCAAATTTATCCAAATTTGTCTTGTCGAATGAAAAACCCAATTTTGTGACAAATTCTCTGGCAATAACCATCGTGACCTAAATTTAATTGAATGTCTGATAATATATATTATGACTATTCCGCATTGCCCTGTCATTACAATACAGGATATAGAAGCAATCCACACATAATCTTAAACCTCTATATTGTTTCTGCATAGTTTTAAGGCATCCGCAGTGCTGACATGTATTTCTGAACCGTTCCTCTTCTTCCATTTTTATTCGATTTTACCGTTATTTTTACCGTTATTTTTCGATGCCTCTCTTGATAGATCTAAACGCATGTCTAACAAAGCGTTTGCCCTCATAACATCATCAAGACTCCAATTGTTCTCTAAATCATTTAAAGTACTAATCTTTTCTAAAATTAATCGCCAAATCGGATATTCTTCTCTTAATTCTATGTGTAAATTCTCTTGGTACTTTGAATCGGTGCTTGATCCTCCGAAAATGATGGGAGTCCAATACCGATCATGGTAAAAAAATTTTCGTAATTTACCTCAATCACAAATAAAAGTAATTTATATACTCCTGCCATATCTCCGGCAAATTCCAAATCAAAAGTTGATGGGGTCAATTCAATGTTATTTTTTCTAACTCCTTGAATCAACTCCATGCAAATGGATTCAAATTGATTTTCATCTAAAGATGAACACATATTTTGAAATGAATTTGAGTCTCCGCCTAAAAGCATAGATCCGAATAATTTTATCAATTTAGCTTTCATTTTCAACGCTCTTCTGGCTGGTAATTGAGTTACAGAATATACAGCGTTATCTATCTTTTTTTCTCTTGTTTCAATCATTTTTACCTTATGAGCCGTTATTAGATCCTACAAAAATATCTGCTTCAGCCATTGTTAACGTCCATTGACGATCGGTTATAGCTTTATCGAATGTTGAATTTGCATATTGAGTCACCCAAGCTTGACCAGCAAAATAAATAGAATTACCACTTAAATCTTTGACCAACACAGGAAAAACTCCTGTATTTGTTGCTTCGTCAACAGCCATAAATCCGCTCAAAACGTCATTTGATGGACTTGATTGTTTTAAAGTAAGAGTTAATGTTCCTGAAAAATCGTTTGTTTTTCCCCTTGTGACTAATCCATCAGCTCCAACTACAGTATTCCATGTGGGTTCATTTCTAATAATTTCAAGAAAAGTCCCATCTGAAAAACCGCTCATTGGCACTCCACCAATAGTGATAATTATATTTTTTGGATCGTATGTACGTACACCAGCCATTTTAAATCCCTTTTTTAATTGTTAAATCATTAAACAGACACTGTCCCAGTTATTTGAACCGCTTGAATTGCTCCTGCCAATGTCGCCTGAAATTTAACATTTCTTAAAATCCTATTTGCTTTATCAATTGCTGGAACGGCTGTTGCTAAAGGAACAAAAATTTGATATGCCGGTTGTAAAGCAATAAAATTATTGTTTATTCCTTGTTGCAGTGCTTTTCTTATTTGAGATTCAATGGCTGTTATTCCTGAATCAGTATAAGGAACTTTTGGAGAATTCACCAAAACGCTATAAACATACGTTTGAATGGTTGAAGTTAGCCAATCGACCCCTCTAATTATATCTATGTATTCTCCTTGAGCCATGGTTCCTCTTTGCGTAATACCAACTCCACCAATATATTCATAAGTATTGCAAGATTTAGAGAAAGCATTGTTTTCTTGAGTTGAACTTAAATTTGTATAGGAAATTGAATTTAAAGTTTTAAACATCCATGTTTCTGAACCTGGAACGAATGGAAGACAATTTCCAAACCAAGCGCATTCAGGAAAATCCACATCAGCATCTGGATGGTATAAAACAAAAGTTCTTACATATCCTGCATTATTAAATAAAGCAGCTATGGACGTTGTATCTACTCCAGAAGCTTGATTTATGATATTTAAATCGCTAGAAGAAGTACCAAAAATTTTGATTTGTGTTTCAATCCAAGCGGCAATTGCTTCGACAGTTGCTGGGGTTCTATCGGTACAAGCCAAGGCATACCAATCATTATTTACATTTTGAATGGCAGTTAAATCTGTTACCACAGATACGCTTGGAATATAATCCTGAATGATCAATCCTTTTTGATAAATAATAGCTTCAAATGGGGTAACTTGAATCAAAAATGCACTTGATCCAGCAATCTGAAAACTTCCATCTAACCCATCGGTAGCTGTGATAATACCAAAAAATGGATTTGGCACTGTTAAATTATTTATTAAAATTGGATTTAAATTTTGATCTAAAAGAACAGATGAATTTATAGATTGAACTAAAGCTGTAGCGATAGTTATATTTGTATCAAAATTTTGCGCTGTATAAGTAAAACCTCTTTGACTTAAAACATTCGGTCCGCCATTGATAGCAACTACATAAGATTGATTAGCTATAGCTTGAGTGATCGAAACTTTTGCTCGAATGGGATTGGTAATTGTTGTAGAAACAGCAATTGTATATGGAACACCAGAAACGTCGGCAGTTAAACTCAAAGTTCCATTTGGAACTGCTGGGGTTGTAGCCGTCACTCCTAAATCAGGAGTAAAATTATTTATGGCTAAAGCTAAAGCATCCGCGATTGTGTTGGCATCTGTTGTTTGATTTGTATTCACAATTGCTGCTGTGCTTTGTGTTGCTCCTAAAGTGACAGTGAAAAAATCTATCACACCTGCTTGATTAGGATTTGATAAGATTGTTAAAATGTTATTGCTAGCAGAGAAATTTCCTGTTGTTCCTGATACTGTTGCGGTGGCAATTCCTGGAGTATAACCAACATTCAAAGCCGTTTGAATTGCTGTAGCTATAGTATTTAAAGTTGTATTGTTAGAAGAAGTGAATGAAAATCCTCCTTCAGAAATAGTAGCAACGGGTTGACTAGCTCCAAGTGTTGTTATAACACTATCCACGGTATTGTTTCCTGAAGAAGTGAACACAACGGTAATTTGGCGTGCACCTGTTACAGTTGCACTTGCCACTCCAGTAGCGGTTGCGATTTTAGTTGCAACCAATGCTATAGTAGTTGCTTGATCTGTTGTAAATGTATTGGCACTTAAAGCCACACCATTCACTGTTGCCACAATTGAATTCAAATTCACAAAATCAATATTAAAATCAATAATACTGGTAACCGTTCCTAAAATTGTACCATTCAATGAAACATTTATCAAATTTCCACTAACCAATGGCCCTGTACTTGCGCCTGTTATAACTGGAAATGGGCCTGTTCCTGAATAAGCAAAAGAAATGGTCGCTAAAGTACCTGCCACATATACGATAGTCAATTGATTTGCACCTGTCACTGTTGCAGAAGTCACTGAAGCGGACGTTGCAATTGAAGTGGCTAATAAGCCCATTGTCGTTGCTTGATCTGTTGTAAAAGTCACTAAGGGAGTTGCTATTCCATTTATAGTTGGAGTTATTTTATTTCCCGCTATAAAATTTGTAGAAAAATTTATTACCCATGTAATCACACCTGAAAGAGTCACCACCGAATCTTCTACAATAGTATTTGAATCAATCGTTACGTCATTTCCATTTATTGTCGCGGTATAAGATTCATCCGGCATTGCTGTTTCAACATCAATTTCCACGGTGTCGACAGTTCTTCGACCAATATAAAGAAAAGGAGGTGTGATTGGTTGAGCAAAAAAATCTTGAGCTGAAATAAATTCTAATTGATCAGGGCTAAAATCTTCCGCCACTTCTTGCATATCGGAATATCTTCTAATCCGATCATTCCAATTCTTATTGGTTCCTAAAATTAAAAGAGTTCCAAAACCTTGTTCCGAAACAGATTGAGTTTCTCTGGTAATTTGTACGTTTACAATGTTGCTCAATGGCATGAATCCTCCTAAATTGGCGGAATTGTGAATGTTTCATCATATACAATATTACCAGAAGCATTTTCAAAAACTTCTTGTAAAACGACTGTATCGATTACGCCTAAATCGTCTATATAAATATCCGCGATTCTAAATAAAATATCCATTTGGGCTCTTTGTTCGTATCGCGAATCTATTAAATCCGTAACATCATTAATTGGAAACCAACTGACAAAAACGATGCCATTTTGTCGTAGACTATCTAAAACAGTTTGTTTTTGCAATGACGTTCTTAAATTTTGTAATACTGTTATTGGATCTCCCCCATAGCCTTGAACTTGAAGGGTAAATTCCCTATCTCCGACCATTTGACTTAATCCTGTATCATCAAGAGGGTTTTGCGTCCAATCCCATCCTATTTGATCAACCGATGCAATATAAAGAGAAATATAATCCACAGTTGGTCTAGGTGCGTTAGGATACAAATAAATAACTGGCATTTGAGAAGGAATATTTTGTATACACCAATTATATAAATTTGTTCTAACTACCATAAAATCTATTGGCATTATAAAATTCCTGGTAAAGGATGCAGTCTTAATGCAATAAATTTATAATGATTTACGACATTAAAATTACTATTGTTTTGCCAATCACTTATATTAATCACTTCGTAAACGATACCTGTAAATGGCTCTTTCAAAACGGTTACTTGGTCAGGATTTTGAGTTGTAATTCCATAAATTTCCGTAGAAGTATAAAATTTAAATTCAGCACTATCTCTTCTTCCTTCTGGAACTAATTTCACATCTTTTCCCAACGGTTGGACGCTCGCGGTTGAAGTGATTATAAAAGGAGAATTTAAAATTGTAATTGTTGGTTGAGAAGATCCCCCTGTTACGGTAAAAACAGAAACGTAAGACAAATATGGAGGAAGAGGAACAATAGTTATAGTTAAATTATCTGAAGAAATATCCACTTGCTCAATATTTAATTGAGCCTGCAAAGCTATTTTCAATAACGACATTGTAATTGAAACTGAGGTTGTAAACGGAATAGGGGTTATTGGTATTCCATTTAAAGTGACATTTATAACGTTTCCCAATTGAACAACTTGAGAAAGAACAATTTGACTCCCTTCTTGCCAAATTCCATTTAAATAAAATCCTTGAGTAAATCGACGAATGAAAATTGGAGTTCTGAAAACTTCGAATGGGGATAATGGCTCTATAGGAGGGATCATGAAACCACTTTGTAAGTTACTGATTGAATCATTTGCCCAAAATCTATTAATGGTTTTGAACTTTTTTTGCGTCTTATTGTACTTGGAGCATTCGGTGGGTATCTGATTGATCTAATTTTTAATTTTATTAAATTCACAGCAAAATTCCCAATTAATCCTAAAGATCGTTTAATTGTGGAATTTCCTAAAATTATTTTATCATATTCATTTCTTATTGCGTTAGTTACCTTTGTATTATTTTCAGCTATTGCAGGCACCATAAATGGTCGTGCAGGAATAATATCAGTGCCAAATTCGTTTTGAGCTGCAATTTGAGGCATTGATAATCCAGCTTTTTTAGCTCTATTACCTTTAACTTGCGCTCTTGTCACAGATCCTTCTTGAAATCCCACCAAAACGTAAGAATTTGATAATTTTTCAATCAATGAAATTTTTTCATCGAAATTTTTTCTATTATCTTTAAAAGAAACGCTCATTTAACATCCTCCACAACCGCAACCACCAACTCCCCATCCTCCTCCCCATCCTCCTCCCCAACCACATCCGCAACCAGCTGTTACGGGCATGTTTTGAATAACTCCTCCAAAAACAACTGGCAAATTTGTTACCGTGCTACCAACAGTTGTTCTACGAACTAAATCTAAGTAAGATCTTCCATAAGGAGTCATTTCAAGCGCAATCATGTCAGAAGCGACATTATAACCAAGGGATAAATCTCCCTCGGCTATATTTGATAAAATTCCCAAATTTGGATTGGCAGCAATGGTTAAATAATGTGCCATTAAAAAAGCAAAAACAGAAACTCCACAGCATGATAAAAATTGCGCGTTTACTTGACACTTTAATAAATCATAAAGCGCTCTCAAATATGCTAATCGATCTGGATCGGTAGTATAAAATTGAGGCGCATAAATAAATAATGCTGTGATAACTGTTTCACTTGAAATGATCATCCATTTCCTCGGATTTTTCTTTTGAAGGATTTTTTATAAAATCAATTTGTTTTTTAGCTGCATTTACAACTGTTTCCCGACCATCATTTGCAATTATTTTTTTCAATAATCTAACATCAAAAATTTTAGTCATATGTTCTAACATTTCTTCAACTTTTCTTTTTCCATCTTTATCCAAATTTTCATTTAAAATAACGATTAAACCTTTGTTAATTCTAGATTGAAACAAAGGCAAGGTTTTAAATTCTGAAAATTTATTATCGTCAATTTCATTAATACCTGGAAGCAGGCGAATTATTTCGCCTGTACTTCCACACACACCAAAAACATTTTTTCCTAAATAATTAATTAAAGCCATTAAATACCTTCCCCAAATGCTAATGACAATGGATAATACGTAATAATACCTCCGTATCTTGATTCACATGGAACCACAAATTCTAATCCCCTTTCTTGAGGAGGATATTGAGTAAATGGCATAGGAATTTCCATGGTTAATTTATCAGGATTTTTATCATAAACGATAAATACATTTGTTCCTTGTCCACCTGAAGGAGGAGCAATTCCAGCACCAGTTAATTCTGGAACCCAATCCACAGTTGTTATGAAAGGGTTATTTTGAATAAAATATTCTAAAATTGTAGTGTCACTCGTTGGACTTCTTGGGGTTGATGCAATAAGGGTGTATTGTTCAACAGGAAGCAAAACGGTATTAGGCATTTCAACGCCTTTTGTCAATTGAACGATTGAGTTGGTAATTGAATTCAAATCTCTCAAAATTTGATCTGGCGTTTTATTTACCCAAAGAGTTGAAGCTCCAATACCATCAGCAGGAACTAAATACGCTGGGATATTTGGAGTATTCAATAATCCAAGAATTTTATAGGTTGAATCTCCAAACCAAGCCAATCGGTTAATTTGCTGATCATTTGCTCTACGTGCCGCGTTCGCTTGACGTTGAGTTAAAGATCTTCCTACATAAATAGCAGCTCTAATCTCTTGAACTGAATATCCATAAGAAACCCCAATAGACTTAACTTGAGTTGTATATTCTTTACCTGTGATATCAGCTCTTGGGAGATCATCAGCATAGGATTCGATTACGCGAGCCAAACCCACTTCTTCGAATTGAGCGTACGTAATAGCTTGCGCTCCTTCTCCTGCTTCTGTTGATATTGGAATGTGCTTAAATGACTTCATTTCAGGAAATTCAATATCATAAGATTTTGACTTTACATATTCCAATTCCCTAGCGAAGAAAAAAGTTTCTCCAGCATCGTGTCTAAGCAACGCAAAATTTTTAATCGTTTGTAGATCGTTCATTCATCCTCTCCTAATTACGGTTGATTTATTTCTAATACAGCTAAATTTCCTGCAGAAGCACTTGTGATCCATCTTACGATATTATTTGACAATAAAATTGCATTTCCACCGTCTGAATCAGATCTAAAACTTCCTACTTGAGGATTAGATAATGTTGGAATTATTCTCCAATAAACAGGACTATCAGAGGTTACATTATTTTCAACTGTAACGTAAATTCTTCCCCTTGTTAATGTTGAAACTGCATCTCCAGGTATATAAGGAGCAGCTCCAGCGGAACCTTGAGGTCCGTAAAGATTCATTTTGTTTTGAATATAAATAGACACGCCATAAAATACGTTATCATTTGAATAAGTAGATGTCCAAGTGACCGAGCTTCCGCTTGACGTAACGAAAGTTGCCGTTACAGCAAATCCTTGAACAGCATTGATTGTTATTGTATCAGTACCATTCGAAACAGCAGAAGCGATTCCATCTTGCGCAGCGATTAAAGCAGCGATTGCCAATAATGTGGCAGCGTTACTTGTTGCATACACAACAGGCGTTAAAGCAATACCATTAAGAGTGACTACGGTTGAATTTGCAGCACTAAGAGGGGCAGATAATGTCACTGCAACGATATCTTGATGAGGCAATCTAACTTGAAGATCTTGTCCAATAATTTTTGCTAAACCCAATCCTGGGAAAATTCTTGGTTCAATTGGAGATACAGGAGTCAATACGTTATTGAATCCAATATCATATAGCTCTCCAGCTACACCAACAGTCATTAAAAAATTATATGATGTTTGTGGCATATTACTTTCCTCCTCTATAGGCAATTTTTTGTCTTTTGATCATCGCTTTTCTAGCATCAAACGCGTTCGCGTTATCTTTTTCATCTCTTTCTGGATCGCTATCCATTTTATAAGAGGAGGGCTTAATAACCACTTTCGCTTCTGGAATTGTATCAATGACAGAATCAAATCTAGCATTAATATAAACGTCGTTTTTACCATCCAAAATGGCATTTGGTTGAAAATTCAAAATTAATCTTTTTTTGATTTCAATATCATTTAATGAATCCAAACGCATTAAAGTCTTTTTATCCAAATATCTTTCAGATAATTTCTCTAATTTAACTCTATTTTTTACTCTTTTATTGATATCTGCTGCGTCTACTTTTGGAATCCGTGGAAGATTTCTAGGATAATGTTCATTTTTTGGACTCATGACTGTATGATTCTCCATTTCAGAGGGTTTTTCATAATCCCTAACATGGGAACTCATCCCATAACTATCTATAGGGTCAATTTCTTCTTTTCCATTTTCTCCTATTTCATCATTTTCTAGTGGATGATGAACTGCTTCTGGATCATGATAATCTTTATCACGCAAACTGTCTCTTTCTGCATGAGCTTTGTCCAGCATATTTTCCAATTCTTCAATTTTTCTTTCCATTTCATCTTTGCTTTTCAATAATTCATTTTTTTCATGAATCATTTTATCTACAGAATTTGCTGCATCGTCTTCCAACATATATTCTTGAGCATCAATTTTAACTTTTTTCATTTTTTTATTAGCCATTTCGACCTCCTCTTTTAAGATCTCTTCTGCATCTTGCCCATCCAAAGCAATTCTAGCCTCTGGTCCCGCTCTCGCTTGATCTACTAATGCTAGATGATTATAACGAATATTTTTTTGTCTATATTCGTAAGGCTCACCAAAATACATTCCTGAATCTTCGATTAAATCAACGGTATAGCCTAACGATAATTCATTTTTTCTTTTTTTCTTTATTTCTTCTACAGCATCTTTATCGGTGACTAAAAGATTGGCTATTATATAAGGCATCTGTTCTTCAACTAATTCACCAGTAAAACCAATCGCTAATTTTTTCGCGTTTTCTGCTGTAACCAATCTTTCTGCTGGATGACCATCTACTAAAGGAATCATTTTTATTGAATCTAAACTTTCAGGTATTAAAACATCATCTGGATGTCTCAATTCTTTTCTAATAGTACCGTCAGCATTTTTATAAAGAAAAACTCCGCAACGCGTTACTATCGCTCGTGCCTTAATATATCCTTCATCCGTCAATGTCGTTTCGCCTTGAACGATTCCTTTATCATATCTAGCGAGATTTGTAAGCGTCGTATTTTTTTGCATCTAATCCGTGCCTTTCTTTATGTCTTTCTTTTAATGCTGGATATTTAGAATAAACTTTTTCTTTAATTGTTTCGGGATGAGCAGCATTATGAGCATATGAAAGAGCTGATCTTGCTCTTTTTAATGTATTGATTGGATAAGTGCCATCTGGTCCGGCAAAATTGCTTTTTTTCACACCAGAATATTTTCCTGCATTGGATTCACCAGGTTTTTTTCTAATTTCTGTAATGTTTTCCTTCATATTAACCTGTATTGATTAAATTATCTAAAACAGCTATTGCAACACATCTACAATTAACATCATTACCGGGATGTCCAGTAATTTTGGGAGGTTTATCCCATCTAAATTTTTTTCCATCATTAGCTTTATGAGTTGGTCTAACTCTTTCATCGTCGGAAGTTTGCCAAATATATTCTTCAACTCCTACTTCTTGCTGCCTCAATTTAGTCAAAGATGAATTTAATTTTGTAGTTTGATCTCTGGCTATTAATGTGGCTCTTCTTCTTGTAATGCCAAAAGATTTTTGTATTTGTTTTGCAATATCTGTAAATCTTAATCCTTGTTGAAGAGATCTTTCAATATCTCCTGACACTCTTTCCAACTCTTGGACTGGCAATGACTTGATGAGAGAGGCATTTTGAGAAGAAAAGAGCTTAAGTTGATCGCCAAGCCAAGGTTCATCGATAAAAATATCCAACCCAAATATGGAATTATTGAGTTTTTCGGCTTGGATTTTATTGAATCTGGCAATTTCAACTCCAATTTTAATAGCCTCTAATATAGTAGTATTTACTTTATCTTGTATAGCTTGCTCAATGAAAATTATCAATGATTTTAATCTATTATTATAATCATCAAGCCGATCTTGAGGCATTTTACTTTCTACTTCTTGAATCATCGAAGGAATTTCAGGAATTAAAATTTCTTTTATTAACTTTTTTAATTGATTTGTAAGAGAATACAGAATTTTATCATATTGTTTTTCTTGATTTTTAGGAAAAAGCCATTTTTTTGGAGTTGGAACGTTTTTTTTTATATTTTGAGATTTTCTAATTTGTAAAAGAATTTTATAATCTTTTCTCATTTATGTTGCTGCTGGTGATGATCTTGGCAAACCTGTTCCCATATAATCCGGGCCTTCAGAAACTTCCGGTCCTGTTAATTTTTCTTTTTCCTTTAATAAAGATTCTAATTCTTCTGGATTTTCAGACATTCTTTCTCTTTGATCCATGTCTAATTCAGTATTCATAGACCATTTATTACCGCCAAATCTGGAAATCGCCACTTCTTCTGGAGTCAAAACACCTCTATCAATATAAATAGCGTCCATTTCAGCTACAGCGCGCCTTGTCAAAGCGTCTTGTTCTTCAGTATTTTGCCATAATGGAATAAACTGCAAACTCCAATCATCAGGCTCAATCCCATTAAATGGCCCGTCTTTTGAAATCATTATATAACGAATCAATTTTTCTAAAACGCAACGCAATTTTGATTCTTGTTCTTGTTTAACTGCATCATAAAAATTTCTAACATCTGATTCACCAGTTGAATTTAAACCTGCGGGGCTTCTTCCAAATAACAATGTGACTGGTACTCTACTCACAGCAGAAAGAGCAAGCATAAATCTATCAATTAAATCTGCAACCCCATTAACATTTGTAGTCAATTTTTCGTAAGTTTCATCTCCATCCAATATCATTGTATTGGTTGTAGATTTACTCAAATTCAAAATATTCAATCTCTTTAATACGTTTTGATCTCCGCATTGGGAAGCCATAATCGTGGTTAAATTAGGAATTTTTAAAACTCCATTTACGAAATCTTCCATCATGGTTGCAGTATGACTAAAGGCCATTGAATAATTTCTTAGCTCTTCATAAATCGTTTGAACAAGTGGATCACCCCAACCCTGATTAAAATTCTGCCAACGAGGTGGCAAAACATTCCAATCCATACGTAAGATACGGCTATAATGAACGAAAAAAATAGCTCCAGTTCTGTTGTCATTGATTGTATAGACATTAGGAAAACCATAATTTGGGCTATTAAGATCAGATTCAAAAGTCCCATCACGACTGTAAGCTTGATAACGATCGAAAACGCGCAACCATTGTACATCTCTTAAAGCCCTTTCATCCACAGGTTGATCTAAAGGAAGTCCATCGGCTATGCCCATTATACAAACAGCACCACCAAAAAGACGTGCCCATTTAATAAGATTGCCCATTGCTTCGTTTACTTTTAATTCTTCAAGTTTTCCTATTATTTTCCCTTCAACATCCCCTTCTAATTCCCATCCTTGTCTGAGCATTTCTTGAGCAAAAATGTCAATAATAAGCCTAAGAACCCCATCAGAACGATACATTTGATCCAATTCGGCTCTATTAAAAAGGTTAGTAATCCTGAAGAGTCCATTTTGTTTTTTATCCCTCCCGCATTGTCCTAAACCAGTTAGAACATTCATCCAACCGTCACCACGGACAAAATTATCGTTATGAATTTGTTTTACTTTTGCTATTAAATGTTTTTGCTCTTGAATATATGTAACGGGAGTAAAAGCACTCGGAACTGAATTGGTATTTTCGTTTTCTTTCATAATCCCTACATTTGCGATAAAGCAGTCAAATTATATTTATTTTCTGTGTGCATTAAAAAAGCACCGCTCAATGCATCTACAATATCATCATGAGACCCTTCGGGGAAATTTTCTAATTCCCTGAAAAAATCTTCGTTCCAATGACCTCTTAAAATTTTAATATTTCCTGCTTCGGCTTGAGCACTAACAGGAGAAGCTCTAGTGATTTTGTCTTTGGTTACTTTATATGCTATCGCATTATACCCTTGGAGCATTCTTATAATTAAATCAACTTCACTAACTCCTGCTTGTCCCGGATCTTGTTCAATTCCAATTCTACAATTCGTATCGTCTTGACTAGCACAATTAAAAATTGCATTTTGTACTTTTAATGGACTATCTTGCAATCTAACAATATCAATAACGTAAAAAATTCCTTTAGGATCTTTTGCCAATTTTAATCCAACCGTAAAATCAGGGTCATTGGTTTCTGTTTTTTTAGTTGCAGCTCTATCCCAATACCTAACAAAAGTGAGATTTCTTGGAAGAACGTCAATAACCTCAAAAAAGTTTCTTTGAAAAAACATTCCAGCTGTTGGTCTAATATTCCAATTACCAAATAATAATTGCTCTCTTTCAAATCTTGGTAACGCTTGCAAATTTGCTAAATAATCGGGGTTTTCTTCCAATAATATTTTGTTGTCATAAACGTTTGAAGCTACGAATGAAACACTTTTAGGTAAACAATCTTTAAATTTTAATTGTAATTCTTCTTTTTCATTTGCCCAATACGTTTCATCTCCTATTACAACAAACCATCGAATCATTCCTGATCTTTCTTGAATAGCATAACCTGATAAAGGATCAATCCACCAATCAATAAATTTACGTACCCAACTATCAGGGTCAGGATTAGTCGTAGCCCTGATATATGGCTTGATTCCGCAAAGTGAACGATTACGAGAAAGCATATAAACGAATTGACCCCAAGAAAAGTGAGTGAGTTCATCAAAACCGATTAATGTTATTTGTGATCCTTGCCATGAATACTTATCTTTTTCCATATCCATGTGAGCAAATTTTATAATAGAGCCGCTTGGAAAATCCCATTCTAAAGAAGATTCTCTTGGATTTCCTTGAAATTTCATAAAAAGAGGTGCTGAAGTATCCCATAAACCTCCCGGATTCCTAACCTGATTAGCGTTTTTTCTGAAAATGACACAAGAAAATCCTGGTGTATCATGATGCCAAAGGGCTTCTAATAATAAAGCGAAGGTTTTTCCTCCACCTGCTGCCCCTCCATATATAACAATATCGGCAGGACAACTAAGGAAATCCATTTGCGGGCCTTCTTGAGGCTTTATTCTATTGATTTTTAGCATATCTATGACTATTATCTGGCATGTCTAAAACGTTTTTTTCTGTTAATTTTTCTTCTGTTTGAATTTTTTGAGTGATTTGATCGGTTTGACCTAAAATATTTTTACCTAAAAAAATAGCCATTCCAGCGTTTTTTTCGGATAATTTAAATTGAATTCGCCTCAAACTAGCTCTTCCGTGAGATTTAAAATCATCATAAGCTTGTTGAAATGATTTATTGAAATATCTTTTGCACCATTTATCCAAAGTTCTTTGATGAGTATTTAAAATGGCTTCAATTTCATCAACGGTACATAAAGCTCTGCATAAATTTTCAAAAATTTTGGGATCAAAATCTCTTTCAGGTCTTCCAACCGTTCCTTTTTTTCCTAATTTACAATCTTCTGGAGATCGAATGGTAGATACTCTTTTATTTTTTCTATGATCTTGCATTATTTACCTATGAATTCCCATGAAGTTGTAAATCTATTTCTTGAATTACCTCCAACTCCATTTCCTGTTGTTCCTGGATCACCAACTCTTCCTTGATGACAGCATATCCAATTTTTATTTTTTTTATGAGAAGCAATTCTTGCAGGATGACTAGTAGTTTCCCTAAACCTATAACCTGATTTTAAATACATTTTGGCTATTTCATCAGTCATTATCCTACCAATACTCAATCCTTGATATTCTGGCAATACAACTAATCTATGAGTTTTATAAATATTTTTCGCTTTTGGATGAGGAAAATAAATCACCGAAATAAAAGCACATGGTTTTTCATCAATTAATCCAAGAAAACAATCTACATTATTTGCTAAGGAATGACTCAAATAATGAAAATCTTTGAAAACATTCCAAACCTTCCTTTGACAAGATCGAATTTCGAAGGATAAATTCGGTCTGCTTTTTTTGAGCTTCTAAATTCCTTTAAATCCATGTCTAAAACCCAATCAGGTTCTAACCATTCTTCTACGTCATGATGACAAGTAATAGCCACAAATTGTTTTTGTTTTTTTCTGAAAGCTTTTGAAATCGAATGACTGATTACTTTGGCAACTTGTCTATCTACTACAGAAGTAAATTCATCAAATACAATCTTTTCTTTATCATTTAATAAACAAAAAGCCAAATCTGCTCTCATTTTTTGACCAGTAGAAAGATATTTATAAGGAGTGATCCATTCTGGAGTACTTCCCATTCCTACATGTGTTAGAGCGTTTATAATATCTTTCATATCATGAATTCCCATAGCTTCGACTAATGGAATATCGACATTTGAAATTACTTGATCTTGATAAACTGTTTCAAATAAATGACGAGCTATTAAACTCTTTCCCGATCCTGAATTTCCAACTATTAATCCAATTTCCCATTTATCAGGAAATTTAAATTCGAAATTCCAATTTTTTTCATATAAATTCACGTCTAAATCATATCGATTCATTACCCATTTTGTATTAAAATGATTTGAATGAACTAATTTTTTTGTGATATTTATTTTTATAATGTCATAAGTCGACAAATTATGCCCCTTTGCTCAAACTCTTCATATAATTCTCTTTGTTGATCTTCATTTTCACACGTGATTTCAATTGCTAATTTACTCTCTGGATCGATTCCTTCAATTTCTTCATCTTCTTCTTCTTCTTGACCAAATTCTGCTCGCGTCCATCCTATTTCTTCCAAAAAATCTTCATCCCAATGATTAGCCAACATATCTTGATTAAATTCACCTGTTATTTTGTTGGAAGTCAATAAATAATCGTCCACTTGTTCTTGATCTAACTTGAAATTTGGTACCCTAACTTCAATTTCTTTATCTTCCCATCCTAATTCTTTCATTGTTCTTATACGTTGATGACCTGCAATAATCATATTATCCCGATTTATCACGCATAATTCTACGTAATCGTGTTTTTCGAAAGAATTTTTTAATTTTTCTGCCATGAATTTAGTTAAAATTCTAGGATTATATGGATGATCTTTTAATTCAGAAATTTTTCTTATTTCAGTTGTCCAAATTGGTTTTTCTTTATATTGCTTTTTTTTCTTTTTCATTTTTTTTATTCTGTTTTTTCTGTTTCAATTAAAACTTGTTCATTGCAATTTTCTTCATTAGGTAATTCTGTTTGAATTTCTTGAGTTTTTTCTTGATGTTTTTGAGCTTGAAAAAGATTGTAATTTTTTACCGTTCTTATCATGTCTTCAGTCATTTTTTCAAATGAAGCTGGAGACATTTTGATTTGAAAAACAGCTTTTGAATCTTGCAAATAAGAAATAATGAACATATTAATTTCATCATCCCAATTCAAGTGCATAGCTAAATCAACATCTTTTTTTTCATTTTCTAACATAATTTACTCCAATTTTTTTTATAATTTCTCTTTTTAAAATTTTTTCTGTTAAAGTGCAATCATGATCATCATAAATATCCATCACCATTTCGGCAATATCATCTAAAATTTCATTAACAATATATGATTTTATTTCGTCGGAATGAGAATCAAATATTGTTCCAATTAATTGTTCTAAACTCATTTTTTTTCCTCACCGTAATTTTAACTTCCCCTTCATATTCTGAATCTATTCCTTCAGGAAATTTCATAATTGTTTCGCAAAAATCTTTATTTTCATTTGAAAAAATCAATTCTTGTTTTAATTTTGTTAGATGATTACTTATCCACATTCTAAAAATATCAATATGTGGATCTTCTTTAAAATTCATTTTAAACCTTTTTGACTATTTTTATTTCAATCGGATAAAGATCTTCTACCATTTTTCGCTTAGCAATCGACATCGGCGTATCTCGTCCTTTCGTATCAATGAACTCAACCGTACCGTCGCTAAGAAACACTTGAAAGTCACATATGTAACGTACCCCACCTGGTAAATCAAACCCGATTTGGCGAAGGAAGAAAACCACTTCTCCTTCGCGCTGCCTAAGTTTAAGTGAATCATAATATCGTCTTTCCAATCTGGATGGGAATTTTTTATTGTCTCTTTCACAAGCAATGGCTCCGAATTTATGTTTTTGAATTTTATTTTTTTTCAATTTATTTAGATCTTTAATGGTAAAAACCATTTTATTCCTGATCGTTTTTTTTATTTTTTATTTTTACAGCTTCTCTATACGCTCTTTGATAACATATAGAGCAATAACCTTTCGCGAAATGTTTTTTTCTTTTGGTCATGCAACCTTTGCATTTATCAGAATCAATAGACCAACATCCTTTTTTTCTGAATTTTATATCTATTTCCATAATAACCCGATTTTTTTTCTTGCTTTTACGTATACCAAGAATAAGAATTTAAAAAAAAACAAATTTTTCATGAAATTCCATTTACATTAATTGTGATATTTGTTAATATTTACTCATAAGCAAATAACTTAACGTTAAAAGCTTAAAATAAAAAAGGACGGTGGCGACCGTCCTAAAAACCAATAATCTTTAGGAGTCATTATGACAAATTTTCTAAACGAAGTCCAGTTGAATAAATTAGTTCCAAGCGTTTTTGCAACTGGTGGGTCACAACATGTTAGCGATAAATACAGTTTCATTCCTACAATAGACGTTATCCGTGGATTAGGAGAAAATGGTTTTCATCCTGTCGCGGCATTTCAATCTAGAACAAGAAACGAAGACAAAAAAAATCACGTGAAACATATCATGAGATTTAGACATGAAAACAGTTGTTTAGTTGGTGGAGTTATGCCTGAAATCGTCATGGTAAATTCTCATGATGGATCATCCTCTTATCAATTAAGAGCTGGCGTTTATCGTTTAGTTTGTTCTAATGGTATGATCGTTGGAGATGATTTATTTTGCCGTCGCGTACGACATCAAGGAGACGTGATTTCTTCTGTTGTTGAAGCTGCTTCAGATTTAATAAATATCGTTCCTATAAGCGTGACAAAAGCTTTAGATTGGCAATCAATAGAATTGAATCAAGAACAAAAAACAGCTTACGCTCAAGTTGCAATGAGTTTAAAATGGGATTCATCAAGTGAAATTGAAGAAGATTTTCCATTAACAACTAATCAAATTTTGGCTCCACGAAGAGCTGCTGATAATAATAAAAATGATCTTTGGACTACATTTAACGTTATTCAAGAAAATATAATCAGAGGTGGAATCCGTTATAGAAATGAAAATGGGTCTAGACAACGTACAAGAGCCGTTAATTCAGTGAATGAAAATGTTAGATTAAATACTGCTTTGTGGACTTTAACTGAAAAAATGGCTGAACTTGCAAAATAATCAATATTAATAACTTAAGTACATGATCGGGATAAAATTCCCGATCATTTTTTAAAAGTGACATTGACAATAAAAAAGGGAAATAATGAATCATAAACAAGAACAATTTGAAACTCACATGGAAAATTTAGCCGAAGAATTGAAGCCGATCTTGGACAATCATTTTCAAAATTCATCTCTTGATAAACAAGTAATTTTTGCTTGCGGTTTTATTTTAACTGAATATTTTTTGGAAAAAGGTTTTGAGATTGAAAATATTGAATCATTAATACATTGGGGTATGAAATCTAAAAATATGGATTGGAAAAATTCAAGGAGTTTATAATGAATAATAAACAAGAACAATTTAAACCATATACTGAAGAATTTGGGCAAAAATTACAAAAAAAAATTTTAAAAGTTTTTATAGATTGCGAAAAAGATTTTGACGAATCCTTAATAGCACTTTTAATGTTAAGAACTTCAATAGGAATTCTTTTTACTATAATAAAAGATCAAGAGGAATTGGTTAAATTGATCAATTTATGTATTTCTTCAGGAATCGAATTATCTAATGATTTAAAAAAAATAAAGGAACAAAATGAATAATTTTTATGACAAGGAAAATTATCTAGATTTAAGCGCAGATTATATAAATTGGATTGATAAAGAAAAAATTTATGTTCTTCCGCATCCTATTTTAAATCGGGATATTGTGGAATTAATCATAATTAATGGACATGTGATCGTAGAATCTCAATACCATCCTATTAGAAACGGCAAACATTGCGGAAGTCAAGTCCGCTTATGTAGCACACATGGAAAAATTGATATCAATCCTAAATTCATTTGGAATGGAAAAGAATGGATTTTAAACACTTTTGGATCTGCCATATTTTCCGAAATTGAAATTAACCAACAGGAATAAAAATGAAAAATCCATGTATAAGGGAAATGCCTGATGTTCCTGAAATATCACAAGAAATAAATAAATGTGTTGATAAAATTAAATATGTTTTGACTCCAATAATTGATAAATATGATGGAAATATTTTTATAAATTCATATCTTATATTTTTATTGAAAATGGCCACTTGTCAATGTGAAAATCAAGATCAAATTGATCAAAGCGTGAAAACAATTTGCCAATCTTTATTGATGAATTCTGAAAGATGTTTTGAGATATTTGATAAAAATTGTAATGAAGAAAAAGAGGACGATCAATGCTAAGCATGAAACAAGAATTCAACAATTTAATCGTTGAAAAATGTAATGAAATTAAAAAATTAAAAAATGAAGTTTATCTTTTGTTGTTTGCATATAATCAAATAAATGAATTAAATGGAAGTGACGAAAATAAAATAAGAGATATAATTTATCAAGAATTATTAAAAAGAACTGATTCTTTAATAGATTAAATATACAAGTAACAAAACGAGAAAAATATATGTTTACAATGGACGAAAAAACAATAAAATATTGGAAAATACAATTGAATGAAATGTCTCAAATTGAGTTGATAGATTTAATGAGATTAATTATTGATATTTTACTTGAGAGAAATTAATGGAAACAATTTTTAGCATATTTTCTGTTATAACCTGTTTCATAATGGGTTTTTTATTTGGAAGCACAGCTTTTTTATTGACTTTTTTATTTTTAGCTTTTATTCAATGGTTTGATAAAAGAAAAAGAAGAAAAGAACTTGAAAGAATGGAGTTGATTTTAACAATTAAAAATTTAAAAGGATAAATTTATGGCTTATAGATCACCTCAATGGGGAAATGTGAATTTAGGGGTTGATGTTCTTCAAGGACACGGAGAGCAAAGCCAACCTGGAAAAATAGATTATGAAAAAAACCATCCATCGTATCCACGACAAAAAGAACAATATAACCCTGGGAGAAATCAAGAGATTAATTTACCTCCAGACATATTTCCTGTTCATTCATACAATAGAGAAAATCCAAACGCTCCAGAAGGAAAAGCCGTTCCAATCCCAAATATTCATGAAAGGATTAAAGAAATGATTGGAGAAGGAGTTCCACGTAGAGAAGCGATTGCAAAAGCCAAAGCGGAAGCGCAAAAAGCAAATCATGGAGACGTGGGAACAATTACGCCTAGAGATGTTTACAAAAGCAAATATCAAGCAGAATCACCTGCTAAAAAAATTTCACCTTTCAGCGAACAAGTACAAGGCTACCCATATATTTAAATATTTTAAAGGAAATCGTAAATGAACATTAAAGAATTAGAATTTATAAGAGATTTTTCCATATATTTGGAACAATTTCATGAAGATTTAGCAAATTTAGCTTTAAGTTTTGAAGATAAAAGTATTTTAAAAGATCAAGATATTAATTATATTTGGTCAATTTATAGGCAATCATTACTTTTGTCAAAAATTTTTAATAAAAATAAAAGCGAAATTGATAAAAAGTATTGGTCAGAATGGAAAAAAAATTACCCTCATGTTAATGATGATTATGGTAAACATAATGTATTAGTAAGATAAAAAATGAAAAATAAAATGTGTCCGCATTGCAAAATTAAACCAGTCGATATCACTTACAATGGATATGAAAGAAAAACTTGTTTTGATTGTATCTATAAATATGAAAGATATTTGATAAAATTAAAAAAACAAATTTAAGGAAAATATGTTGATTATGGTAAAACAACTTGTTCAATTTGTAAAAATGAATTCAAAAAAACCAGACATAATCATAAAATTTGCTCTGAAGATTGCTTAAAAAAATCTAAAAATTTAAAATCAAATAAAAATTGGATACAAAAAAAAGATGATGGAATTGCAATGTGTATCAAAAACCCTAAAATTGATCAATCCCACGCTTATTATAATGAAGCGTCCTATTTGAAAAAATTCAAAGCGATAAGAGGATAAAATGTTTAAAAAAATTAAAGAATTATTTGAAAATGATTTTTTTTTTTTGGGTTTTACTTTTGGATATTCCATTTCCTTAATCCTTGTAAGCATTATTTTTGTAATTTTCTGTATTTTAAGGTGTCAAAATCATTAAAAAAACATATCCCTACAAAACAATTAAAGGCAGCAAAAAACGTTTGCATCGTCATTTAATGGAAGAACATTTGGGAAGATTATTAGAACCGTATGAGCATGTTTATCATATAAATAGCGATCCTCTTGATAATCGGATAGAAAATTTAATAGTTATAAAAAAAAGGTATTCAAAATGAATATAAACAACATCGTAGAATCACACGATTATTTTCCATTGCCTGTTCCAGAAAAACCAAAAGATAAAGAAAAAGAAAATATAAAATCTAGCGAGTTAGGCAATTCATAATATATTGTAGATCATATCGAGAATTACCTCGAATTGATCTACATAATATTATTAATCATTTTGTTGATGTCAACGAAATGATTCGCAATTATCCTACAATAGCCCAGCTTACAGTGCTTGTATCTGTTGCATCAGCTGAAACAGGAGTAAAACCAACTCCAGTGTCAATCGTAGTCAAAATTGCTTGAGGAGCAGTTACGGTGCCCAATGATGAAATAGTATATACTATAATTGATCCTGTCACAGCAGCAGCAGTCAAAATTTTAGCATGAGTTCCAGAACTTAACGTAAATGAACCTTTTCTAGTACCTGCAGTTAAAACATTTCCTCCATTTGCTGGAAATGTCATAACGTCTGTATCACTAACAGCAATATTTGAAGCTTGAAGTTGTTTTCCACCTGTTCCATCAAAACGAGGAAGTGTATTATCTGTTACCGGTCCTGCCACACCTTTTGCAATCAAAGCAGCAGAAACTCCGGAATCTTGAAGAATTTTACCGCCAGTTCCATTGAAAGATGGAACATTACCAGAAGTGGCGCTTGCTGGGCCTGTTGAAACGTCAGCAGTCAATATTCCACTATCTTCTAATAATTCGCCTGAAGTGTCAGCAAATGCTGCTAAATGATGAGCTGTGGATGATACTGGACCGACCACGTTTCCCATTGCAGAACCAACTCCCCATTCAACTCCTAAATCAGAAGCAGGGTTAGCAAAAAGAGCTTGATTTGCCGCTCCTGGAGCCAATGGAGTTGGAGCACCGCCCCCACCTGGAGCTACAAAAATTGTACCTTTATCGTAAACGTAATTTGAATCTGTCATATAAAACTCCTAGTAAATTGTTCCTTTAGAAAATTGCTTCATTTGGAACGGAGCCTGATCACGTCCCACTTGCCCCTCTCCACGTCCTGGATCGCGACCAACATTTTTTTGATGATGATTAAAATTTCGTTGAATTGGCACATCTTTTCGAGCTGGAATTTCATTATCTTTTTTTTTAATATCACTTGCACCAATTTGACCTAAACCCCTTCCAACATTTTCATTTGACATATCAAAATTTTTTCGATCTGATTGTCTTTTAAAAAATTCAGGATTTTGATGTTTGATTGAAGCTTGTTTCGTTCTTGATTCTTCTGCTTTTCCACCAGATCGAGAACCAACAAAAATATTATTTTTTCCCGGGTTTCCCATTCGATTTTCCTGGCGTTTGTCTGACGGGATTATGTTGCTTGTCATTTTTTTTCTCCTGATCTTTAGGGACTTCTTTAATTTTTTCTTTCAATTTATTGAATTTCATTTTTTTCTTACTCCAAATTTATCGTAATTAGATTTTACTTTTACTTGTTGATTGTAAGATTTACCGCTATTGAATGACGCAATCTCTTTTGCTTGAATCGGTCCGTTTACATCTGAGCCATTATATTTTAATGCACCTACACCATATTGCTGAAGAGTATTTTTATATTTTGGTGTTGCTATCAAGTCAATTTTAATCATTTTTTCCTTATGTAAATCCGCTTTACATTGAAAATTTAAAATAAATAATATCCTAAAAAATAAAAGTTCTGTGTGTCTGTAACAGCGGTTGAACCAGAGGCAATGTTTATATAAACATCGGTTGAGGCTGGAATAACACCCGACGAATTTGACAAAATGTCTTGAAATGAAATAATATTTAATGCTGTGTTTGTGCTAGCTAAAATATCCTGACCAGCATAAAGGTCATCATATGCTGTTGGCGTCCAGCCTATTGTAAAATTGGCATTTCCGCTTTTTGTGTCAATATCTGTAGCAAACTCAACCAGTTCGGTGACTATAAACGGGGTTCCACCATTTGAAAATAACAATTGAGGCGTTGCGCTTGTCATATCTACGGAGGCACTCTTTATGATTACTAAACCATTTATTACGCCCAGTTGACCTGTTACCGAATCAATAACAACTGATTTCGCATTAGAAACAGAAGCTCCAGCAATACCGTCTATAATACATTTTGTTTGTCCATTTCCAATTCTAGTTACATTTGATTCTCCTACGGTTCCAAAAACGTTATAACCAATGTTTATATTATTTGATTCCGAGCTTGTATAAGCAAGTCCTGCAGCATGACCAAAATTACAATTATTAATTCCTGTAGTTAATAAATAAGCAGATTCATATCCAATCGAAGTATTTCCAGATCCAATAGTCAATGTACTAAGACTAAAATTTCCTACGCCTACGTTTTGAACCGCATTTGCTGTTAGTGATCTTAAACTCGAATATCCAATTCCTGTATTATTAGAAGTGGAATTTATATCTAAAGTGAAATTTCCTGCTATTGTCCCAACAAATGTGTTATTGTCACCTACTCCATAAGAATGCAAAAAACTATTTCCACCAAGATTTAATAAACCGGCGCTTGAGCTTGTTGTGGCAGGCAAATTTAACACACCGGTCACAGTCACATTTGCAGCAGTTAGAGTCCCAGATATTGTTGGGCTACTCGTCATCGACGGAACGCCACTTGAGCTAGTATTTAATAAAGCACTATTTGCAGTCGGTAATATTGCTGCAGCAGTAGAAGTGCAATAAAATATTCCGTTCTCTATGGCAGTTAATGATGCACTTGTACCACCATCAGCCAATGAAATAGGATAAGTGGGTTGTTCAGCATTTATGATAGGATCACCATCGATCCCATCTGCATTGGTTATTGTTATTCCAACACCTTCTTGAAGAGTTCTTCCATAAAAAGTTCCCAGACCATTATGAGAAACAAAACCTGCTTCAGAAATATTTAAACTATTTGCTAATCCAACCATAAAAAATTCCTTATGCCATCGTAAAAGATCCTGTCACCGAAATAGCGTGCCACGTAGTATCTGATTCTCTATATACCAATTGAACCATATCGCCCTGATTTTCACTTGTGGCAGTACCTGCGGTAGTTGAAAGTGTTTTGCTTATTTCAATTTGTTGACCCGCTCCCGCTTGAATCGTGACTTCGCTAGCAGTATCAATATAAATTATTACTGTCGATCCTGAAGTTAAATCTATCGTTGGAAGAGAAACGGTTAATTCTGCTGTACAAAAATAACCATTTTGAGAAATTGCATTGAAAGAAACGGCTTTATCTGACCAAGGAAAACCATCATTAATCACATTGATTTTAATTTGATTAGGATCACCTAAAGCAGTTTTTGTGCCAGATCCTTCAGTTACTTTCATGATGTTGGATAAAGCTGTTGCGTAATTTCCATCATCCAATAAAAATTGAGTTGGTACATCTGGAGGTATAGGGGAAATAGATGATTCAACTAGATCAAATTGACCTGTAAATGGGTTTAGCTTGAATTGTTGGCTCATAGTCTCCTAAAAATAGGTTGTTACGTCATCCCAAATATATATATAGCCTTGACCATCATTTGGCAATTGAATGTAATTCAAAAACCCATTTCCATCATATGAGCATTTTAAAATTGCCCAAATAGGCAAGGCAGTATCCGCAGAAGGGGCAATTGCATATCCAAAATATAAAACATTTCCATTGGAATCGTTTATAGTTCTAGTTTCTTGAAGAAGATTAACCCCTAAAACAGACGATAAAGCGAGTAAACTTGTGAATTTATTTTCAATTGGTAAAACCATAAATCCTCATTTTTTATTTTATTTTTATCATTTACGGCATTTACTAACCATTCCTATATTCACAATCTTTTTTTTCTTCATGATCGTATTTTTCATGTTTATTTTTTTCATGATCACAATTTTTTTCACAAACAGTCACGTCATGAATTTTCGCTTCTTCAAAAGTTTCTTCTAATCGTATATTTGAATTTTCTTTCATAACTTCCTTAAAAAGGTAAATTTCCATCATCTGGAGGATTTACATTGCTTTGATTAATATTAGTATGGGGATAAGGATATTGAATATTTTGAACTGGAGCGGCATTTTTTGCTTTATACCAATTATTAAAATTGTGCATTACAAATTTTATAATTTGCTCATTATCAGATCGTGAATCCAACATAAAACACTCGTGATATTCATTTCCTGGCATCCTGTTTGACATTTTGTAAGAGGCACAAGTAGGAAAAAAACCGCTATTGTCTTTTTTAGCAATGATTTTATACCGCAAAATGATAACAACCGACCCATGAACCCTCACTGTTAAAATTCCCATATATTTTTCTGTTGGCGTCTCTTCAAATCCTATAAATTCAAATTTTTCCATATGAAATCTCTTTTATTAATATATTTGTTTAAATTTTACTTTTTTAATAGCGTGTATAAATTATTTTATTCATTTGATTTACTTAACAAGTAACTTTGTATATAATACTCTATATATGATATACAATCATTTTCCGATAAATTAACAGGAAAGGATTTATTTGGGTATTTCAAATATACGCATTTATCGGAAACGAAAAAATTCAAATCATTTGTGAATAATTTCTTATATTTTTTATGCAAAAACAAAGCTTTTTTGTGATTTTGTGAGATTTTTTCTCCTAAATCATCAATTTCCTTCTTTTTAGCTTCTATTTTATCCTTTTTCGTTGGATTGGGTTTCCAAGCGTTTAGAAGAGCTTGCCTTAAAAAGCCAAGTGGATTGTCAAGTTTTTGATTTTGATTGCACTGATCGAAAGCTAAGCATGCTGATTGCAATCGTGGAATGTCAAAGGATAAGCAAAACTTCAAAAATTTTGGGTTGAGGTTGTATTTCTCTAGGATTTTCATTTTTTCTTTTTCTAAAGAAGAACAAACAAACAAAGGATTGGAAGGGGAACTTTCCTTTTTTTCTTCTTTTGCTGTTGTTTGTTCTTCTATGGGTTCTTCTTCAATGTGTTCTTGTTTTACATCGTTTTGCGTTGTATACTCGTTTCCATGGCAAGGTACCCCTACCACTTTTGGCGAAGCATCAATTTTATTTTTATTTCTCCTGTAAAAGTTCCCATTTATTCGCCAAATATCGATTACATAAATAATATTGGATTCAAAAGAACCATCGGGTTTTTTCCTTCGAATGATATTTATTAAGCTTGTTCCTTGAATAAATTTATCTTGAGTATCTAAATCTCTCAAACATTCCCTAAGCTTCGTCATTCCCATCCCGCAATTTTTGGCTAAATTTTTCATATTCATCCAACATTCCCCGGTATCGCCAGTGATTTTTTTCAAATGGCAATAAACCACAAATTGAAAAGGATCTAATAATTCAAAAATGATATTTGGGATTTCTGTACGGTAATAATGATCGGGACGATCTGCTGCAATGTGAGTAAGATTTGGATTGATTAATGTTTCAGTCATTTGACCTCGTTAAAATTTTGAGATCAAAGCAAGATAAACATACTAGAAAAAGATTTCTTTAAAACTTATTAAATCGCACAATTTTCATTTGCGGTATTTACAATAAATCTCGAGAATGCTATATTCGTGAGTACAAATTATATTGCTTTGATGTGGCTAATATAATGAGTAAAAATCCCCCCTGGGTTATTACTCCAAAAATGTGTTGAATGCAAATTCGCTGTTACTTCTAAAATAGATTTAACGGCGAATTTTTTTTTGGCCGATCTATATTTATTGTTAATTAGCGTTAAGCTCTTTGAAAAATATTCAAAGAGCTTTTTTTGTTTTTTCATTTGCAACCAAACATATCTACCTGTTTAGGATATGGAAACGCTTTTATTAACGCATCGCGTATTAAGTCGTTCGGTTCGATAAAATATCGTTCACTCAGTGACTTTTGTAAAGCTTGTGACTTTATATAGTCAAGCAAATCTTTTTCAATAGCTAAACAAATGGTTTTAGGATTCATCATTTTTCCAATTCTTTTTTTAGGAAGCTTGGATTTATTTTCAGCAGGTCTTCCGCATTTTTTTCTAGCCCATTTACAATTGAATTTGGAAAAATCTTTTCTTTTATCTATGAGTTCTAAACCGTTGCAAAGCTCTGGAATTGGACCCATGTCTGATAGGAATTGTGAAAAACTGTTCCATTCCGGAACAATTGAGATTCCGTTTCCTCCGTACTTCTTGTACATGGGTACTTTCTTGTTGTAGCAATACATTCTCATTCTCTGCCACGCTTGGTATTCTTTTTTCATGGAAGCTCGATGAGTAGTCATTGGAATTTTCCTCAAAATTAAATTCTAATTGATTATTATCTATTGGATATATTTTTAAAGTGTGTTCTCGAATTATGGAAGCAATGGTCTTTTTTTGTTTTTTTGCTTCAGAAACCAATGCTAAATAATTTCTAATCGGCACGGTAAAAGAAATATTGATCATTTCGTATTTATCGACACATGAAGGTAGTGGAGTTTGAACGTTATTAGAAGGATTCAAAATGTGATTTTTTCTATGAACCATACCGTGGCATTTTCTACATAACCAAACTACCGTAAAAGGTTTTCCATAATCCACATGATGAGATTGCGCGTTACATTTTTCTCTGCACAATTCGCATGAATCAGGTTTTTTCAAATCTCCTTTTGAAACAGCACGATTGACCAACATCCGAATATATCGACGTTTTTTAAATTGTATCAAATCGTTTTCCTTAACAGTAAATTTAATGTTCATGTCATTCTAAGGCTCCTAATGGCAATAATTATTCTCATTCTCATTCTAGTATTATACAATATAAGATTATTTGTTGTATGTGGAAATGTTCATATTACCACGGACGTCCCACTTTTTCACAAATCGGTTGAACATTTCCGTTGGTTAAGTCAAAAACTCGTTTTGCATAAAGGGGACAAATTGCGATTCCCCTTTTAACCTTCCATATGACAGGTCTGGAGCAACCAACCAATTCTACGAATCTATTGGTAGACATTTTTTTATCTTTTAACCA
>Ga0209812_10000628_pt1 | contig 30212 bp, 27 predicted proteins | sample JI71714BDNA_FD_187502 | JGI IMG/M metagenome (GOLD analysis project Ga0209812, IMG submission 187502) | Wastewater effluent complex algal communities from Wisconsin, to seasonally profile nutrient transformation and Carbon sequestration -... | ecosystem: Engineered > WWTP > Effluent > Algae...
GATGATGGGCTTTTACAACATGGGCGAAAAGCCCTGGGACACGCTCTATCTCCATGGCCTCGTGCGCGCCGCCGATGGCGCAAAGATGTCGAAATCCAAGGGCAATGTCGTCGATCCGCTCGGCCTCATCGACCAGTTCGGCGCGGATGCGCTGCGGTTCTTCATGGCGGCGATGGAAAGCCAGGGCCGCGACATCAAGATGGATGAAAAGCGGGTCGAGGGTTACCGCAACTTCGCCACCAAGCTGTGGAATGCAGCGCGCTTCTGCCAGTCGAACGGGATCGGTGCTTCGGCAAGCGTCAAGGCTCCGCCTGCGCGGCTTGCGGCCAACCAGTGGATCATCGGCGAGGTCGCGGCCTGCGTGACCGAGATCGAAAAGGCGATGGCCGACCTGCGCTTCGATGCCGCCGCCAACGCGATCTACCAGTTCACGTGGAGCAAGTTCTGCGACTGGTATCTCGAACTGATCAAGCCGGTCTTCGCAGGCGACGCCGACAGCCCGCCCGCGGTGGAAACCCGCGCCGTCGCCGGCTGGGCGCTCGACCAGATCCTCGTGATGCTCCACCCCTTCATGCCCTTCATCACCGAAGAGTTGTGGCACAAGCTGGGCGAGCGGCCCTATGAGCTGATCGTGCCGCAGTGGCCCAAGCCCGAAGCGGAAGTCTCCAAGGAAGCGACCGACGCGATCGACTGGGTGATCGACCTCACCACCAGCACCCGCTCGGCGAAGAACGAACTCGGCATTGCGCCGGGCGCGAAGCTGGCCGCCTATCTGGCGACCCCTTCCGATGTGGCGACCCGCACTATCGAGCGCAGCAGCGCGGCCATTGAACGCCTCGCGCGCCTGACGCCGGTGACCATCGGCGAGGCACCCGCTGGCCCGGCGATGCAGGTCACCGCAGGCAGCGACGTGTTCATCATCCCGCTCGAAGGGATCATCGACATCGCGGCGGAAAAGGCGCGGCTCGAAAAGGCGCTGGCGGCCTCGGAGAAAGAAGCCAAATCGTTGGGCGGCCGCCTGTCCAACCCCGCATTCGCCGATAAAGCCAAGCCCGAAGCGGTCGAAAAGGCCCGCGCCGACCTCGCGCACCATCAGGGCGAGGTCGAGCGGCTGACGGCGGCGTTGGCGCGGCTAGGGTAAGGCCGTGCTGCGCCGCGTCCTCGCCGCCCTTGCGCTGCTCACGCCCACGGCGCTGATGGCGCAGACGGACAAGGATGCGATCATCATCACCGGCGTGGTCGACGCTGTCGGCGGCGGCGGCGGGTCACAGAAGCGGGGCGAGAAAACATGGACCAGCTCGGTCCACCTCGTCGCATGGCGCGAGGGTATAGGCCCGATCCGCACCGAAACGCTCAGGGTCGAAATTCCCGACCAGCGCGAAGGCACCTTGTCGAAGTGGGAAGCGGTGTTCCCGCCCCGCACGCTGGTGCGCTTCGCCATCCGCGCGCCGCTGCGCGAGCAGAACGGGCGTATGCTCGCCATCCTGCAAGCGCCCCTTCCCCGTATCGCGGACGCCGCGCTGATCGCCGCCGCCGACCCGCTGCTCAACCCGCCGCCGCTGGACGATCCCGAGTTCGGCACCTTCACCCCCGACCGGCAATTCCCCGATTGGCTGCGCCAGCGTCGCGATTGGTTGGGGCACGAAATCAACGTGACCCTGCAACTCGATTATGAGGGCGCGCCCGCCCCCGATGCGCGGCAACGCGCGCTCGCCCATCTGCGCAAGCTGTGGGAGCAGCGGGCACACTGGGATGCGCGGCTGCGCGAAACGATCGTTGCTGATTATTACGATACCTGGCGCGACAACTGGCGTTACGAGAACGAGCCGGAGATCGATCGCGAAGCCTTCAAAGCGCGATTCATTCTTGAAGATGCGTCCGTCTCGCCGGGCGGCAGCCTGACCTTCACCTTCGCCGACGACGACCTGTTCTGGGGCCACGCGATGGCGGTGCATTACGATCCCGATACGGGCGAGCTTTATGCCGAGATGTTCGGCTGATGAACCTCACCCTTGCCACCGACGACACCGGCGGGCCGGAGATCTTCGCCTCGCTGCAGGGCGAAGGGCCGAGCATGGGGATGCCGGTCGCTTTCGTGCGGCTGTCGCGGTGCAATCTCGCCTGCACATGGTGCGACACGGCCTATACGTGGCGGTTTGAAGGCGACAACCGCCCGCATCGCGACGGGATCGCGTTCGAGCGCAAGGCCAATCAGGTCACGCTCTCGCTGCAGGAAACCGCCGAGCGGATTGCGGCGCTGGGCCAGAAGCGCCTCGTCATCACCGGAGGCGAGCCGCTGCTGCAGGCCGGCGCGCTGGCCGAGATGCTGGCGCACCTGCCTGACATCAGTGTCGAGATCGAGACCAACGGCACGGTTGCCCCGCCCGCGCGGCTCGATGTGCGGGTCGATCAATACAATGTCAGCCCGAAGCTTTCGCATAGCGGCAACCCCGCCGATCTGGCGCTGATTCCCGAACGGCTGGATGCATGGGCAGCCGACAGCCGCGCGTTCATGAAGTTCGTGATCGCCAGCCCAGAGGACGTGGACGAGGTGCTGGAATTGCAGCGCCGCTACCGCTTCCGCGGGGGGCAGGTGTTCCTGATGGCGGAGGGCACCAGCACCGCAGCCCAGCGCGAACGGCAGGCGTGGCTGTCGGAGCTATGCCTTGAACACGGTTTCCGCATGAGCGACCGGCTGCATATTCACTTGTACGGGGATACGCGAGGGACGTGACGAGCCCACCGCTAACCCTGACTCCGCCAGCGCATCACCACGCGCTCGACCAGTTCTTCCTCGCCGCCGTCCTTATTCCATAGCTCGACGAAGCTCGGGTCTTCCGATGCGGGGCGCTTGTGTTCTTCGAGGTTGTCGAAGCTGACGCGGATCGGGATCGACACGCCTTCGCCGCAAATGATGCATTCGCGGTTGCGCAACGCGGGGATGGAATCGAGGAAGCCGCGCGCGCCTTCGGGCATGGCGGACCGGACGAAGGCCTGGTCGCGGTCGTTGTTGAGGCGCATCGCGATAATCGTGCCGCACTGCGACAGCACGCCTTCGGCAAGGTCGGAGGGACGCTGCGTGATCAGGCCGAGGCTGATGCCGTATTTGCGGCCTTCCTTGGCGATCCGGCTGAGGATCTTGCCGACCGACGATCCATCGGCGTTCTTCTCGTTGGGGACATAACGGTGGGCTTCTTCGCACACCAGCAGCACGGGCCGGGTCTTTTCCTCACGGCCCCAGATGGCAAAGTCGAACACCAGCCGGCTGAGCACCGCGACCACGGTCGAGGTGATGTCAGACGGCACGCCCGACACGTCGATGATCGAGATCGGCTTGCCGTGACCGGGCATCCGGAAAATCTTGCTGATGAATTCGACCATCGTGTCGCCGACCAGCATCCCTGAGAACATGAACTGGTAGCGCGGATCGGCCTTCAGCTCGTCCAGCTTGCCCTTGATCCGCATATAGGGCGCAGACGACGTGGCCTTGTCGAGGCGGCCCATCTCGTCCTGCAGGATGTTGCTGAAATCGGACAGCAGATAGGGGATCGGCGAATCCACCGTGATCTTGCCCATGGTCTGCGCCAGCCGGTTCTTGGCCCGCGACGCCAGCAGCACCTTGGCAAGAATGTCCTGATCGGTCTGCCGGTCGTTGCCGCTGCTGGAGAGCAGCACCTCGCAATGCTCCTCGAAGTTCATCAGCCAGTAGGGCATTTGCAGGTTCGACACGTCGAGGATCTGGCCGGTGGTGCGGAACGCGGCTGAATATTCGCCGTGCGGGTCGATCATGACGATGTGACCCTTGGGCGCAGCTTCGCAGATGCGGTGCAGGATCAGCGCGGCACTGGTCGATTTGCCGGTACCGGTCGATCCGAGCAGCGCAAAGTGCTTGCCCAGCATCGCGTCGATATACAGGCCGGCGCGGATATCCTTGGTCGGGAAGACCTTGCCGATGGTGATACTGGCACGGCCATCGCTGGCGTAGATCTGTTCGAGATCGCGGGTGGTGGCGGGATAGATCATCGCGCCGGGAATGGGATAGCGGGTAACGCCGCGCTTGAAGCCGTGGATGCGGCCCGTCAGCTTTTCCTCGCCGCCTTCGCCAAGGAAGTCGATATGGGCGATGATCCCGCCATCGGTGCGGCGGTCTTTGCGCTGGTCGCGCACGTTGGCAAGCAACCAGGCGTCGCCGACGCGGATCTTGATCTGGCTGCCGACCTGCCCGGTCATGGCAACCGAGGGATCGGCGTCCTTCATGCAATCATTGATGCGCTGGAGATCGAGTGCGATCTGCGAGCCGGAGCCGGAAATCTCCAGCACCACGCCGATCGGCAGGCGGGCATTGTCCTGCCCGCCGGTGGCATAGGCGGAGGTCACTTCTTCTGCACCGGACGGATTGGGGCCGGAGAAACGCTCGAAATCTTTCGTGCCGTGATCGGTCATCTGCACCTTTTCCTAGCGCGGCCTGATACAATGCGCAGAAATAGGCCGGACGGGGTTAACATCGTGTCAACGATCCGGCCGGGCGGTATGGCCCGGCTGCGATCAGGCGCGGGCGAACAGCCTTCCGGCCAGCCAGCCCATCCCCAGCGACAGGGCTATCGCGCCGAGCCCGTAGAGGAACGACCAGCGCTGCGCTGCCGAGACAACCTGTCCTTCCAGCCCGGCCTTGACCACTTCGATCCGTGCAGTCGCGCTCGCCAGCACCCGGCCGCGCGCGATGGCGAAGGTTTCGGCGGTGTAGCGCCCGGTGGTGACATTGGACGGCAAGTCGATCCGCGCCTGATAAAGCACCTTTTCGCTGATCTTCACCCCGCGCGGGTTTTCCTGAAAAAGCCCCTGCCGCCGCCGCAATTCGACCAGACCTTGCGCAAAGCGCGTCTGTTCTTCCGGATCGATCTGGCCCGAGGGCGAAAGCTGGATGAAATCCGTGCCGAGTTCATAGATCGCCGCAGTCCGCTCATCGACGATCTCCTTGACCGGACGTGATGATGCGACAGCAAAGAAGGCCGGAGCAGAGCGGAAATCGCTCGATCCGGCATTGGCCCAGATTCCGGCGATACGCTCTTTCTCGCGGATGCGCACGGGCTCGGTCGGCCCTTTGAGCACAACGACAATATCGTAATCGCCGATGCGCCCGACCCCGCCGGGATCGATCACCGCGCCATACAGCAGCAGGCGCGCGCCGGTGAAACCCTGCCGCACCTCGATCAGCGACTGGCTGACGGCAGGCACCAGCACCGGCTCGCGCTGGGCGGAGAGCGCAAGCCATAAGGCCAGCAGCACAGTCACCCGCCCGCCCAGACTCATGGCGCAGCGCTCAAAGCGGCACCACGGTGTAAATCTCGTCAGGCTGCACGCCGAGACCGTAGAGCATCCTGAGCGCGATCAGCAGCACCAGCGCGGCCAGCGCCAGTCGCAGATATTCGGGCCGGGCCTTCAGCGCGATCTGCGTCCCGAACTGCGCGCCCAGCACCGATCCCAGCAGCAGCAGCGCGGCCAGCACCAGATCGACCGCCTTGGTCGTCAGCGCATGGGTCATGGTCGTCACCATCGTCACGAACAGGATCTGGAACAGCGACGTGCCAACCACGACATTCCCGCTCATGCCGAGGATATAGAGCATTGCAGGCACCAGCAGGAACCCGCCGCCCACGCCCATGAGCATGGTCAGGATGCCAACAAGCATACCAAGTATCGCAGGAGCCAGCGGCGAGATGTAAAGGCCCGAAGCATAGAACCGCCAGCGATAGGGCAGGCTGGCGACCAGCGGATGGTGGCGGCGCTTTTTCACCTGCACGCCTGCCTTGCCGAGTAGGCCGGGGCGAAGCGTGCCCACCGCCTCGCGCATCATCAATGTCCCGATCGAACCCAGCATCAGCACATATAGGATCGAGATCACGACATCGATCTGGCCGAGCGATTGCAGCACCCGGAACAGGCCGGCACCGATCAGCGCACCGATAATGCCGCCGCCGACCATTACCCCGCCCATGCGGTAATCCACCCCCTTGCGACGCGAATGGGCGAGCACGCCCGAAACACTCGCGCCTGTCACCTGAGTCGCTGCCGAAGCCGCCGCCACTGTGGGGGGGATGCCGTAAAAGATCAGCAGCGGAGTCGTCAGAAACCCGCCGCCCACCCCGAACAGGCCGGACAGGATCCCCGTCAGCCCGCCCAGCAGCACGATGAAGAGGCCGTTGACCGAGAGATTCGCGATGGGGAGGTACACGTCCATGGCATCAGGACTAGCCGAGGCCGCAGGGGTATTAAAGCCGCGCCGGGCGCGTATCCGGTGTTTTTGCCCGCTGCGGCTCCCGGGGGCCACGCTGCTGCACGCAGGCCGATCTCAAAAGCGGGTCGAAAGCGTCGCCGCCAGTCCCGAATCCGGCCCGGCATCACCGCCCACCCGCTCGCGCCAGTCGACCGAGAGGCGCGCAGGCACTTGGCCCAAAGTCACGTCGAACCGCAGGGTCGGGCCGATATCGATCCGCTGCGCATCCTTCTGCGCCCCGCCCCATGCCGCCGCGCCAAGGCTGAGGCGCAGGCTGTTATCGGTCAGGGCGGCGAGTTTACGCACTTCGCCGGTCACGCTGGCCTGCCCGTCGGCAAAGCCCGTCGGGTCCGGCCCGCCGACCCAGCCCGCCTGACCATAGGCCTCGATCTGCGCGCCATAGGGCAGCGCAACCGGCGCAAGCTCGGTCACGACATAGGCCGCCGGGCGGATAGTGTCGCTGAAGGCAGCGTCGGTGTAGCGCACTTCGCCTGCCACACGCAGCGGTACGCGGGCGAAGGGGCGGGCCGAAGCGCCAAGCGCAAGCTCGCTCTCCCCGCGCCGCACCAGAGCGCGATAGGCGCGGGCATAAAGCCGGGGATCACGCGCCGACCCGGGTGAAAGCCGGTATTGCAGCACCGCGCCCGCCTGGCTCGCACCATAGATCGGCACGCGCCCCTGCGAGACCGGCGCCGCATCCGATCCTTGCCGCCAGAACGCCCAGCCATCGACCGACCAGCGCCCCTCTGCCAAAGCAGCAGGCGCAGGGGCAGGCAGGAACGGGGGATGTGCCGGCGACGACGGCTCCGCGCTGGTCAAGGCATCATCGCCCGCCCCCACCGCGAGTGCCGCATGCGCAGGAGAACCCCGCAGCCCCGCAACCCACACCAGATGATGCGCGGAGACAAGGCGCGGATCGCGGCGTACATTGCTGCGCCAGCGGGCAACTGCCAGCGGCAGCGGCCATGATGTCCGCGCAGGCGCGGTCCGCATAGTCGCCGGCGGATCAGCCTCGTCCGTCGCTGCCATCGCAGGTGGCGCAGCGACAATCGCCAGCGGCAGTTCCAATACGGGGGACAGCCCGGCGAAGGGGTTCTCCCACCATAACGCGCGCGCGCCGCTCCATCCGGCGAGCAGCAGCACCAGCATCATCAACGGGCCGCCCCGCAAACGGTCGCTGCGCGCTTGCGCTGTCATGGCCGCACCATCTGCATCAGGCCGGGCTGTGCAGGATGCGCATCATGCTCGGTCTTGTCCCACACTGCCGCGCGCCCGCGGAGTGTGCGGGCATAGGCGAAGACCGCACGCCGTCCGGCGATAATCGCGATGACATTGGCAAGCGGCAGGCGCGTCATCGCCCACAGCCCCTCGCGCACCCCGTATTCGCGCGCGGTGAAGGCGAAACGCATGGCTACCCGCCATGCAAAAGCCGCCGCGTTGGCGATCAGCACGACCTTGAGCAAGGGGGTCAGCGGAACCGGTTCGGCCACACCGGTCGCCACCATCACCCCCATCACTCCGGTCAGCAGCACCAGCGCATAGCCCGCCAGCAGCACCAGCGCGGTCAGCGGCCCGCGCCGGTCGCGGGCGCGCATCCAGAATTCCGCAGGGCCGCCTGCCCAACCGACGCGGTCCCAGCCCTGCAAGGCAATGCCCAGCACCCAGCGCGTCTTCTGGCGGACGACGGTATCGAACCGGTGCGGAAAGAATGCGCGGGTGGCGATCAACCGCCCGTCCTGGCCGCGCACCCGGACAAAACGGCACCGCCCGCCCGCTGCCGCAATGGCGAGGCCAAGCTCGTAATCCTCGGTCAGCGAATCGCTGGCGAAGGGCAGTCCTTTCACGCCCTCGCTCTCCTGCCGCGCGACCAGCCGGTCGAGCGCGCGGCGCGAGGCAGCGCAGCCGACGCCCGCCCCCGGCACCCCTGCCCCCAAAGCATCGCGCACCACCATCGCCTTGCCATGTGCCTCGGCGAATTCCTCGCAGTAATGGCTGCCGATATGCCGCGCCGCCCAGCCACGGTGGCGCGGCACCAGCGGCTCGACGGGAAGCTGCACGAAGTCCGCGCCATCAGCGATCGCCTCGTCGAGCAGGCCTAGCGCTCCGGGATCGACCATGTCCTCGGCATCGTGGAACACCACAGCGGTAAAGCGGCGTCCGGCCCGCTCTTCATCGAGCGCCAGCGCGGTATACAGGCGGTTGAGGCAATCGGCCTTGGTGGTCGGCCCCTCGCGGTCGAGGATCACCAGCCTGAGGCGCGGATCACCATTTGCCGCAGCAATGCCCGCACCCAGCGTCGCCGGATCATTGCGATAGCACCCGACATACAGACGCAATTGCGGCTGCGGCCAGGTTTCCAGCAGGTGGCGGATGGTCTGGCCGATCACGGCGGCTTCCTGCCAGGCCGGAATCAGCACCGCGATCGGGCCGGACAGGCTGCGATGCTGGAGCGCGGCGCGGCTGCGCTGCGGGGTCACGGCCCGCCCGCTAGCCTTGAGCCACAGCCACGCCGCGTCGATCGCCAGATCGTCAAGCGCACCGATCAGGAAAAACACCCCGGCGAACAGCAAGAGTTCGTGCTGTAGCAGTGCAAGCCACTGCCACAATCCAGGCTCCGATATGGACAAGGCGACCCCTCCCCCAAGTAAGGCATTAACCTATCTTGACAGAGCCCGCCGCGCAACTGCGCCTGCGTTTTTTGATGGTTTATGACAGGTTTATATCGACAGGACGGTAAAGCTCCCCGGCTTACCAGCTGCCGGTATTGGCCATGCTTGCCCACGGTTCGGCCGGTTCGAGGTGGCCTTCCTGCAGCAATTCGACCGAAATGCCGTCGGGCGACTTCACAAACGCCATGTGGCCATCGCGCGGGGGGCGGTGGATGATGTGGCCTGCATCCTTCAGGCGCTGGCAGGTTTCGTAGATATTCTCGACCCGGTAAGCGAGATGCCCGAAATTGCGCCCGCCATCATAGGCCTCGCCGCCGCTGCCGTCGGCGGGCGGCCAGTTATACGTGAGTTCGACCTCGGCCACCCCGGCCTGCCCCGGCGCAGCGAGAAAGATCAGCGTGAAACGCCCGGCCTCGACATCGAAGCGGCGCACTTCTTCCAGCCCGATCAGCTTGAAGAAATCGACGGTCGCGTCCGGATCGGTCACGCGGATCATGCTGTGAAGATATTTCACCATGGGAGCTTCCATTCAAAAACGGTTCATCGACGTTGATGCACAACTCGTCGCACCAACTCTTTCAGAGGGAACATGCGATGAGCGGCGATGATGTGCAACCGGTGACTGCGACGAACGGAGCCCTCAGTGAGCCGGCGACCCAGCGCTGGTTCGGGACAGCAGCGATTCTGGCGGTCGGGATGATCGCGGGCGGATATCTGCTGGGCGACGGCTTGCTGCGCGCCAAGGATGCCGAGCGCGCCGTGACGGTCCGCGGGTTGGCCGAGCGCAATGTTACGGCAGACCTTGCGACCTGGACGATCTCCTACTCCGCCTCCTCCACCAGCCTCGCCGAAGCGCAGGGCAAGGTGCGCGGCGACACGGCCAGCATCGAGGCGTTCTTCAAGGAGTTGGGCTTCCCCGCCGACGCGCTCCAGCCCACCGGCGCGAACGTCACCAGCTACACCAATGAAGGCATCACCACCTACACCGTGCGCCAGCGGCTTGCGCTGCGGACCGAGGACATCGCCCGCGCGCAGAAGGCGGTGGCGCGGCAGTTCGATCTGGTCGGGCGCGGGGTGTTTCTGGAAGAAGGTTCGGGAATGTCCTACACCTTCACCAAGCTCAACGACATCAAGCCCGAAATGGTCGCCGAAGCGACCAAGGACGCGCGCGCCGCCGCCCAGCAATTCGCCGAGGATTCGAACTCCGGCGTCGGCAAGATCAAGGACGCCACCCAAGGCTATTTCGAAATCGAGGCGCGTGATGGCGAGGCCGGCGGCTGGGGTATGGCCGACAGCCCCTACAAAAAGGTGCGGGTGGTCACGACGGTCAGCTTCACACTCGATTAGGAGCGGGCCGTTAGCCATTGGGCGACATTTTGGCACCGTCCGTCGCGCAGGGCAGAGGGTTTGTTGCGCAGCGCCGTTGAGGGGCGTATGCGCGCCCCCCTGTACGGCGACATAAGCAAAATAACCTGCCGCACAGTCCCTCTTCGGGATCGCACAACCGGAACATTGCATCTGTCATGCTTCAGAGATTGCGCGACTTTTTCAGCCCGCCTCCTCCGCCCAAGCTGCCGGCGGTGCCGGATGGCGTGCGTCATTACGCCATCGGCGATATCCACGGGCGGCTCGATCTCTACGAGGCGCTGATCGCCATGATCGAGGCGGAAATTGCCGCGGCACCCTCGCTCGACCACCGCATCATCCTGCTCGGCGATCTGGTCGATCGCGGCCCGAACAGCGCCGGGGTGGTCGAACGCACGCGGGCCTGGCAGCACAGCCGCAATGTCCGGGTGCTGGCCGGCAATCACGAGGAAATGTTCCTCGCCGCCTTCGAAAAGCCCGAGGCGCTGCGCCATTTCCTCAAGCATGGCGGGCGCGAGACGATGCTGAGTTACGGCATGTCGTCCAGGCAGCTTTCCACGCTCTCGCTGGAGGATCTGTTCGACCGCCTGCCGCAACTGGTGCCGCAATCGACGCGCGATTACATCGCCGGGTTCGAGACGATGATCCGCGCAGGCGATTATGTCTTCGTCCACGCCGGGATCGATCCTGCGCGGCCGCTGGGCGAACAGAAGCGCAGCGATCTGCTGTGGATCCGCGAGCGGTTTCTCAGCCATGAAGGCCCGCTCGAAAAGGTGGTCGTTCACGGCCATACCATCTTCGATCACGTGATGGACTGCGGCAACCGGATCGGCATTGATACTGGCGCTTTTCGTTCCGGTGTGCTTACAGCGCTGGTGCTCGAGGGCGACCAGCGGAGGATACTGCAGGCGCGCACTGGCGACGGGGGGATGGTTGAAGTGTTCCACGGCGACCGGGCGCGATAAGGGCGCCACAGGTAACGCCAGCCCGCGTCGATTTATCTTGAGAGTATGTCTTCATGAAGATTGCGATGGTGGGTTCGGGCTATGTCGGGCTCGTGTCGGGGGCTTGCTTTGCCGATTTCGGGCATGACGTGGTCTGCATCGACAAGGATCAGGGCAAGATCGACCGCCTGCATGCAGGCGTGATGCCGATCTACGAGCCGGGTCTTGATGCGCTGGTCGATACCAATGTGAAGGCCGGCCGCCTCAGCTTCACCACCTCGCTCGCCGAGGGCATTGCCGGCGCGGACGCGATCTTCATCGCGGTCGGCACGCCGAGCCGCCGGGGCGATGGCCATGCCGATCTCACCTTCGTCTACGAAGTCGCCCGCGAAGTCGGCGAGAAGCTGTCGAACGACGCGGTGGTCGTGACCAAGTCGACTGTGCCCGTCGGCACCGGCGACGAGGTCGAACGCATCATCCGCGAGACCGGCACCACGCACCGCTTCTCAGTCGTCTCCAACCCCGAATTCCTGCGCGAAGGCGCGGCGATCGGGGATTTCAAGCGCCCCGACCGTATCGTCATCGGCGCCGAGGAGGAGTTCGGCCGCGAGGTCATGCGCGAGGTTTACCGCCCGCTGTTCCTCAATGAATCCCCGATCCTGTTCACCAGCCGCCGCACCAGCGAGCTGATCAAATACGCCGCCAACGCTTTCCTTGCGACCAAGATCACCTTCATCAATGAAATGGCGGACCTGTGCGAGAAGGTCGGCGCGAATGTGCAGGACGTCAGCCGCGGGATCGGGATGGATGGCCGCATCGGATCGAAGTTCCTGCACGCAGGGCCGGGCTATGGCGGCAGCTGCTTCCCCAAGGATACCCTCGCGCTGCTCAAGACGGCCGAGGATTACGACAGCCCGACCCGGATCGTCGAGGCCGTGGTCAAGGTCAACGACAGCCGCAAGCGGGCGATGGGCCGCAAGGTGGTCGACGCGCTGGGCGGCTTTGACGAGGCGCGCGGCAAGAAGGCCGCACTGCTCGGCCTGACCTTCAAGCCCAACACCGACGACATGCGTGACAGCCCCGCGATCGCGGTGGCCCAGACGCTGATGGACGCCGGCGTGGCCGTGGCGGCCTACGATCCCGAAGGCATGGAGCAGGCCCGCCCGCTGCTGCCCGGCGTTGCCATGTGCGACAACGCCTACGAGGCGATCGATGCCGCAGACGTGGTGGTGATCGTGACCGAGTGGGACGCGTTCCGCGCGCTTGATTTGAACCGAGTGAAAGCGCTGGCAAACGCCCCGGTGATGGTCGACCTGCGCAACGTCTATAACCCCGAAGACATGAAAGCCGCGGGGTTCACTTACGTCAGCGTGGGCAGAGCCTAGGCAGGATGCGCGGCGATTGACAGCGCAGAAGGGTTCGCCGAAAGCCCGTCTTCAACGATTGTGCAACGCAGCAAACCGGGATGCCGCCCCATGGGAAATGACAGGATCAGGGTGCTTGCGGCCGCATCGGGCGGCGGTCACTGGGAGCAGCTGATGCTGTTGCGCCCGACGCTGGTGCAATATGATATCCGCTTTGCCACTACCGAGCCCGCCGTCGCCGCGCAGCACGGGATCACCGCAGTCGAAAGCCTGCCGGATTGCAACCAGAACAAGCCGGTGGAATCCGCTTTGTGCGCGATCAAGGCCCTGTGGATCGTGCTGAAGCATCGCCCGCATGTGATCCTTTCTACCGGAGCAGCGCCGGGCTTTTTCTGCATTCTGGCGGGACGGCTGACCGGCGCTCGCACCTTGTGGATCGACTCTGTCGCCAATGGCGAGGAACTGTCGATGTGCGGCAAACTGTCCAAACGGTTCGCGCATGAATGTTGGACCCAGTGGGAACACCTCGCCGATGGCCAGCGGCCGCGCTATTTCGGAGCGGTATTGTGATCATCGTCACGGTCGGAATGCAGCTGGGATTTGACCGGCTGATCGAAGCGATGGACGCGCTTGCGCCCCAGTTGGGGATGCCCGTTATCGCGCAGACCGGCAAAGGCAGCTACCAGCCCCGCAATATGGAGGCCCGTACGAAGATCGCTCCGGCGGAATTCGAAGCATTGGTCGAACAGTCACGCCTGATCGTCAGCCATGCCGGGATCGGCACAGTGCTGACCGCCGCGCGCTGTGCCAAGCCGATCCTGCTGATGCCGCGCCGTGCCGACCTTGGCGAACACCGCAATGATCACCAGCTTGCCAGCGTGCGCAAGCTGGACGGACGACCGGGTATTCTGGTGGCGTTAGACGAAACAGAACTTGCCGCCCGGATCGCGGAGGGGCTGGCGTTGAAGGACTGGACCGCGGTGCAATCACAGACCGCCCGCCAGCTGCATACGGCGCTGGCCGCCTTCATCGAAGCCCGGCCGCTGTAATCCCGCGCGGCCGCGCATGGTGAAAAACCCGGCAAGCCTAACGCGATTTTAAGGGCTTTGCGGGCAGTGTTCCGGCTGAAAACCGGGACAAGACCACGCATGAACGCTCCTTTCGATGCCACAGCGGCGCTCGGTCGCAAGGCCCTCGCCCATCCGGCGCCTGACCATCAGGTCGCAGTGATCGGCCTTGGCTATATCGGCCTGCCAACCGCAGCCTTGCTCGCCAGCTATGGCTGGAGCGTTTGCGGCGTGGATGTTTCGCAGCGCGTGGTCGACACCGTCAATGCAGGCGGCGTTCACATCGAGGAACGCGATCTCGACAAGCTGGTGCATGACGCGATCACTGCGCAGACGCTGGTCGCCTCCACCGAGGTGCCGACTGCCAGTTTCTACATGATCGCTGTGCCGACCCCGCTGGGGCCGGACAATGCCCCTGACATCACCTATGTCGAGGCGGCAGCGCGCGCGATTGCGCCGCGCATTCTGCCCGGTGCCTGCGTGATCGTGGAAAGCACCTCGCCGGTCGGCACCACCGAACGCGTCGCCGCGATTATCGCCGAAGCCCGCCCTGATCTGGTAGTTCCGCGAGACGGCTGCGATGTCGAAGCGGACATTGCGCTGGCCTATTGCCCCGAGCGGGTGTTGCCGGGCCGGATCGTAAACGAACTCGTCCATAATGACCGCGTTATCGGCGGCGTCACGGCAGCCTGCGCGGAACGGGCGGCCGTGCTTTATACCAGCTTTGTGAAGGGCGATTGCCTCTACACTACAGCCCGCGTGGCCGAGACGGTCAAGCTGGTCGAAAACTCGTTCCGCGACGTGAACATCGCCTTTGCGAACGAGCTTTCGATTATCGCCGATGTGATCGGGGTGGACGTGTGGGAAGTTATCCGCCTGGCCAACCGCCACCCGCGCGTCAACATCCTGCAACCCGGCCCCGGCGTGGGCGGGCATTGCATCGCAGTCGATCCGTGGTTCCTGGTGGCGGGCGCACCCGAAGCCGCCCGGCTGGTGAAGACCGCGCGCGAGGTCAATGACCACAAGGCGGTTCACACCGAAAACAAGATCCGCGCGCTGCTTGATGCCGCGCCGGACGGCAAGGTCGCGCTGCTCGGGCTGGCGTTCAAGCCCGACATCGACGACTTCCGCGAAAGCCCCGCACTCGAAATCGCCGAGGCTCTTTCCCACACACATGGGGACCGCATATTGGTGGTCGAGCCGTTCACGGATGAATTGCCCAAGGCGTTCGAAGGGTCAGGCGCGATTTTGGTAACGCTTGACGCGGCGCTGCGTCAGGCTGAAATTGTGGTGGTGCTGGTTGATCATACCGCGTTCAAACACCTCTCGCCCGCTGCTCTGGCAGGCAAGCTGGTATTCGACACACGCGGCATGTTGCGCAGATGAGCGAGGCGGGCGGGAAACCCCGCATTCTCGTTACCTTCGGCACCCGCCCTGAAGCGATCAAGATGTTCCCGGTCGTTGCTGCCTTGCGCGAAAGCGGGCAGTTCGACGTAAAGGTTGTCGTGACCGCGCAGCACCGCGAACTGCTCGATTCTGTGCTGGCCTTGGCGGGTCTGGTGCCTGACGTCGATCTCGATCTGATGCAGCCCGACCAGTCGCTTGATGCACTCAGTGCGCGCCTCATTGCACGTTTTGGAGAGGTCTTGGACAGGTTGTTGCCTGATCGTGTGCTGGTGCATGGCGACACTTTGACGACAATGATGGCGAGCCTCGCGTGCTATTTCCGGCGTATCCCGGTGGGCCATGTCGAGGCCGGATTGCGCAGCGGCGACATCTATTCGCCCTGGCCCGAAGAGGTGAACCGCAAGGTCACAGGCGTGATCGCCGACTTGCATTTCGCCCCGACGGCGACTGCGGCTGCTGCGTTACGCGCTGAAAACGTTTCGGAAAGCGGGATTCACGTAACCGGCAACACCGTGATCGACGCGCTGCTGTTTGCGCAAGGCCGGATCGCTGCCGACCCCTCGCTGGCGCCTGCGATTGCGCCTTTGCGGGAGCGGTTTGCGGGCAAGCGGATCATCGCGGTGACGGCCCATCGGCGCGAGAATTTCGGTGCCGGGATGGCGGAAATTGCCAAGGGATTGCAGGAACTTGCACACCGCGATGATGTGGCAATCATCTATCCGCTGCACCCTAATCCCAATGTTGCCGATGTCATGCGTCCGGCGCTGGCAGGGCACGACAATATCGCGCTGATCAACCCGCTGGATTACCTCGATTTTGTTGCGATGATGGCGGCGAGCGATATCGTGCTGACCGATTCCGGCGGGATCCAGGAAGAGGCACCAAGCCTTGGCAAACCGGTGCTGGTGATGCGCGATACGACCGAACGGCCCGAGGGTGTCGCAGCCGGCACCGCGCGGCTTGTCGGCGCCGATGCTGCTGTCATCATCCGGGAAACAACCCGCCTCCTCGATGATCCCGGCGCATATGACCGCATGGCACGCGCCCACAACCCTTATGGCGATGGCACCGCCAGCAAATGCATCGCCAGCATCATCGCGGCCGCCACGATCTGAACGGCCCTAAGGCGCGCGGCGGACAACCCGGAGGTAGTAGATCGCGCTTCCCAGCACGACCAGGCTGGCGCCCAGGTCGCCAATCCAGTTGAGTTTCAGGGGGCCATAAAGCAGCACGTCAATGGGGTGCAGCGAAATCAGCCTGAGCGCCACCAAGAACAGCATCGCACAGGCCGCGAGAACGGCGGCGATACGCGCCCGATTGCGGCGGCCGCGAAGGGCGAGGGTCCAGCGATACAACAGCAACGATCCGCCAGCTCCGACCAGCACCACAAGCGTCACAACAATGGGTCGTTGGACGCTGCGCCGTTGGCTGTAAACGCCCTCGTCCCGCATTGACTGGCGCAAGGCGTCACGGACCAGATCCTCGATTTCCAACATCCGGAGTGCTGCAAGACTGGCGAAGAACAGGGCCAACACCAGCCACGTCCACAGGTGACCGGGCGCCTGACGCGACCGGCTTGCAGCAGTGGCTGCGACGAGACAGCCAAGAAAAACCAAGACATACAGACTACTGGCCAAGAGACTCAGCATTGACGGACCAGTCGACATTCAGGCACCTCTCCGGAAGGGTAGCGGCCGTCTATTGTGGCCAAAGACCTGCGCCATCAAGTCTCAGATTGCTGCCGTCGCAAACAGTACGGGCCGAGGTAATTTCGTGCCGTCACAAGCGCCAGTCCACTTGCCGCGGTTTCGCATTCTTATTGTTGCACTGCAGTAGTCCTGCGTCTAAGCAACCGGGGTTGATACAGGAGGGTTCCGTGACACTGCCGTTTTCGAAAACCATACGGAATGCTTCAGCGGTTGCGGCGGCTTTGGCTGCCCTTGCTGGCTGCGCGTCCACACCCGATCCGATTATCGGTGCAAGCGCAACGCAGCCCCAGAGCGAACTCGGCCAGAGCGGGTATTCGTACAAGCGCCCGACCAGCTATCCGCTGCGCCCGTCAGATCAGGTCGCGGTCACTGTTTTCCGCGAGCCGGATTTCTCGATTCAAAGCGTGCGCGTGGGCGTTGACGGCAATGTTTCACTGCCGATGCTCGGATCGATCCCGGCAGCCGGCATGACGACCAAGATGTTTGAGCAGGACGTCACCAGACGGCTTGCCGCAGCTGGCCTCAAGACGCCGCTGGTGAGTGTGAACATCACCGAATATGCTTCGCATCTCGTGACTGTCGAAGGGGAAGTCGGTTCGCCGGGGGTCTATTCGTTCCAGCCGGGCGCACGCCTGTCTTCGGCAATTGCGCTGGCGAAGGGGCCCAAGCGCACTGCGAACGTCCAACAGGTCGCAGTGTTCAGGGAAAGCCCCGAAGGCATAATGGTGGCCAAGTTCGATTATCAGCAGGTCAGCCGGGGCACGATGCTTGATCCGGTGCTGGAGCCGGGCGATCGCATTGTGATGGGCACAGATGGCCTTTCGGTGTTCTGGGAAGATCTGCTCAAGGCGCTTCCGGTTTTTGGGGTCTTTGCGGTCGCAGGCCTGGGCAATTAAGTCATGAATGAACGACCACTTGTTCAGCAGGCTCCCGAGCCTGCGCGCCAAGGCGCTTGGCTGGACGCCTACATGCCGGAAGGCCAGATTGGCCAGGTCGCTCCTAGTCCCAGCCTGATCAATTTCGAAGCTCTCCGGGGCATCATCTTCCGGCAGCGGTGGCTGATCGGTTCGGTGATGGGGCTTGCGGTGCTGGCGGGGATCGCGGTTACGCTGCTGTCGACCCCGATGTACGAAGCCGGTGCGAAGGTAGCGGTGAAGCCCTTTGGCCAGTATGTCATGGAAGGTCAGGACGTCGACCAAGGCTTCTCGGCCATGCAGATCTACGACTATCTCGCAACGCAGGTCGAAGTCATCCAGAGCCGGAGCATGGCCGATAAGGTTGTGGATCAACTCGATCTCGGCAACCGGTATGACCTCCTTGGCAAGGACATCGACGAAAGCCGCACGCCGGGGATGAGCGACGAGCAATGGCTCAAGTCCAAAAAGGACATTGCGGCGTCGATGCTTGTGGGATCGGTCGTTTCCAAGGTTCCGACCGAGAACTGGGTGCTTACGATCGCCTTCCGCTCGGAAAATCCGACCCTCGCGGCCGAGATCGCTAACGCCTACGCCGATATCTTCGTGGCGAGCGGTTCGAGCAATTCGGCCGAGAGCAACAAATACGCGCTCGATTACCTGCGGCAGCAGATCGAGGATGTCCGGATGCGTCTGGGCGAAGCGGAGAAAGTGTCCAACACCTATGCGCGTTCCACGGGCATCATCGTGCAGTCCGGCGCCGAGGGGGAAGGCTCGTCGACACTGACGTCAACCAATCTGGCTAGCATCAATGCCAAGGTGGCCAGTGCCCGCGCTGCCCGGATTGAGGCTGAAGAACGCTGGCGCGCCATCCAGAGCCTGCCTGCAGCACAATTGCCCGAGGTGCAGAACAGTCCGGTCCTTCAGGGGCTGGTTTCCGATCGCACCGGCAAGATGGCGGCACTTGCCGACCTGCGTCAGCGCTACAATGACGATTTCCCGCAGATCCAGAACCTGCTGGCGCAGGTCAAGGTGCTCGACGCACAGATCGAACGCAGCAGCACCGACATCAAGGCAGCGGCGCGCAGCCAATTCCTGATCGCGCAGGGCCAGGAGCGCGCGCTTCAGGCGGAACTGGGATCGCTTACGGGTGATCGACTGGTGGAGCAGGATCAACAGGTTGAGATGAGCGCGCTAGATCGCGAAGCGCAGGCGCTGCGTGACCAGCTGAAGTCGCTTCTTGATCGCTACAATCAGGTCAACAGCGCCGCCAACGTGAATCCCGGCACCATCACCAAGCTTGATTCAGCAATCATTCCCACGTCACCCTATGCGCCCAGCCTGATTACGAACCTCGGCCTTGCGCTGGTGTTCGGCGTGGCCATTACAGTGGCACTTGCAGTGCTCCGTGAAACGCTGGATGACCGGATCCGTTCACTTGACGATATCGAGAACAAGCTCGGGTTGCCGCTGCTGGGACATACTCCGCACGTCGAAAGCGACGATATCGACGCGACGATGACCAACCGTTTCAGCGCGTTGATGGAGGCCTATTCGTCGATCCGCGCAGCAATCGACTTCACGCTGCCGCGCAATCGGAACGTGATCCAGCTGACCAGCAGTCAGGCGAGCGAAGGCAAGAGCACCACTGCGGTTATCCTCGCCGAGCTTTTTGCCAGCTTGGGGCGCAAGACCTTGCTGATCGATGCCGACCTTCGCCGTCCTTCGGTGGCAGATTTGCTGGATGTCGACAAACCGAAGGTCGGTTTCGTCGAAGTGCTGCTGGGCCATGTCGAGCTTGAGGCCGCGATCGTCAAAGGCGTTCACGAGAACCTCGAAATCCTCCCGGTGGGAGCAATCCCTCCGAACCCGACAGAAATCCTCGCATCGCGGGAGATGCGCGATTTTATCGAACGCTACCGCAACGAATATTCGCTGATCATCTTCGATTCTTGCCCGGTTCTCGGGCTCGCGGATGCTCCGATCCTTGCGAACCTTGTTGACGGCACGGTCTTCGTTCTTGAAGCAAACAGGCTTCCCTTTGGTCAGGCCCGTTCAGCGGTGCGCCGTCTTGGCGCCGCTGGTGGCAACGTAATCGGCGTAATCCTGACGAAGTTCCAGGCGAAGAAAGCCGGCCAGTCCTATTCTTACCAATATGATTATTACCACTACGGCAACGACAAGAAGGTCAAGTAATCTCGCACGCCCCACCGGACGCGCATTATCGATCTCGTTTCCGTAGGGCCCCGGGTCGCAGCCCCGCCCTATTTACCTCAGGCTCGTCATCCACGCGTGACCGCGGAACGGACACAAGATTTTGACCAGTCATTGCGCCTTCACGACCATCATACCCGCCCATAACGAAGAGGCGGTTATTGGTCGCTGCCTTGAAACCATCCTGCGCGACGCGCCATCTGGCCATCAGATGGAAATCATCGTTGCCGCCAATGGATGCCGCGATCGCACGGTGGAGATCGCACGGGCGGTCGCCCCCGGAATCCGGGTGCTCGACCTGCCCAACGGTTCGAAGACCGGGGCCATCAATGCTGCCAACGATATCGCCAGCCACTTTCCGCGCATCTACCTCGATGCCGATGTCGATTGCAGCTTTGTCACCCTCGCCGCACTTGCCAACGTGCTGTGCGAACCCGGCGTGATGACGGCCGCACCGGCTATCCGCATGGACTATACGAGCCTCAACTGGCTCGCGCGGGCCTATTACCGTGCATGGATGCGTCAGCCCTATGCCAAGGCAGGGAAGGGCGGTGCGGGCTGCTATGGCCTGTCGCGCGCGGCGCTCGAAGCGATCGGCGGCTTTCCCGCGATAATCGCTGACGACTTGTGGATTCACACGCGCTTCCCCGACCATCAGAAGCGCTACATCGCGCATGATGCCGAAGGGCGAGAAGTGTTCACTGTCGTGCGCCCTCCCCGCACGGCGACCGAGCAGATCCGCGTGGAAGCAAGGCGCCAGATCGGAACTCTTGAAGTCCTGCAATCCCATCCCAGCCCCCATCTGGCCAATCATCGCACCGAAGGCGGATTGGGTGCCGCCATGCGCAGCGGCGTCTCTCTGCCCGATCTGGCCATCTTCTTCGGCGTGAAGTTGCTGGCGCGTCTTGATGCCCGTTGGCGGCGCGTGCGCGGCAAGGCCAGCATCTGGACCCGCGACCTCAGTTCGCGTCAGGCATGATGACCATCATGAACGATGCCACAATGCCCTCGACCGATAAGTCCGCGCCTGATGTGAGCATCATGATCGTGGCGTACAATTCGGCCGCCCTGATCGAAAGCTGCATCGGCGCTATCGGCCCCGCCTGCCAGCGCTATCGTCATGAAACGCTGCTGATCGACAATGGCGATGGGTCAACCGAAGCGCTGGTTGCCGCGCAGTTCCCGTGGGTGCGGATTGTGCCCAGCCAGGGCAATATCGGCTTTGCCGGTGGCAACAACCTGCTCGCCAAGCAGGCCCGCGGGCCTCTGTTGCTGTTGCTCAATCCCGATATGGTCCTGCATCCGGACGCGATTGACCGGCTGATCGACGGCTCTCTCGCGCACCCTGAAGCGGCCGCATGGGGCGGTCTTACGCTGGACGAGAACGGCCAGCCCGATACAGGCAACGCCATCGCGATCCCTTCGGTGCTGGAATTCACCAGCACCGCTCTGGGCCGCTCGCTGGTGGCGACCCGTCCGATCCTCGGGATTGACGAGGATGCCAAGGTCGATGTCCTGTCGGGCGGCTTCGTCATGTTCACGCGCGAAGCCTGGGAGGCCGCCAAAGGGCTCGACGAACGCTTTTTCCTCTATTGCGAGGAAGTCGACCTGTTTTGCCGGCTCAAGCAGATGGGACACAGCTTCTGGCGGATTGCCGGTGCAAGAGGATACCATGCTGCGGGTCACGGCGAAGGGTTCTCTCCGATGCGGCTGCTCTATCAGTCGGCGGGCAAGATGGAGTTCGTGCGGCGGCACTGGTCGCGCCCGCGAGCAGCCCTTGCCGGAGGGCTGATCTGGCTCGCTGCGTTCGAACGGCATGTCATGGGCCGCCTGCTGGGCAGCCGGAAGCCGAGGCTGAAACAAATGAGCGAGGGCTATCGTCACGTTGCCTTGCGACCTCGGCTCTGGCTTGCGGGGTATCACCCGGAAACAGGCCTGTTGGCCAAACTGGCGAGCACCGAAGGCTTTACCTCCCCGCTTCGCCCCACGCCCCGTGCTGAACACGCTGCCGGAACGCCCGGCAAGGAGCACCCGGAATGACCCTCCACGCCGTCTCCCCCGCCCCGCAGACAAGCGCCGCATCGCCGCCGCGCCGCAACGGCAAGGCGCTTGTCATCAAGGCCAAGGGCGGCCTTGGCAATCGCATGTTGTCGGCCATTACCGGACTGGTGCTGGCGCGGCTCAATGATCGGGAACCCTTCATCGACTGGCGCGACGGCATGTATGTCGATCGCGGGGTCAATCTCTATCCATTGCTGTTTGATGCCAGCTGGATGGGTGATCTTAGCCAGTTCGATGACGCAGCCGAAACCGTGCCGGACCTGTGGGCCGGGCGCATGGTGGATCACCCGACCGACATCATCCACCGCCACTTCCCCAAGCAGCACCAGGACCCGTTCCTGTATCGCAAGCTCGGGATTGCCATGAACAAGGCCGACCCGCCCCAGACCGTCGGGGTGTTCTGGTCATATCTGCCGAAGCTCAAGCGACTGGCCCGCCGCATGGCCCGCCACCCCGCGTTTGCGGGCAAGGCGGTGGACGATGTCACCAGCGATTACCTCGCCACCCATTTCAAGCCCGTGCCGGAAGTGGCGGCCAAAGTGGACAGCATCTTTGCCGATCTGGCCGCGCCGGTGATCGGCGTGCATATCCGCTTTACCGACCGCAAGGCGCCGCTTCCCCGGATCCTCAAGACGATCGAGCGGCTGCAAGGCGAACATCCCGAAGCTCGCATATTCCTTGCGACCGATAGTGCGGAAGCGGAGGAGGCGGTGCTTTCACGCTTTTCCGGGGTGCTGCGGATCGACAAGGCGCTCGCCCGCGACGGGCAGGCGCTGCATGTCGCATCCGGCGAGTTTTCCGATCCGGTCGAGGAAGCGCGCAATGCGCTGGTCGACATGATGGCGCTGGCCCGGTGCAACTGGCTGGTGCACAGCAGCCACTCGACCTTCTCGGTCACCGCCGCCCTGATCGGCCGCATCCCGCGCAGCCGGCAAGCCGACGTCGACCGCTTCAACCCGAAGGTTCGGATCAAACAGGCGTTTCAGGCGCGGGCTTGAGCCAGTTTCGCTTGGTGGATGTCCATCGCCGCAATCAGACGGCGGCAATGGCTTTGGCGAATCGAGAGCACGAACCGGAAGGGCTCAACCCGCCTCCGCCTTCGCAATCACATAACGCGTCCTGAAGCGCAGGGCCGGCTTCTCGATGAAATTGTAGCTGAGCCAGCCGATCGGATACATGCCGAGAAACACCAGCAACCCAATGAAGCTCGCAAGGTAGAAGTTATCGAGCGACATGATGTTTTCGTGAATGAACTTCGATGCACGAAACACGATGAACGGGTGGAGCAGGTAGATCGAATAGGAAAACGTGCCGTAGGATGCGATGAACCGGGCAATCGGTCCCGATCCGGCCTAGCGGTCCTTGCGCGGTTCGAGACGGCGCTCGACCGGTTGGGCTAACTGGCGGCTGGATCCGACAGGAGTTCGGTAGCGGGGGGTGTGCAACGTCGCACCACTGACGCTCACTGCCAAGCCGATCAGCATAAAGAACCAGATGTGCGCGGAAAGCCAAAGCGCAACCGAGATAATCCCCAGACCGAAAACGCCCAAGCTGATCGCAAGGCCCTTGTAAGCTCTGCGATCAAAATAGCTTGGTGCCGCTGTGGCCGCACGCATAAGCATTACGACCGTCAAGATAGTGGCAATGGCCATCAGAACCGACGGGATGATGCCGAACCGCACGGCCATTAACAGCCAGAAGTGATCCATCGAGGACGAATGCATCCAGTCGGGCCGCTCCCAGTCAGCGTAGCCGAGGCCGAACCAAGGATTCTTGCGAACATTCTCAGTACCATACTGCCAGATCAATACGCGGTTATAGGAACTCAACGTGTTGAACGATGCATAGCGCATCAAAAGGCCATAGGTACCCGAACCCGTCGCCGTTTCCGCGACGAACACCACGACCCCCGTCACTACGAAAAACAGCTGCCAAGTCAGGTTGGTTATTCGTTCGCTGAGCCAGTTATAGGCGAGCAGTGCGCCGCCGACGACAAGGCCCAATAGCGCAGCGGAGCTGAGGGTGAAAAAGCTACAAACGGCTGCAACAATGCCAGCAAGCTTTGGCCAGCCCCTTACGCCTCCCAGAACATACATCGGCAGAAAACTCGCCAGAAAAACCCCGGCAAGGATGGGATGCGGGAACGGTCCCGGAGCCCGAAACAGGCCCAACCGGACGTCTATCCGGTATCCCGCTGACCTGCCCGTCACGAGGCCTGCAAAGTCCTGAATCAATCGTCGATGGGTGAGGGACTCGGCGATCAGCAATAAGCCAACGATCGCCAGCCCCGGCGCCATCAGGATCAGGAACGCGCGCAGGTCCTTCAGCGAGCGGATTGTGAAGCGTCCGAAGAAATAGGCGAAGGCGATATCGGTCGTCTGGGCAAAGGCTGCAGTGAACGCCTCAACCGCTTCCGTCGTCACGAATAAGGCAAAGCACACCCAAGCCGTGGCCAAAACGATGATGACGTCAATCCAGCTAAACCTGATCGCGCCACGCAGCCCACTGGCAATCATGTACACGGCCGCCGGGATCAGCAGAAACCGGTAAGGCGGCAGCACCGTGCTGCCGATCACGATGTTGAGCTGCGGCGGCAGCAGCATCATGTATCCCAGAACGACCGCAAGATAGATCGGAACCTTATCCGACATCGCTGGCCGATGGACGGCCGCGGGCATCGGTCTCGGGGTCGGGCGAAGGAGCGTTGCCATGCGGCGGGGCTATACCAATTCAGCGCGGCGTCCAAGCCGAAACGCGCCGGAAAAGAGCCCGTGGCCCAGCCGTCTCGCTCGCCCCGGCCAAACATTTCGCTGACCGGCAGGGGCGATGATGTCCGGGAAGAAAGCGCTTTCCTACAATTATCCTTTTTGGTTCATTTGATCGACTTCAAATAACGAAAGAGGTTAATCATGATTCTCGATCCGTTCAGCTCCGCCAGCGACAGCCTGATCGCCCCTGCACGCGAAGCCTTCGCCATCGCTCCCAGCGACAATGCCGAGTTCCCTCGTGCGACCAAGGCGCTCTATGTCGGGACCGGCGGAGACATTGCCCTGCGGGCCGTGGGATCGGACGCGGACGTGGTGCTGCGCAACGTGGTGGCCGGCAGCGTGCTCGCCATCCGCCTGCGCGCGGTCAGGGCCAGCGGAACCACCGCCGCCAATCTGGTGGGCCTGGCCTGATGAGCTGGAACGGCATCGGCCTGATCGCAGGCAGCTGGACACCCCGACCGGGCAACGTCACCGCCCCCCCTGCCCCTCCATCCGAAATCGTCGAACCCGCCGCGGCGTGGACTGGCCTTGCGGGCAGCGGTTTTGCCGTAACGCCGGTCGATCCGGTGCGCACCACGGCCAAGCCCGCCGTGCGCCTGCTGGTGCCGCCGTTCCAGTATTTCACCGACACGCTCGATGTCGGTGTGATCGCCATGGCCAATGACGGCGGCACGCTGGTCAACAATTTTGGCATCGCCAGCGTGAAGTTCATGTTCGAGGGCGGTGAGGCAACGGTGGTGGAACCGCGCTTCCACACCATCCAGACGCAGCGCGGCCCGCGCACCTATTTCGGGTGGTGGACGCAGCTCAAGAAGCCCGAAGGCAAGGTGGGTAATGCCGACCTCTATATCGAGGCGACCGCGCGCGATGCGTCAATGCAGAAGCGGGTAATCGGCCCCTACCCGTTCTCGCCCGCAGCGCAGACGTTCACCCATTCCGTCACAGTCGCTCCGTCGCAGCCTGCTGTGGCCGGCGTCAGCTATCAGACGCTGAATGCCGCGGCGACCTATGTGAACCAGATCGCCTCGCCGAACCCGCTCATCACCATCGCCGAGCCGGGGCTTTACGAGATGACCATCGGCAGCGGGACGACGGGCATTTCGCTGCGCACGGGGTTGCCGGGCCGGCTCAACATCACCGCCAGCGTTCCGGGTGTGGTGATCGGGCGCGCGGCTTACGTCAACGATGGCACCGCGAACATCAACGATGCGCGCTATCGGCTGCGGTTCTTCGGCAGCAACCTGTCACTGGACTACCGCTATGTCCTCAACATCAACGGAAGCAGCGAGGACAGCGGACAAGGTGCTTGGCTGGATGGGGTCAACATGATGTCTACCGCGCCGCTCGGGGCGTCGGATGTGTGGCGCGGCACCATCAAGCCCAATGGCCTTGGCTCGGTGCGCGGCGCGGGGTGGTTCACTGAATGCGTCATCACCGACCTCACCAATTTCGGCAACAGCGCCAACCTGATCCGGGGCTGCGATCTCGACCGGGTGGCGGGCGACATCTTCTCCAACTCCAAGTGCTGCATCAACAACCGCGTGCGCGTCCACAGTGGCAGGCCGCAGTCGGACCAGATCGACGCCTTCACAATCCGCTACACCGGCGCGGCGGCCACCGCGACCCTTTCACGCACCGGCGGTCAGGGTGCGAGCGCTGGCGGGGTGTGGATCGTCAACATCGGCGGCGGCGCCTACACCTTCGACACCGGACAGGTGGAGGGCAACGAAGCCTACCACCCCGGAAGCCCCACCTATCCGCCGACCTACAACGGCGCGAGCGGCATCGGCGGTTACTGGTTCTCCGATCTGGTGACGTGGCTCAACACACTGCCCGGCATCACCGCAACGCTGCTGCTGGACGAGAACGATCCGCTGGAACGGCGCACTGCGGCCAGCGGAAGCCTACCGGGTCTGGCTTCTGGCGGGTTTGCCGATCGCGACATCAAGAGCGCGACACTCACTGTCATTTCGCATTTCAACAAGCACAGTGACTTCTACCAGCACACGGCCGGCGTACTGGAGAACGTCATCATCGCCTTTAACCAGGCCGACGCGGTCGAAGCGCAGGGGTTGTTCTTCTCGCCCAGCGGCAACGCTGGTGCAGGCGCGGGCAAGGAGCTCGATTTCTTCGCTGTCGGCAATGCCATCGGGATCGGCACCGAGGTCACCGAGACCTTCAATCCGGCGGGCGGCTATTCCCAGTTCGGGCGCGGAGCGCCGTTCGGCATGGTCGCCAGCCATGTCGTGATCGCCCACAACACCTTGCCCAATCAGGGCCTGTGGATCCGGACCAACGGCATTCCCTTCGGGTCGACTGCCGATAGCTACTCCATGCTGAAGAACAATGTGGTTCGCACCCTGTTCTATGACGTGCAAGGACCACTGCCGAACCTCACCATCGATGGCCTGCGGATCCATTCTGGCAATCCCAAGCCGGCGGCGGCCACCAATGTGCTGGTGGGCGGCGACGAACGCAGCCTGTTCGCAGACTTTCCGGGCAAAGACTTCAGGCCGACGGGGCAATTGGCGGCCAGCGGGTTCCGCGCTGTCATTCCGCACGACATGAACCGAATCCCCTTCCCGGAATTCGCCGCGCTGGGGGCCTTCGCCCTCGCCGCGCCCGAATACGTTCCGCCGCCACCCTCCAATGATCCGTTGAATGATCTGCTCGGAGCGATGAACGCCGCCGGCGGGCAATCCTCGCTCCACCGCCTGCGCAATGCTACGGTAACGGGTGGCGTCTGGCGCAGCCTGGACATGAGCGCCAACAACAACGCCCTGACGCAGAGCGTCGCGACAAGCCAACCCGCAATCGGCCCAACCGGCGCGACTTTCGACAATGGTGACCGTGTGAACCGCACGATAACGGGCGGAACCTTCACGGTGATCATGGGCTTCTCAAAGGCCGATATCAGCACCGCCGCGACCATCCTGTGCGATCAGGGCAGCGCCAATGTGGTGCAGTATGCGCAGGGCATCGGATCGGCGCCCGGCAGCACTGCGCTGATCGATGGAGCGCCGATTGCAAGCCGCAACGCGCTTTATCTCGCGCTGCATCAGACAGGCGCAAAGGTGATCGAGATGCAGGGCTGCAACTTCACCGGCGACACACAGATCGGCCTCGGTCGCGGCGGCGGAAGCTCGTTGGTCGGCACCGTCGACTGGTTCATCGTGATCGACGAAGCCGGCTTCCCCGACACGCTGACTCAGGTGCGTTCATGGGCCAAGCAGGTGGCCGCTTCAGCCTAGCCTTCTCCCCGGCGCTACAGATCGAGCTGGCGCACCAGCTCGCGCGGATCGACCCGCGAATCTGTGGCGCCGGCAAGGCGTTTGGGGAAGGTCCGCCACAGGCGGAACTGCGAGCGCAGCAGCGGCAACGGCGTGCGGGTGAGCGGGACGGTCAGGGTCGCGATCGGCAGGCTCGCCCGCCACTTGCGCTGCATGAAGCGCCACGCATCCTCGTATCCGCCGCGATACGTGCGCACTGGGCGGCTGTTATGGATCGCGGGCAGATCGGCAACATAAGACTTGAGGCCCGCCGCGCGCGCCATCTGCACGATATCCGTGCCGTAGAGGTGGAAGCCGGGCAGGCCTTCATCGAACCTGAGCCCGCTTGAACGGCGCAGGATAATCACGAATTCGTCGATGCACACCGTGTCGCGCGGCGCGCCGAAGCGTCCGCCGACGCGGCGGCTGAGACCCGAGGACCAGACGTGCCCGACGTGCCCACCTGCCAGATCTACCCCGCAGGCACCGATCACCGCCCAATCGGGATCGGTTTGCTCGATCGTGGCAATCGCGCGGGCAAGGCCATCTTCCCAGCCCTCGGGCAGGAACACGTCCTGATGGGCAAAGACGATAATCGGGGCCGAGCTCTCGTCGATCCCGCGGTTATAGGCCTCGGATGCCGAGCGCGCGCCGCGATAGCAGCTGAGGCCCACCGCGCCGCTCGCCACCAGCGGCGAACGTTCGAGATTGTTGGCGAGGATTTCCTCGTCATTGACCGCTGCGACGATATGCAGCTGACCGGCAATCGCACCCGCGTCGCTCATGGCTTGTGCCCGACGACGCAGATCTGGCGCATGGTGAGGTGGCGGAAGCGGTTCAGCGTCACGAGGTTGAACACGCTGCCGAACGGGCCCGGCGGGGCCATGGCGCGCACTTCGTCGATCCGGATGCCGGCATCCTCGAACATCTGGCGATAGCTGCCTTGCGTGAACCAGCGCAGGTGGGTGCGGTCCATCACCCCGGTCTCGGTCAGTTCCCAGCGGTCGGCGATGATGCCCTTGAGGATCGCAAGCTGCGCAACATTGGGCGAGCTGGCGAGCACGATGGCCCCGGGCTTCAGCTTGGCCGCGACCCGCTTCACCACGGTCCACGGATCGATCAGGTGTTCGAGCACCTCGCTCATGAGGACCGCATCGAAATGGCCATCGGGCCAAGGGAAGGTCATGCGCTCGACATCGCCCTCGAACACCTCGGTCAGTCGGGTGCGGGCCATGGCTGCGGCTTGAGGGGCGAGCTCGACCCCGGTGTAGGAGCGGCACAGGCCCTCGGCGATGGCAGCCGCGCCGGTCTCGCCCGAACCGCAGCCGATTTCGAGCACGTTGGCGCTGCCATCCCGCGGCAACAGCGCGAGAAAATCGCGCCGCACACCGCCGAAATAGGTGCTCTGCTTGTCTTTGTAGCCGTCGGCGTTGACGTCAGGCACGTCCTGAACTGTCTGGTCCATCATCCACCCTTTCGCTTGGCGATCTTGAGAACTTGAGTTGCGCCGGCCAGCAGGCGGCGGCGCAGGTCATTCGAGGCGAACAGGGCCGCGCACACGCCGGCCCCGCTGCACAACAGTGCGGTCAGTAGCGGCAAAGCCCATCCCGCATAGGGATCGATCAGCGCCTGCACCGCCAGCACGAGTCCGGCGAGAATGGCAAACATGGCGCCGAAGAACACGGCAGGACGGGCCGCGGTTGCGGTCCGCCGCGTCACTTGGAACAGCGAGAGGAAGGTCGCGGCGACATCGCCTGCACACATGAACCCGGCGACCCACACCACACCGTGTCCCATCGACAGGGCGACGAAGGCGCCGCCTAGCCCGGTAATACGCAACAGGTTATTGGCGAGGATGTCGCTCGTCCCGCCGACGCTGAGCGAGATGCACACGCACCATGCGCGCAGCACCGTAGCGGCGGCCTGAATGGCGAGGAAGGCGACCAACAGCGGCGCGGTCTTGTAGCCGGCGCCGAACAGCAGCACCACGATGGGCGCGCCCATGACCGCGATCGGCACCAGCGTCGCTGACAGCATCAGCAACGAGGCCGCGCCGGTCGTGCGGACCCGTTCGGCATACATCGCGGCATTGTCGCGCGCTTCGGACAGCAGCGGCAGGCACAGGTTGCCGAACAGCCGCGCCAGAAAGATGCTCGCCCCGCCGGTCAGCGCGGCGACGGCGACATA